>JAAUXT010149844.1_pt1 | contig 16413 bp, 11 predicted proteins | sample 7278171 | NCBI WGS metagenome assembly JAAUXT01 (sample SAMN14350112, study PRJNA611818) | marine sediment metagenome | isolation source: surface marine sediment (1.8m) | place: French Polynesia: Moorea | collected 2018-08 | reverse complement strand
CTTTCAAACTCGCATTCACAGATTTAGCCTTTTGATGCCTATAGGTGATTTTCACCATCACCATACATTATACATAATGTATGCTTCAAGGTTCAAATCACCTAAAAATTGGGTGCAAGACGTCCCGCTGAACAGACAAATTTGCAGGAAGGATGGTTTTCAATTTCAAGCCTTTCCCGAGACACTGGATGAACCCAAAGAACCAATTGTCTGGGTTTTGCATGTTCATCCACTTTCGCTGTTGTACAGTCCATTCTGACACGTTCTGAGCTGGAAGCGGTTCGCGTACACCGGAGAAGCCGAGCCCGTCTTGACTCCATTACTGCAAAATGTAAGCACTGTCCAGGTCAAATATGCTTTATAATCACGGACTTGTACTCATGGCGATTAGACAGGACTAATGACACGGACTAATGCGAGTCCGGTGTCAACGTGCATGTTGTCTGCATCAACTTGATATTCCCAGGTGTTCCGTTGCAAACAAGGAAACGCGCAGTTGGACAACCACCAATGAGTCGGATCCCACACATCCTTCTTCCGTCCGGTTTCTTGAAAACAATCAGTGCATGACCAAGAACTTTTTGCACTGGTTGCATCCGTGCATCAGCATGAATGCAATGGTCTGGGAAGCTGAATCTGAGAATAAAATGAACCAGACACCGCACACAACGTGCGTCGGGAATGATTTGACCCACCCGCAAATGTCATACAACGCAAACATTCGGCGGTGACAAAGCTGAGGTTATTTGGCACAATAAAACCACATCTACGTTCTCGAACATGATTTCCGCTTGCCCACAAGAGCAGGACTGTGGAAAACATCTTGGTTTTCTCTCATTCCACTTTTGCCTCACGGAGAAGGCACTTTGAGATTTCTGGGATTGGTTGGATCGTTGTGGAGTCGTAAATATGCATGAAACGTGTAAAGCAGCGCAGTTGTAAACTTTAATTGTTCCGGTCAGTGCGTGGGCAGGGGAAAAGATGAAATCAGACAAGTCCCTGGGCACAAGTTATGCACCATCTCGGGCGATTGTGCAATTGTGTCCGGCGCAATGAAACCTCATCTACAAAACCCTTTACAACCAGGATGCAGATGCGCATTTGATGCAGATTTTGAAGTCTGATATGAACATGCGAGAGACCGTTCTGTTCGTGAAGCCCACGTGTTCAGAACAGCTTGGTGTTGGGCTGGACTGGGGTCGTCTCCCTTTGCAATACCATTTGCGTGAGGGTCCTGCGTGGCAACGTCACCACCTTTTACAACAACGAACACAAATGAAAGGCATTCGCGTTCCTCGATGTTTCGCTTGTGGGAAAACGAAGAGCGCGTATGCAAAAGTAATTTGAATGTATTGTCTCCAGTGACCTCTGTGTGCGGAAGTCTCATTACGGCCAGCTTTAAAATGTCACACAGACATCAGAAGGGGCAGTTTTTGATCATTTCTAGGGAGACTGTATCGTTAAAATTACATGCGGCAAGTTGACGTTTGAGGTTGTTATGCCTGCAGCTGAGGCAACATTGTTTCAGCTCCGATGCTCGTGTTTGTCCAGATTCAAGACATTCACCCAGATCCAGAGCACAATTGAACTGGCCAAACACCTGGCTATTCTGGGTCAACGCAGTAGCTGCCTGCCATGTGGCTGTGGACTATCACTTGTGTCTTTCTCTGGGCATTTTTGACTGCAAAAAGCTCCACAAATGGGTGAAAATAGGGTTCGTCATCAACCAGAAAATTCTGGTGTGTCAAAGCTTGGCCAATGCGTGTGATTTGTTTCCCAAAGATCACACATTTCTCACGATGTCTTCTTGAAGTGGTGACTTCCGGGTGGTCTTGTCACCGTCAAATATTGAAAGAACCGTTTCAGAGGCACGCTCATGTCACGAATTGAGGACAAGAAATTTTGGTAACAGCATGCAGTGGTGACCATCAATTTCCAGTCTCACTCAATGCAAGTGATTCCAGGAAGAGAACATCCAGGTTTTGGAAGAAAACATCCAGGTTCAGGAACAGAACATCCAGGTTCAGTTCAAACTTCAGACCCCACTGAGATTCTCAAACGCGCATTCAGTTTTGAAAGGTGTGTCTGAGGACTTTGACACGAGGACTGGCGCTTTTTCCTGAGTTGTTCAGGTCGTGGTATTCTGTACCTTGCGCGACCTTGGCGTTTCACACTTTGGAAGTCGATCGTTCAACTTCAGAAGCAAAAAGTGCTCATTGTTGACATCTCTCGAGGGAAAAACGGACGCTCGTGACTCGCGGCCAAAGGTGGAATCTACGTGGGAGAATTGTTTGAATTCTTTTGGCAGGAAGCTGCACACAAATTCGGTTGTTATGAGCTGACAAAAGCCCACTCGTGTCAGTTTCCTTCCACCAAGAAAAAGTTTGTTCGGTTTTGAAGTCAAACGTTGAAGTCTCACTTCTTCGGTTTCGCGTTACGATGTCACTGGAGTCACGGACGAGCACCACCTGTCCCTTTTGGAAAACCCAATCAGATCTGTTCCGTGATGTAACTGGTCAGTCTCGCGCAACCAGAATTGCGGGTCAAAGCACATCTCACGTTTCAAACAGGTTTTTGTCCGGGTCTTCCCTTTCCGATTCTGGAGAACACAATCATGTTGGGCCCAAAAGGTGTAAATCCGATGTTCCACAAGCAGAAGCCACCCGACACGCCCAGGGGACAATTTGTCAAACAACTCGGGGGCTAACATTTCGCAGATCATGTTTCAAAGAAACAGAATGTCATTTTCGGAAACTCGTGGCATTTCACACAGAACATTTACGACACAAGCGCCAAATGTGCGACTCGAAAGTGTGGGATTGCAGGCTATTTGAAGTTACTGGAAGCTCTGAGGCATCATGTGCTGAGGTGTTTTTGCATTTTGCACTTACTTTTGTTGACTCCGTGGATGACGCGTTTGGCATTGCGGATATCTGCACTTCTTGGCTCCTGCATGAGGTTGTCTGACTTGAGTGGGAAGGAGGACGAAGCTATCCTTTTTCGCTTTATTACGGACAAAAGTCTTTCCAAATCTCGTCGTAATTCTTCTATCTGAAAGCACAAAAACACACAAAGAACAGATGCTTATCTTTCTTGGCGTGTTTCGATCCCTGGTTTTGACAAAACACTGGAAGACAAAACACAAATCACACCTGACTGTGAGCTTCATGAGGTGAAGAAGGCCAGAGTACCTGCCCCCTGGGTCTGCCTCCCTCATGACAATATATATGTTGCTTTCGAAAAGAAGTGAACGTGGTTGTCGGAGAATCATGAAAAATACGTGCGCATTGCTTCCTCCGGAATACCCACCGAGCTCGAGTGTTCATCCGCATTGAATCAATTCCCTCAGGCAACATTGGGTGTTATCAGCAGAACACATGCAAATGAGTTCAAAGGCATTGCAGCCGCAAATTTTGTCCTCTCAACGATCTGTGCTGGACAACAAGACTCATAAATTCCGGATTCACTCATGATTCTCTTTGTTTCATTTTGGAATGTTGAAAGCGCCTGCAGCAACATGAAAAGAACACTTCAACCTTCAGATGTTTCCATGCTGTCTCCAAACTGCTTTCATGTCTCAGATTGGTTCTTGTAACAGAACAACGTTATTGTTGAGCGACTCAAAACGAACACGAATTTGCACTGAATTTGGCTGATTCCCCTCGTGTGAAGCCTGCGTGTTTGAAGATTGCTTGATTTGTCTGACCTCACAGAACAGACAAGCCTTGCTTCCAATGTGCATCAGTCGAAAAGGTGATTCAGTGAACCACACCTGCTTGTGGAGCTATGGACGATGATGACTTCCCCACGAGCAAAGGAATGGTCCCACCTCAGTTTTCGCTCGGCTTCGGACAAATCACATGTACGTATGTCTTCTGAATGTGGCGGCATCTCGAAAATCACGTGTCTTATTCTCGGACTTTTTCCCCGTGCCGTTGCGACTGTTTTGCAACACAGAAACATCAAGTTTCTCTTGGCAGGACAGCAGCTTTTGTCCCGCTGAGGAACCCAGAACTGAAGGTTTCTATCTCCGATTTCAATTTGTGAAAGAGGACTCCGGACAAATCAGGGCACAAAGGGCCGGCTTTTCCACCCCCTTTCTGTGCTTCTTTGGAAAACACAGAATTTCTATGAAAAAACACGCGAGTGGACTCTCTATGGTTGGTACTTTCTGATTTGTTTTGCAAAAAAAAAAAGAACAACAAAAAGCAAACAGAATGAATGGACAACACAAAGGTTCAAGCAACAAATCTGTGTGTAATTGGCAGGACCGGAAGACATCACAGGTCCATCAACGATAGCCAATGCAGCACACGCATCGCAGACACACGGTTGCGTAATGAAGCTGGTGGACCCGAGCCGTCTCACTGTCATCTCATCGTGAGATGCGCCACGAATGCAGGAGGCAGAATTCCTTTTTATCTCCGGTTCGTCACGGAATCTCTTTGTGCATTCTCCCCTGTGCAAACCTTCCGCGCACAAAGGTGGCTTTCTTGAGAGACTTGTCAGATGTTAGACAATGCAGAAGACATATTCTGAGTGTTGGAGGTGTCATGATCAGTCTTACGAGTGTCCGAACCATCCGGAGAACAAGCTGTGCACAGGCACCATTTCTGGACATCTTCACAATGCGTTGTGTCTTCTCCTATAATGTTCAACATCAGCTCTTTGGCAACGCGAAAAGGTGAACATGACAGAATGAATGATGAGCGTGGACGAAAGCAATGTTACTAAAAGCCATTGCACTACTTTCTGCGCTGGTGTTGACCAAAAATATCTGCCTGTTGCGCGCGCGCGACACAACTTAAAACACAGCCTGGTTCTGGTTGCTAAGAGGGGTCTGACGTCAGCAGCAACTGTGACGTCACGCCGTCATTCGTTTCTTCTCTCAAACATGGATGCCAGAGTTTCAAAACAATTTGATTTTTAGCTTTTCTCACCGGTATCAACGGGAGAAAACGAAAGTCGACGAGTGTGACAAGAAGATAAATCATTCTGGAAAAAGGAGTACTGCATACCGGGGACAAATACCACTGGTATCAGGTGTTTTTGCTACAGTGTTTTCGCGTTGTGAGCAGTTGCTAGCCACAACAAACACAATGGGGAAAAGAAAAATTCGCAGAACGCAGTCAGAGTCGGTTACGAGATCACCTTGGGCTGATAAGAACATGCCTCTCGAGTCAGACAACCAAAACAACAGCGGTGGAAGAACGTCAAGAGTGACAATTTCTACTGAAGCAGCGGTTGTCAGGTCGCCCAGTCGATCCAGAAGTGCGAGCCATTCACGTCACTCCAGGAGCAGAACTGTGAGTAAATCACCGGGGTCCCTGAGCCCCAAGATTCGCAGAAATCATGGTAGGAGTGCAAGGAAGTCCAGATTGAGATCCAGATCAGTGGAAGAAAAATCGAGCACCAGCATGTCAACTGTGTCGGAAGAAAGATCGTCACAAGGGTCACGGTTGTCAAGCAGATCCAGGTCTCGTTCTCGGGCGGAGCAGCTCGCCATCCAGGATGGAACATTCCTTTTGTGAGATGCAGAAGAAACTGGAGAGGTCGATGGAGGAAAGGATGGAGCATTTCCTTGAGCGCAGTATCGAAGCTCTTCAGAAGAAGATGCAGGACACCGTCCAGCCTCAACTCAGCACGACAGGTACGAGTACTGACAGTTCGTCATCGGGATCCGTGGGGTGTGCTGTGGGAAAGACCATGGTTGTCATCGAGAATAACCCCAGCAGTGCGGGGGTCCCGAATGTAAATGCACAACAGGTGCAGGGACCGGACGATTCAGCAACCAGTCAAAGGGTGTCTGATACATCCAAAGGGACTGATAGTTCATTCAAGTCGGATCCAGAGCTGATGGAACTTGAAACAATGCGCAAGACTCTTGAGTCCAGAATTCAGTTGTGTCGCAGCAAATCAGGAAGACCTGCCTTGAATCCAACAGCGTGTGAAAGCGAATATACTGACATCATGCACAAGTCGAAAGAGCATTGTTTGAGCATGCAAAACAATCCACCGTCACTCAAAACAATATCTCTTCCAGGAGCAGAGACACAACAGTGTGCAGCGGCGGCTCGAGTGATGGTGGAGCTCAAGGATTCCGACCCCAAGCCTGGGTGTTCTCATGCAGCGGAGGAGGCCCCACCAGATGCGAAGTCCAGAGGTGAGAATAACCAGTGCAAAGATTGGTTTGCGCGTCAGATGATGAAAACACTGCATGATATGGACGCAGAAGACTGCATTTTTCAACACTTGGAAACCAAAATTTTGGAGTCGATCGCCAAGGATGAGTATGTTGATTTTAACAAGCTCATCGACCGCGAGGATGATGAGCAGGGGACACAGGTGAACGAGCCAGAAGGGGTGACCTTCTACATACCGCAAACAAAGGTTCCTTTCAAAATCAGCAATTTTGCGACTTGGTGCAAAGCAGCTTTGATTTACATGGGAGCGCATCAGAAATTTCACCTGGACCGAGCTGCTGAATTGATTGAGTACCGGTCTTCAATCGAGGGGTTTGCCAAGACTTATCCCTGGTTCAAGGTGGCAGAGTACGACCGCAAATTTAGAAGGAATCAGGCCAAAAAGCCGTGGCATCATTGGGAGCTCATCAGTCAGACCTTGGTCATGCGGGTTCTCAACTCAGATGAAGAGGGCAAAGAAAAGCCAAACAAAAAGCAAGAGAAAGGGGAACAGCAGAGCGGCCAGAAAGGAAAGGGAAAGAGAGGCATTTGTAGGCGCTGGAACAATTCCGGGAAGTGCCGTTGGAACGACGAATGTTACTACGAACACAAATGTGCAATCTGTGGCAAAATGTCACATGGTGCAATCGCCTGTCCTTGGATCTAGGGCGGAGCGGAGGCTAAGAAATGAAACCCAACTATGATCTGCTACATCTGCACACTCCTGTCAAAGTTGAAGTGTTTGAACGGCTGTTGGAAGGGTATGATCCTGTGGAAAAAGAGTTCATCTGTAGAGGATTTTCACAAGGATTCCAACTGGGGTTTCAAGGGAACAGGAGAGTGGTGCAGCAAACAGACAATTTGCCGTCATGCAGGGTGTATCCAGAGATAATTTGGGAAAAGATATCGAAGGAAGTAGAAGACGGGCATGTTGCAGGACCCTTCAATGAGCGTCCGTTTCTACACTTCTATCAGAGTCCAATAGGGTTGGTTCCAAAGGCAGGTCAGATCGGCAAGTTCCGACTGATCTTTCATCTTTCAGCACCAGAAAAGGAAATTTCAGTCAACGGGCAAATCCCTCACGAGGACTGCACCGTCACCTATAACGATTTTGATCAGGCAGTGAAACTTCTGCAAGAAATCGGAATGGAAGCCCAAATTGGGAAATCAGATATGGAACACGCTTTCCGTCAAGTGCCCATCTGCCCAGCAGATTGGCAGCTGTTAGTTTTCAAAGCAGTGAATCCGCAAACCAAAGAAGTGATGTATTTCGTGGACAAATGTTTGCCTTCTGGGTCTGCTTCGAGCTGCCAGATTTATCAAAGAATCTCCAATGGGCTCAGTTGGGTCGTGTCACGCCGAACAAAGAAACCCAACGTGAATTATCTGGATGATTTCCTTTTTGCAGACAGAGGGGAAAGGTCCACAAATTGGCAGATCTTGATATTTCTGAAAACTGCAAGAGAGATTGGTTTCCCAGTTTCGGAAGACAAAACAGAGTGGGCCAAACCCCAGCAGGTGTTTCTGGGTCTGTTATTGGACGCGATCAACCAAATCATCGGTCTGCCCATTGAGAAACTTGAAAAGGGCCTCAAACTCATCATTCACTTGCTGCAACACAAGAAGGGGACAGTGAGACAACTGATGTCTTTGGCAGGTTTCCTGAACTTCTTGATCAGGGCAGTGGTGCACGGGCACCCGTTCTTGAGACGAGTGTACTCAACGTACGCGCCTGTCTGCACACACCCAGGTTGGCACGTCAGCGTGGGAAAGGAATTGAAGAAGGATTTACAAATGTGGAGGCAGTTTCTTGAAATGCAACCACTGTATCGTCCCTTCGTTGACCACCTCGAGATTCCAGCAACAAGGGTGGGCCTGGCATCCGATGCAGCAGGGAACCCCAACTTGGGATTCGGGTGCTGTTACAAGCTCGAATACTTGTCGCAACAATGGCCCGTAGAACTCTTTCAGCGTGACAACCCTTCAATTTGCTGGCTCGAGTTGTACGCACTTGCAACAGCAATTGTTCTTTGGGGGGAAGAGTTCTCCAACCAAAGGGTAGCCTTTGACTGTGACAACCAAGCTGTTGTGGCAATCCTCAATCACGGAACATCACGCTGCACGTGGTGCCTGGAGCTGCTGAGGTTCATAACAGGTCACGCTCTTGCGTTCAACTCAATCTACAGAGTGGTGTACGTCCCGAGCAAACTCAACGCTAAAGCGGATGCGCTGTCGCGGCTCAAACTTGATGAATTCTTTCAGCTGGAGCCTACCGCAACGACTCTTGGACGACAACGACAGCCTCCATAATCTCTGTGGCCGATCTCAAGGCTTTCCAGGCCCAGTTGATGGAAGAGGGTGTGGCCAAGTCAACGCGTCAAGCATATGTCAGAGCGTGGAGGGCTTTCACTGAATTCTTAGCCAAACTTGATTCAGACCCAAGGAATTGGGAGGACAGAATTGTCATGTTTTTCACGCATTTATCTGAAAAGGGGAAAGCATCAAGCACCATCAGAACCTACCTGGCAGGTGTGAAAGCCAGGCTGAGAATGGAAAATGTGGTTCTGAATGAAAATCACTACATGATGAAAATCATGTACAAGGCGTCCGCAAAGAGGGATGTGGAAAGAGTGCGCCTTCCCATCACCTTGGAGATGCTCACCCCGATGCTGAGAAGAGTGGGTTTGGTGGTCAAAGATGATTTTGAAAAATTGGTGTTCAAGGCAATCTTTACCACCGCGTACTTCGGAGCATTCAGAATCGGAGAGTTGGTTGGGTCCGAGCACGCTGTCAAGAATGGGAACGTGGTTAGTTCCAGAACCTCTGAAAAGGTCAGAATCCTGATGCATTCTTCCAAAATGAGCAAACCGGGGCAACTGCCGGAAGTGGTGGTGATTGAACCTGCACCGGGAGGAGCTGAATGGTGCCCGTGCGATCTGATCCAACAATTTTCTGATGCATGATGGAACGCTTCAGAATACTGGCAGACCACGCCCACCAAGTTCTTCGTCCATAAAAACGGGAAAGTTGTTGCAGAATTTGAGGTACTGTGAGTTTTACGCAAATCATTGGCACTGATGCACGGGGTTGAAAACAAAGAATACGGAACACACAGTCTCTGCGCGGGTAGAGCTTCGGATTTGTTTCGGAAAGGGAAGAGTGAAGCACAGATCATGCAGTCAGGTCGCTGGTTGTTGCAGGCTGTCAGAAAGTACATAAAAGTCTGAATTATCTGTCATTTCAGAATCTACACCACAAGACGACTCCAACCGGGATGAACCCCCAACAAGAGAGCAACAGGCAGAGTTCAACTGTCACTGTCACTGGTTGCCGCAAGTAAAACCACGGGGAGAAAAACTCGCTTGTTGGATTATCACTGATAATTTGGGTGGACACCTGCTGAAGGGTCTCACACCAGCAATTCTTGGGAAAGCAGCACCATTCATCCTGAATCACTGTCATGTTCTGGTGCAGACACTGGAGCAAGTTGGAACCCGAGAAAACGTGGTCCAAACCTTGAAGACCATGCTCAAAGCAGAATACGTCTTGCCGAAGTGTATCATTTTACACCTGGGAAACGATTATCTTGGGAACAAAGAATTCAACGTCAATCAAATCGAGGTGGACATTGAAACAACCTTTATTTTGGCTCAGAGCAAAATCAAAAACCAACAGATGAGCAGAAGCCATCAGCAAAGCGTGAAATTAATTTGGTCCAGAATAATCGCGCATCCAGGGATCGGCAGAGGAGTCTTTTCCTTCAGAGCAGCGTACGAAGGTCTCAAGAAAGTCAATTCAGACGTCGCAGTCACACTCAACGCGATGGGTGTGGGAATCATCAAACACGGCGAGATTGACCCAAAGTCTGCTCTGTTCTACGACCGTGAAGGAAAAATAACGGAATTGGCAAAAAGGCAGTTTGTGCGCAATCTGAATGACTACCTTTGGGAGTTGCAAACGTCCCCGCCTTCACCTGAGAAATTGGCCACTGAGATACGGGGGAAGAACAAGAAACCAGCAGCAGAGAGCCACAAGAAGTCATCTTGGGAAGAAGTGCAGCTGCTCACAAAGCAACTTGAAGCAAACGTGGAGAAAACCAACTTGTTGCAAAGAAAAATGGAGGATTTGAACAAAGTCTCCAATCACAAAGAACGCCAAGAAACACAGCACCGTGGTGAGAGGAAGAAAGCGTTCCAGGACCACCACAGAAGATACAATCCGCAAAGACGTGACCGTCCTCAAGACACGTCCAGAGCATACCACAAGGCAGGAAACACGCACCGTCATGCCGAACAAGCTCAGGACAGACAAAGAAGTCCCAGGTCAGAATTCGAGCAATTTCTGGAGTTTCAACAATTTCAGAAGATGAGCGAAGAACTCAACAAGCAGGGTTATTCAAGCCAAACCAACACCAGATTCTGGAACTATTGATGGGGTTCAGCTCCAACACAAAGCAAGGGTCACCCAGACAAGGTAAAGATAACTGTTCATGAATCCTGTGCAGGGATCACTTCTTGTTCTCACTGTTCGTGGATGCGCACTCCGAGCAGGAGGCACGATCCGGTAAATTTTGACAAATGTGTAGTGGCGTGTAAATAGTTGTGTTTTCTATACTTCGCGTTGTCACTGGGTGGCAAAAGGGGACCCATCAGAGGTCCCAAAATTTGTGTCTGAGAAAGTTCTCAGAAAGGCTGTACAGCACACATAATACCAATTTTGAATGAACAGCAGTTCATGTTATGTTTCAATTTGTGAACAATTTCAAGTTGTCATGAATTTTCAGTGTTCAGTTTGAGAGAATAAACCAAAACCAAAACCAAACCAAGGTGCCTGCTTTTAACTGCCTGTTGCGCGCGCGCGACACAACTTAAAACACAGCCTGGTTCTGGTTGCTAAGAGGGGTCTGACGTCAGCAGCAACTGTGACATCACGCCGTCATTCGTTTCTTCTCTCAAACATCCCAGCCCACCCACCTCCTATTCAACAAGGGAGAAGCCTCTGTTCCACAGGGTAAGAAACTCTGGCTTGGTGGCAAAAGGGGACCCATCAGAGGTCCCAAAATCTGTGTCTGAGAAAGTTCTCAGAAAGGCTGTACAGCACATAATACCAATTTTGAATGAACAGCAGCTCATGTTATGTTTCAATTTGTGAACAATTTCAAGTTGTCATGAATTTTCAGTGTTCAGTTTGAGAGAATAAACCAAAACCAAAACCAAACCAAGGCGCCTGCTTTTAGTCATAAACGTGAAGAATCTGCTAGTTTTCGGAAGAATGGTGACGAGCACGACCTTGGTTCTGGTCATTTCGTTGTCCCGCGGCCACCAGACAACGGATCAGAACTGGCACGTGTCCTGAGCAACCTGTCTATGTATCGAGTAAAAAACAGCTCATTCGCAGTGCCTGTTCTTCGCAGCAAACAGAAGTGCACGTTCTTTCCGACGGACAATTCCGCTTTTGCAGTGTCCAGGTGTGCTCCAGTGGCACCATGATTGTCAGGACGGCCAAAACTTCAACATTCTTCACACTGCAGCAAAAATCGAGGACAAAATTACCCTCGGGTTCCCGATTTTGCTTGTGCTTTATGGACTGTCGCGCACTGCCAGAAAGCCCCTGAACCTCAGCTGCCCACCTGTTTTTGGTGCTTGCGAGGCTTTTGAGTCCTACATGCGCACCGCAAATCAAAGAATGACCAGTTCTAATCTGTTCCTAAATGACCTTCAATTTGACCGCGGGAACCTCAACAACTCAAAGCAACAAGAAGTTGGACGTGCGCGAGAACAGTGTCCAGAGCACGAGCGTTGGGGCACTTGACACGTTCGTGCGCACGCCTAGAAAGCACGGCAGGAGCCGAACAAGTGTGTTTCCGGTTTGGAAATCATGGAAGGCGACTTGGTTTGTTGAAATTTGTTTTTGAGTGTGTCTGTTCTGGGCTGAAAGTTCAACTGACACTCAATGATTTTGCTGGAGAAATTACGGCAAGCTGTGTTCTTCAATCCCATTGTCAAGTTCCTCTGCAAAGCAGAACACCTGCAGTTTTCCAGGGTAATCTGACACTGAATGTTTAAAAAGACCCGAAGTTTCAAAGGGAATCATATTCTGTCGTGTTCTCGTTTCAGCCGTAGCTCTGCACGAAACAAACCAAGATGGTTTCCAAAGCAAATAACGTGTGGGAACAAGACTCGAACGTGTTTTGTTGGCTCCACAACACCGCAGCGCAGCAGATCTAGAAATTTGGTGTGGAAGGCAGACCTGTTGGGGCTCCGCCTCCAATCTCGACAAAAGTGGAAAATAATTATGCCTATGCGTGTGGTTCAAAGTTGGGAGGGGAGGTCGGGGGCCTTGACCCGTCAGAATGGGTTGTTTGAGACCAAGTAAAATCGAAAGAAAGTTCTGTTGTAAGGCCAATATTCCCCCTTGCTCTGATCAATTTTTTTTTTTAATTCGGGTGCCGGGAGCAGAATGAAACTGCAGTTTTTTGCAATTTGATTTGAAAAATTTGCCTCACAAAATTTGTTTCAACGTTTCAGTGACGCAAAGACCAATTGTTTCGTCCTCAGGGTGTTTGTTTGTGGACACCAGGGCAGGGACATTGCAGATATTCCCACACTTTCAGGACAAAACCTCGAGTTCTAGAACTGCAGCTCTTGTTTTTTTGTGAGAAAATTTCTTACTTTCTTGCAATTCGTTACGAAAACCCAATCAAGTCGCATCAACAAGGCATTGAGAAAGAACTGAACGCCCGCTTACCTTCCTTTGTTCGTGTTCTTGGTGTAACGACGGCGGTGGTGGTGCCAGATCATTGTCAACCGGCCACAAAAAGTCTTCGTTTCTGTCTTCGTGATTATTATTTTCGTCCAGCGAGAGGGCGAGCGACGGCAGAACGTGGCACACTGTGGCCAGGAGCAGTAAAGCTGCGTGGAACGTGCTCAGTGTGTGCATGTCGGACTCTGGACCCGGAGCGGGCCGGGCGCGCGCTTCTTGTACAGGTCGCGTGGGCTGCAGGCGCGCCGCCTCGGTCTCGCTCCCTCCCTCCTGCCACCAGCGGAGCCCAACCTCGGCGGAGCAAGACGTGTGGGTGGACGGAAGACGCCTCTTTGATCCTTCCCCTGCCAGATGCGTCAGAGCTTTGTGAATATGGCAACAGTTGGTGCTATTGTTAGACTAATGTTGATCACTAATTTCACAGTTGGCTGACTTATTCCTGTTGTTCACTCCCTGAGGGTTGAGGAATGTCTACGTGCGCACACGCCGCTCCTTTTGTGCCACACGAAACTATTCCTTGTTTGGTGCTGAACTCGTTTTATGGTGTGCCGTCATTGGGAAGAACAAGACTCTGCAACTCCAGCGGATGTCGAAGCTGCTTTGTGCGAAACTTTCTGCGTTTCGGCGGTGAAAAAGAGCCTGCCCTCAAAGTGACAGCGTGCGTTGCTTTTGAAATGCTGATCTCGCAGGAGGCAGGCGAAGACGCTTGGTGGGAAGTTTGGATCGCACCTTCCTGGCGGATCGCGTCCATGTCTGGTGAGCGTGCGGGAGTCACAGAGTAAATTAGTCCTCAACGGAAGATAAGTGTACATTACCTCTGACAAATGGGGAACACTGCAGCCCAGGAAATTGGAAACTCACAGATGTATTGGAGGAACAACTGTCGATAATTAGAAATCAGCTTCACTTTCAAAAGCCCTTTGTCCCACGATGACGCTGGTCCAAGCTGCGGTAAACAGTCAGTTCTCCGAGCAGAGTTCTTTCTGACGCAGTTCCACGTCCTGCACTGACGCAATTCAATTCGCTCAAGTATTAATCAATTGCGCCATCCTGAGATACAAAAACAGACAAAGAGCTCGCGTGCTTAAGTCTTTGTACCGACTTGACTTCACACCTTGACTTCACTCACGAGAAGGATGCAGTTTTGAGATTGCTCACCCAACTTTACTTGAATGAAAATGAGTGTGAATTGTTGTCCATTGCAGACGATGAGCGGTGTGTCTGCCAACATGAAAACTGCTTTGAACAACAGCTGTACTTCAAAACATCCACAACAGTGTGTGATACGTATTTGTGTGCAACGGCATCCCGTCACCGCCGCACGCTTGTAGGACCAATCTGTGGTGTGATCCACTTGTCTTTGCTTCGAAATAGTCTCTTGCCACGAAAACATTTAGTATTACAATCTCCGACTTCACACGAGGTGCAGAGCACTTGCTGAGCCTTCCTTATTGACCCTGAACAGTTGAAAGGCCCACCAAGCCCACCACTTTTGGAACCTTTGCGCTTTTGTTGAAGTCTCAGCCGCCACTGTTGAACTTCTCTGTTCTTGTGGAACACCTGGGACACCAGAGAACCCAGATCCACAAAAGTCCCCTTTCTGTGAGTTTCTTGCTGTAGATTAAAGGGATTTGTGTCTTTCGTGTCTATGATATTTCTATGACACGGAAACCTTTGATCCAAAGGACAAAAACTTTTGTGACACCTTGCTTTGTTAGGAAGTGCACGTGCAGTGCACGTGTCAAGAGTTACGAAAAATCCAGCTGAAATAAGATTCAATTGATCGAAATATGAAATTAAAATTCTGTGAATTTGTCGTGAGCGAACTGTTCAGCCTTGTCCGTTTGTTCTGACAAAACTTTGAAGAACTTTTGCTTCTCCAGCAATTCGACAAGTTTGGTGTTCCATGGAGAAGAGAGTCACCCATGGATGCATGACCTGCAGCCTCACTGCTACAGAACATGTTGCACAGAGCCAGTTCAGCTGAGCTGATATTGTGAACTCGTGGGTCTTTCTTCCACACATTCGACGGCGAAGAAGAACATTTGGTTCGTCCAATTGTGCCGCACATATGTTACACACTCAGAGTTTATCGGAGAGGTCCTTCAGCTGCTGTTTCACACACTCATACACGCGATGCACCATGAAAACTCTTACAGAACAAAATGAACTGTGCTTTCACACGTGCCGACTGCGAGGTGCGTATTTGACACCGCACAGGTGTTCCTGTTTTGACCTCAGAGACTCGTGATGAGGCACCAGTCCTTTTTGAAGATTGGTGGCATTTCCTAGTTGATCACACTCTGCAGATGGTGCTGGTGCGTTGAACCAGGATTTTTCATTCAAGATTTATGCAGGTGAGAAAATTTACCAGTGGTCACTCTGTCCGGCACACTCGGTATGGTTGTGTTGTGGAACATCTGGCGTGTTTTGAATTGCAGGTTGACATCAGTGTGCAACTCATGTGAATTTAACGAGCAACATGGCTCAACTGGCAAAGATCTCTGTGTTCTACGTCTGCGGCTTGGCGGCAGTTATGTGCCAAATTCCTGACTTCACACCCGAGATGCAGGAGAGGATTGTTTCTTTCGTCGAAGCAACGATGGCCTGCAGGAACATGCCTGGTGTCACCATGGCCGTCGTCCATAAAGTGAGACAATTGCGCTGTTTGCAGCTCGAATCGCGGGGGCTGTGCAGCTGTGTGCGTCTGATCTATGATGCGACAATGCGCAGCTCCCCGCGCGTCAGAGAGAAAACTGCCATGCATTGGGTTCTGACTGCGCACAATTGAATTTTCGCGCTTTGTTTTCTTCTTGGAGTGTCTTTCAGGTTTCCAGACTGAACAAATGAAGTCACACGCATATTAGTTTCTGGGTCGGACTTTCTGTTCCACTTCAACAGAAATTTTTGAGGAATGAGAATCGCTCCACAGATGATTTCGTTCAAAGGGTGAAGTGGTGATGCAGAGAGGATTCGGGGTGACGGACGTTGAGACAATGGAGCCTGTGACTGAGGACACGCTGTTCGGTGTAGGGTCTGTGACGAAGGCCTTCACCACCAACCTCCTGGCAATTTTGCTCGACGAATCCGGTGGGACGTGAGTTCCTGCAGCGCAGAAGGAGAATCGGTTGAACTGCAGTTGATTTGTTTGTGAAGCCCAAATACGATGCGGACAACAAGAGATTGAAATATTTGAAGCACTTTTTAGGTGATTTGAGGTGGGTTGCACGATTTGAGCCAAATCGGTGCGAGCCAAACAAGAGAAGCAGTGCTAAGGCAACAGCGGGTGCGATGTCCCCCTTTGATCTTCAGGTTGTCAACATGTTTTTCTTGTATACATGCCACTTCAAAGCCCATATGATTTGGTTCCTAGGAAAGCTTTTCCCTAGAAACCACAAGTGCAAAAAGGTCAAAATTCAAGAAATTGCTGTTTTGGAAGTTGCCATTTATATTCTTTTGAAACTTGACT
>JAAUXT010061452.1_pt1 | contig 16415 bp, 12 predicted proteins | sample 7278171 | NCBI WGS metagenome assembly JAAUXT01 (sample SAMN14350112, study PRJNA611818) | marine sediment metagenome | isolation source: surface marine sediment (1.8m) | place: French Polynesia: Moorea | collected 2018-08 | reverse complement strand
TTGGTCACTGGTCATTGGCTCTCAGTGTACAATTGAGTTTTCTGGACCACCGATCTGGCAATTGGGGCACCGCGCGTTTGAAAATGAAGTGCTTGCTAAACCTCGCTATTTTGCATGAGGGTCGGTATGAGGTCTGCATGCGGTGCGAAGGTCACTGGAGGATCCAGGGGCTTGGAGCCAGCTCCGTTTTTAGCCATTTAATTGTCTTGTGTGTGTGTGTGTGTGTGTGTGTGTGTGTGTGTGTGTGTGTGTGTGTGTGTGTGTGACTTCGGGCAAAATGTGTTTGATTGTTCAGGTGGACTTGTCTAGGTTGGGATTGGGGTTTCTATTTTGGGCTGAACCCCATCGACTTCTATCCTGCCTCTGCTCCAAAAGAATCCTCAGACGATATTGTGGTTGTCGTTCTGGTGACATGCTTGTGAAATCTCTGCATGTCCTTGTCAAAACTTCAAAATTTCAAGTGAGACATTATTGTTGCTCGCACATGACGAGAATAGTTGCAAAGGGCAATTCCAGCCGTGCCCTCCAGATTGCGGGTACAACTGCAGCAAACTCTTCACCAACGTTTGCCTGAGGACGTCAGCTCTCGAGCAGAAGTCAATCTGAGTGAGTGCGGATGATTCCCAATTCTATTGCCTCGTAGATGAGAAACAGACTCAGAATCTGTTTGCGTCATTTTTCAGTCGATTCTCGTGCATGATCAAAAGCACATGAATCTGAGCCATAGATCATGCGGCAGGAGACAGGAACGCTGAGTAGATACCTCGGGACCGACGGGGGGACCTATCTCTCCCCCCGCTGAACGGTCCGCAGCGACGGCCCCATCCGTCTTCGGGACGTCACCTGAGATGCTTTGTCTGCCTCTCTCAAGGTGCGCCCAGCAGACAATCGCGGCGCTGCGGCCCTAATTGCTTCATTTGGGCAAAAATCGATTTGCTCGTCTCCCCGTCACCTGACCCCCTGATGCACTCCCAGAGCTGAGCCGCAAATCAAACGCCTGAGAACGTTGAGCTCTGGATCTGATCCGTTCAGCAGGGATCGCGCTGCACCACGTGTGTGGAAGGTGACAGTGATGTGGACAACAGAACTTCAGATGAAGGAAACTCAAGCGGATTACACGGGTCTCTCAGGGATAGAACTCCTGATGCTGTGCGAAGCGACGTCTGGTTTCCGTAGAAAATCTGCTCATCACGAAATTGCCCAAAGTGGCAGCTACCTTTGAAACGACAACTTGTGGAACTCTTGACTGGTGGAGAAGCATTTTGTTCAAACGCACAGACCGCTCCAACGCTGAGAGTGTTGGGAGTGAAGAATTCTCACGTGGAGGGAGGCGAGAGGATGAGAGATTGATATCGACGCTTTCATTACCGAAACACGGAAACAATACGCTGGCGCCGCAGCGAACTCGGCTCCGATGAGATGACGGTGAAGCGCATCGAATTACCTCCGGATCCTTTTGTCCAGCGCGGTTCAAACACAGCCTCCTCTTTCACATCTTTCCAACGAGCGCAAAACACCTCTTTGTGTCATAAAAACATAGATCTATTAGCGCGCTTTTAAACATTTTTCCTCCTTGGCCTGGAATGTCTAAAACCATTTCTTCCAGAAGGACGAGTTTTGTACGTGGTACACAATCACGTACACCTTGAGAATCTCTTGATTCCTGGCGGCAGAACTGGATTTTATGCGCATAAAACCACAACTGTAACCAAAAATAATTTCAGCAGCAAAAAGCGAGCTGATATGAATCTTGCAGAAACTGATGCCAGCAGTCAGTTTATTCGTCTTGACTCTGCAATGACTATATGACTGCTTGGCACCAGAAGAGAAGAAATTGGGCTTGGGATCTTGCCTTGCCCTTTGCATGTGAAGATATGTGGGAGTTTATGGTGTATTTGCATGCATGGATCTGCTTCAGGGACAATTGATACGTAAATCGTGAGCAAAAGCAATGATTGAATCAGCCTCGTTGGCAATAAATGTCAAAATATTGGAAAATTATATTTGGCAGCCAAAATCAACAACATGACAGACTGTTGTATTTGTCTAGAAATCAAGTGGATCTTTAGCGCACGCATGCTAAATATCGGCAAACATCCCGACAGGATCTGCAGAAAATTGGTAGGAAATGCTTCTGCTAATACGACATAAAATTGATTTGTGATCAATAAGAAAATGCACGGTACATGGCAAATGGCACAAGCGGTGAATCGCTTTCAAGGTTTGGATTCATTTGGGACACCTCAAGTTCGGGCTTGATTTTTCTTGGATTGGATCATTCTCAAGCAGATCCAAGGGGGAGAATTAATAAACAACTGATACATTTCCCCCATTTTGCGCCACAGGCACAAACATTGTTGCCTTATGAAGCTTGATTTACAAGTCGGCCCCCCTTTTGCAACTCATTGACCCCACAAAAAGTTGGCTCCCTTCTTACGAGGCTCCAAGGGTCAGACACGCGCCAAGGCTGAAGGTTGGGCTCCCCAACCACCCCCGATCTTAGATATTTTCTCAGACGTATGAACTCAAACAGATTGGCAGATTGAGTGGACGTTCACCGAAAACTGGATCTTTGGCTTTTCCACTCCTGCGGTTGGACACCCGAATCAGTTCAAAAGTTCGTCGAAGTCAAGACGACTTTTTTTGATGGATCTACAGCTCGTACGCACCGGTATCCTGTGACGATTCATTCTTCGAAGCTGTTTGAACAATTTTGACAAATTAGCATGGTCCCTTCTGGACAACAGGTCTTCAAAATATCAATTTGACGATCATTCAAGAACAAGAGTCCATTCCCCTGCGCACAAATCTCGAATTCTCTACGCTTGTCGTATTTGACATCGACAATGACGGATTTGCCTGAAGGGTGTTTTTATCATTTGTTTTCGCGTCTGTCTGTCGGGTTTCCATTGCCTCTGCACGTGCTCTTAATTGGATAACAATCCTGTCAATTGATTCTGCACGTGTTTTGCTGGGTGGCGGAGGGAGGGAGTGTTTCTGTGGAATCAATCCGCATCGATTGTCTCTATTAACTCTGTCGGGGGGAATCCAGGTGCTTCATACGGGGCTCCACGCTGGTGCGAAATTTCTCAGACTCAGAACTTCTTCGGATCTGATGCAGTTTCCAGAGCATCTTCTGTTGTCTCGTGCCGACTGTGTCGAAGGTTTTTGCTGGTTCATGAAGAACACCCACGCAGTGGAAACTTGTCATTTTGTGACAGAATGGGTTGGACGGATAGCGTGCTGGCCTTGCCAGATCACCACCTACAACAGACACAGTGATTGTTGAACGCTGATTTGTCCTGTGCAAAAAGACACCATCGTGGAAGGTTTGGGTTGCGTTGTTTCATTCATCTGGTCTGAGGTTTGAGGCTTTTTTTACTGAGGTCCTAATTTCCGTGTTGACTGGGGAGATTCTGTAAGATACAGATCTGCATGAGTTTCAGCCAGACTCCTGCAGTCCGAATTGCTTCTGCACATGGAAAAAAGCTGCAACCAAGGTCCCCACAATCCCACTCTATTCTCTCATCAAATTTGCTGAAGAGGAAAATTGAGCGTCTTGTCTCATGAATGTTTGAAGCGAGTTTCTGGTTGAAATGACACGGTAATGCATGTAGTGATTATCGCTGTGGCGCAGAAGGCTCTATTCATCACACAGCCGTCGCAACAGTCTCGCTCTTTGGGTGTTGGAGCCCCAGGCCCACTGATCCTCGTTAGCCTCAAATTTACACTGAAACACAACTCATGCTTGTTGAATATTTGCCTGGCAGGCAGTGACACCGGTCGAGAAAGACATTTTGGGGGCAGCTTAAAATTTTGAGTTGTGAACGTTGGTCCAACCGACTTCCAAGATTGGGGTAACTTTTGGTTGAAATGATGGACTGATGACCAAAAACAAAATCTTAATCTATCAGTTGCAAACTTTCGTGCGTGACGTTCCTCGTTCATTGCAGGCATTACGCAAGGCATTGGGGTTTCCATAAAGAAGCAGGTTGCAGCAAGGCCTGAGCCTCCAAAGAACAACGAGGGTCTTGATCTGCGATGGTTCACGTTCCCAAGCATTACGTACGTGCGTCTTAATGCCTTTTTGTCAACTTGTTTGTGTGAAACTGATGAGTGTTTCTCGCTGTGTGTTTCAGGTGTTCGCGCTGCAGGAATTCTGCGCCGCTACGAAAGACTACTGTCCGTCCGCCACGGGTCCGCCCGGTCCGCCAGGTATCAGTCTCTCTCACCTTTCTTTGCGTATTTCCAACACACCACGTACTCATCTAGTGACACATTTGCTGGTGCTCAAACCTCATCAATGTTTTTTGTGTGTGTTGTGTTCTGTGGAGATCAACCGTTCGACTCATTCTTGACCCAAACAAATTAGCCTTTGGTGTGATGGTCTCAAACACATACACACACGCACACACACTTGTGCCAAATGGACAACAACTTGGTTGTACAAGGACCTGTACTGTCGGTAAATAACTTTGCAACAAATGTAACAAAATAGGTGCCCCCTTGTGTCGTTTTGCACGCTCGCAATCTCGAACAGATTTGCGAATACGAGAAATGCACCAACACACGATGGTGTTACGTTGGTTGACACCAGGTTACAGAGGTGAAACCTGACTCTGGTTGGATGCCGCCTGCAGGGCGCAAGTCATCAAAACTTCAGCCTCAAAAGACCTATTTGAGACAATAGTGCCAGTACGCGCCTCCAATCACAGAGCCTGCTCCTCCTCCGCGCCCTGCCGCGCCGTACACCACTCACCTTGAGAAGCCCCGCTGTCGGTCCCCATCCATCCCAACACCCACTGACCCTCAACTAATGATCATCCTTTTATGTACATACCAAATGTTTTGCTTTGCGCCTCGACTCTGATCAGCACTTGGAGGCATTCCATTAGGAAAAGTGATAAAACTGCGGACGCAAACTCAATCAGTGATCGCTTGCTTTCATCATCGGGATGGAGGCATCCGCACAAGGGCAGCGGCTTCTATCAGGGGACGGACGCTCTGCGATGCCGCCCTCACCGCAACTTCCCACAGCGACGTCAATTGTTGCAACTCACAACTTGACCCCACCAAAATTTGGAAATTGAGTTTTCGCCTCGTTTCACGTCAAAATGCATTGAACAGGTTCGTTGAAGCCCAAGCAACCCGATTTGTTTTGGGGTGCCCTTCAACGTGCGAAGATGATACGAGGCTCAGTCATTAAATACGTGGAATTATCATGTGCAATTTTCTGTAGTCAGTGTCGATCACAAACAGCAATTGAGAGCCGATCGCAGTGAGCGTTGCACATGATAATTCCACGTATTTAATGACTGAGCCTCGTATAGTCTTTGTCCACATAAGAATTTCATATTCTTCAGTCATTCGATTACACAACTTTGCATGTCCCAAAATTACTGAGGCATTCAATACACAGGGTATTTTTCTCAAGCCTCTGCGGCAGGATTTTCTTCCCTTTGCGTCATCTTTACCCAAAGGAATCGTTCCGAGTTTCAGAGTGCCTCGCTCCTGCGTTGCACAAAGAAGAGACAGATAAAAGGAAATAATCCGGATCTGACCGTTTCCCTCAGTAATTGCGCTGAAGCTACTATTTCTGCAGGAAATTTCCTTCCGACTTTGGGCAACAAATACCTCAACAAAGCTAAGCAAGCCAAAAGAAAAGAGAAACGTAAAAACGACCCGCCCCATTTTCCCTTTGAAACATCAGCTTCGTGCATCTGCCATTGATGCAATTTCAATGTCCATGAAACACTGTCACTTTTGATCAGTCGACCTCCCCTTGCTCCCAAACTTTCACCCGCAACCCTTTGTTTGAAATTCTGAAATGGAGAACTGGGCTGACATGTTCTGTCATCTTTGGGTTGACAAGATCCTCAGCCGCGCGGAAGCTCTGGCGTCCGCCGCCCCTCGTCCTCCCCGATTTCAATCCTTTTATTACATCCACTTTTGGCCAATAACTCGGCTATTTCTGGTGCTTCTCAATTTGGTAGTCATGTTTAGAGTTGTCAGCTTCACTGTGCTCAGTGTCCTTCATGCCATCTTTTCGCGCCGCAGTGCCCGTGGGCGGTGATTGAAATTGAAATTTCCAATCTCAGTGCGCAAAGGTTCTGCAGGACCAGAAAACACAATGTTCACAGGATGAAAACGAACATCAGAACAACCTATGGCCATGCCCGCCAAAACTTCCTAATTCTTTTTTTGCTGAAGTCAAAAGGCAGAACTCGTCCAGGTATCTTGTCCCATCACTTAATTCTGGATCATGCAGTGACACTTCACCCTTACTGAACATGGAACCAGAAAACAATACTGCACAAAACAAGCACTGAATGCGCAGTTTTGTGCCATTCAGGTGCTTTGCGTTTGGAAATCGTCAATTGCGCAGCGGGACCTCACAGGGCGAGTGCGAAAGTATCGGCAAGGACGTAGTACTCGAGATGAGCTCGCTCCGCTTTGATCAGCGAGTCGCAGTCAACCTCCAGCACCGCCGATCACCGAACACAACCGCAGGGAAACCCGGGGCCCCTCCCCTGCAGTTTCAACTTCCATTCCATGTTGGCAATCAAACCTGATCTCTTTGTGGGGTCGGTTCATGGGTGAAAGAGATCTGAAAACGCGTGGTTTTTCAGTGAGATTGTGCTCATCATAGATTCACAAGGCACTGACACTTTTGATGTATTGTAGGTTGTCTGTGCAGCGACTGTGTGTTTCTTTTCAGTTTTTCTCTTCGTGTTGTGTTTTCTCACGATTTTACACATTTTTGTACTTGCCATCGACGAACTTTTGCAACAGCTACAATTTTGACCAGGTTTTCCGGGGATGCAAGGAGAGAGGGGAGAGAAAGGGGATCCGGGGTTGGACGGATATGTGGGCTTGCCAGGTTCCAGAGGTATACTGTGTGCAGATTTGGAAAAGGGGAAATCTCAAACTTACGCCACACAAAAGCTGAACTTAAAAACCAAAATGAACTCATGTAAGTCGCAGTGGATCTACCAGAGGCGGATCAAGGATTTGGACGCCACGCGTTGGAAGCAAAAATTCATTGTTTGGAGTCAACTGGGACTTGCCGTCCTTTGATCCATCCCTCACAATTGCTAGTGTGTGAGACAGGGTCACGCATTTTGCCCGATCTTGTGTGGAGTAGGTTTCAGAACAATGGGGCTTTGTAGATAAAGGTGAACTTTGCACGATGAAGGACTGACGGACCGCGTGCATTGCACTCAAATTGCAGCCAGGACAATCACAGAATAACCGTTTTATGCAGTTCAACAGTCATTTTTGACACACTTGACACTTCGTGGCAGGCACACCTGTCCTCAGTCCTTCTTCAGTGTGACAGGATTGGCAGACAAAAAATGCACAGAAAATACTAACCAGGGATGAAGGAAAGCACGTAGAACCACATTGGTAAAGTGTGAAGGGAAATGAATGAAGGCTGCGCACATTTGCCATTGGCGACAAACGTGGTCGTGGACACTGATGCCAAAACTTTCTTTCACTGCAAATAATCTTGTGAACAAAGACAACAATGCCACGTCCACGTTTACATTTGTCACTCTGGGTGCACACAAGCTGTCTAACACACACCACTTTTCTTTTGCATTCTGTTGTGGGCTGAAGTGAACATATTTTTGCACAGAGAAGCTTTGAAAACATTTGAAGCAAGCAATGCCCACGCAATTTTGTTTTCTTTGGATTTGTTGCTGTGACTTGGCCTGGTTGTTTTTCACTCTTGACTTCCTTTCTCTGAGCTGGGTTCAGGGCTGCCTGCCTTCAGACGACAGCCGAGAAATCAATACAGGCTTTGATCACATGAGTTGAAGAATCAAAACTTCCACCGCGAATGGATTTCAGCTCAACTTGGCACTCACATGTTCAAATCATTAGGAATTATCATATGGAAATTTGACAAGGTTAAGAAAGTCCAAGGTCAGACGAGAAAGACAGGATGAGTGCGTCTTTTGACAGGCTCCTCGTGAATGAAAGGGAATCGGGAAGATAAGCTCGGTGCACGCGGATACACACGGGGCGCGCTGGTTTGATCATCTCTGTAAAAAGACAGAGGGCTCAGGTTAAGACTCAGCACTGTAAATCAAGGCGCATGCGGGATCATAACGATTGCCACATTGGGTATTTGGGAAAATACGTGAATGACGTTTGAACAGATTCCAAACATTTTGCACTGACTCTGTTTTTGTTGTCTTTGCTCTGTTTGCAGAATGCACTTGAGAAAGAATTTTGAGTCATTTTTTTGCTCAACCATAAAGTCTTATCTTGTACTTCTTTTCAACAGCGAAAAAGCACAACACGTGTATTTTTGTTTGAGTTTCTCTCTTCACACGATCAATGGTAAATTAAAGGTTATTTTTTGCGAAGAGAACCGCACAAAACTCGTGAGTCCAAAGGCGTGAGTTTTGTCAGCGTCAAGCGCGCCAATCAGAATGGCGATCAATGCGATGAGTTCGGTGCATGGTGAACATGTCTCCAAGCCTGACTGGCTGTTTTAGGGTTTCCCGGAGCTCAGGGAGAAAAAGGCGACTTGGGAGACCCAGGGTGGCCCGGACCTGCGGGTACTCCGGGTCAGAAAGGTACCTCAGCCGCTCAGGGTTCTTCGGGTTCGCTTTTGGTTTCACGCGACGCACAACGCACCCGCATTCACCACACCAACTGGCGGATTCAACTTCGTGACTTTCTGGAAACAAAACTCTTTTTTTGGGAGCAGATAATTTTATCTCAACAAAAAGGAATCTCTCACTGATGCTTTGAAAGTTAAAGGGACATCGTTGTTTGGATCCGCCAGACGAAACTCGGCCACGGACACAGACATTCGTGGAATGGCAGCATGTTCTTGAAATGATTGATTTTGGAGTCATTCTGACACAAGATGCTTTCGGGGAAGAACAGTGATTGAACAGTATCAATGCAAAGAGGGAAAAGGCGCCTTATGCATTTTGATCCAAATGGAACTTTCTGCCATTCATCGGCTTTGGCAAAACGCTCTGCTGATTAGGTCACAATTTACACACAATTTGGGTCACGGTGTGCAGGTTCACACCACACACATTTGCACAAACTGTCCATCCTTAGAACGGATTTCACTAACAGCCACCTGAATGTGACATGAGACACGAAGCCTTGATCATCCGAAACGGAGGAAGCCGGTGAAGGGAAAAACTGCGTTGATTTGACTGTGATGCGACGTGTGTACGTGTGTTCGAATGTGATCCGGTGTGGGTGGACCAACTGACCACCTGACGTCACTGTCCTCTCAGTCACTTCTGTCAAAAGCGTCCAGGAAAATCTGACTCCTCCAGATAAAATTGGTAACCTCAACGCAAGGGAGTTATACGATCTGACCAATATCTGGATGGGGAAACCACCTTAATCTGTGAGCGCCAGAAGGAAAAAGACTGAGGATTCACACGCAGCGGGAGTCAGCTGACCCGTCGACACCGGTCCACGTCTCGCCACCGGTCGCGTCGCCGTCGCCGTCACCGTCGCACCCTTCAGACGCTTCCTCCCGCCTCTCGTCTTCGTCCCGTCTCGCGTTTCGCGGCTCTCCTCTCCCCCTCCTTGTTCAACATGAAATCCATCTTCAACTGACAAAACCGATGCTGAGTTGCTTGCTCGCTTCTCTTTTCACCAAACATCCTGTGCACTGATCTGGGTTTCAAATGCTGGCTTCCTTTGTGCTTCCTCACTTCGATGTTCAATGGCCTGGATTCAATGCTTCTTTGTGGAGGGCTCTAACATTTCTGCGACCAAAGATGCGCGATTGTGTCCAAGGATCAATCACTTGCAGGACCTCGACATATTTTTGCCGCTTTACAATTCAAATCTTGAATACAATGCTCAAAGCCTTTTTTCTTTCCCTGTGCAGAATTGCAGAACGCAAGACTTTTGCATATTTTTGCACACTGCAAACAACGCTATGTTCTTTGGTCTGCAATTCTGCAGCGGAAAGAAAAACACCCTGAGAACTGCGAAGGGTTAAAAACAGAGAGTATCCCTGTTTGCCATTGCCTTTCGTAGGAGATAAGGGCGACAAGGGAGCAGTGGGGGAGGTCGGATTTCCCGGAGCGCTCGGCCAGAAAGGTGAGTGCGCGTGTTGATGGGACGTTCGTTTCCTGCACCCGAGCTGTGACGTGGGACGTGACCATAATTCTGGAAGAAAACCTGACAACGAATGGGAATCTGGGCTGAATGGACACTTTAAGAACTGAAGATACGTCTACCACTCGTTCATGGGATTTGCTTGTTCCACGAGCACCTGCATGGCCATGATATGGCCCGGGAACCAAAAACAGACGCGCTCACAGTTGCGTACATTTTCCCGTCAAATCGTGAGGTGCCCTTCGGACAAAAACTCGAAGGTTTGCTTTTCAGGAACTTTGAAATGGACCTTCTATTCTTGATGTCCGCTGAAACGAACGAGTCTGTTATTTTTGTTTTGATTGTGGGGTTAAGTGCTTCCTGCCCACATTCCCACATGCTTGGTCGAAGCTGAGCCGTCTCTGCTCCATTTCAAAAGAGGTTCCGTCACTCCTTTCATCTGGGGCCAACACATTGCCTGCTATTCAAAGCCAAACTGGTTCTTTTTGAATGGCCATACAAGACTTTTCTGTGCTTCTCCATTCACAGCCTTGTTCGGTCACATTCACGTGAATGCGGTGTCCAAGACTGACCGTCGAGTGAAGCGACACTGACTCACTCTCCTCGTACTTGATTTGCAGGGGAGAAAGGCGATTCGGGAGTTCCTGGGTTCAACGGTCGCGATGGAAACCATGGTGAGTAGAAACTCATGCGGAATCTTTGGTTCGCGACTCAACTCAGAACAAGACGTAAAAGGCCCCGTGAAGAAAATGTCCAGGAACCTGTTATGTTTTGCCCTTCCTGACAGATTTGGAAGTCGGTATTTTGTTTGGAGCTGGTCTGGTCTTGATACACAGAAAATTCTTGATTCGTGGGCGATGACCCTTTGAACACAAAATTCTGTCTTCAATTTTGCAAAAAGGAACCAGCATTACAGAGAAAAGTACCGGTATCATAATGTCTGCCGCAATACTTGTGACACCTTGCTTGCCATGATATTTGTGATTGCAAACCAACTGCACGTGGTAAGGTGTTTAGCTCCATGCTCCCGTTGCATGATGCCTCGTCCTGCCTTCAGGACGCAACAAGGGAGAATGAGCAACGCAACGAACGTGCGCATCAATTTTCCCCAACTCATTGCAAACTTGATGTGCACGTGCGCGTGATAGACGCGATCACGTCACTGCTCGATCTTCCTATCTTACCGTACGGCTCGACGACGACGAGACCAAATTCACGAGGCGAACGCAGCTCATCCATCTGACTGCGACGCAATTACGAGAGCTTCAGGACTCTGCCACACCCAGGATCAATTTGCGCGGGAGATGCGGAGCACACAACTCTCCCTGCACTGACACTGCCAATCTATTTATTAATTGCCATGATCAAAGAACCGCTGCCGATACCAAAATTAGCGATTGTTCCCAAAGTTTTCCTCCCTGCAGTAATCAACCCCCCCGTTTCGACTGGTTCCTTTGTCCGACGCTGCTGGTTCGGTTGTGGCACAAAGGGATGTCGTTAATTGGCTCGTAATTGGCAATGTCCAGGTCACGCGTCTATTTCTGAAGAGAAGTTTTGTTTTCCCAGAAATGTCTCCCCACTGTGGGTTGTTTCGCAGAATGTGACCCCAAAATTACAATGCGCGATTCTTGTTTCAATCAAGTCTCAACAACAAAGGTGTCCAGACTCTCATCTACCTGGATAAACTACGTACACATCAATTCAGACGTGTGAAAATGAGAGGAACTTGCAGGAGTACGTGTAACAACGTGCAAAGCCTTGATGTTCACGCCGCGCGCACACTTCTCCTGCAGGCGGTGGTGTGATGGGCCCTTACCGGGGGAAGGGAGACAAGGGAGACAAGGGCACGCGCGGTCTGGTCGGGTTTCCAGGCTACCCCGGCGAGTCAGGTGCTCAACGAACTCGTGCAGCGTCCCACAAATGTGCAGCGGATAGGGAGTTCAAGCTCACCGCGACGTCCTTTCCAGTGTCACGTTCATTTGTCAAAGCGCAACACGCAGCCACGGGTTCAGAAGCGGGAAGGACCAGGGTTTGCTTGAACTCCCTGTCCAGCTTTTGTGTTCAAGTGCAGGGCTTCTTCTTGTCAGCCAGCAATGTACATATTTCACGTACTTTTTACCTTTGCTTTGTATTTTAGCGCAAGTAGGCAGGGGATATTATTTGTATGTTACGTGCAGAACTCAGTGTTATGAATTTCTCTTTGATCTAGGAGTCTAGGGCAGCTTTCATATTTATCTCCACCTGAGAAGACAGCATCCCCTTTCTCGCTTGTAGGAAGGTCCCTCTCTGTCGTTCTGTCATTTCTGTCAGCCATCGCCATCTCGCTCAGTGTGTGTCTTCAAGAACAAGGTCTTGAAAATTCCACAAAACTCCTGCTTTTTTCTTCGACCTGGAGACGCGCAAGAACAACCGAGGAACCGAAGGACAGCAAACTCCCCCCAAAACCCAAAAGCCTTTTTTGTAAAATATCCTGGGCCAACTGGAGAAGACCAACTCTTCCACGAAAGCAGAACTTTCCGTGCAAATGTCATCATTTAAGAGTACTAACAGTGCACAACCAGAATGACTTGACTCACACCATTTACTAACACATGTCAAAAACAGAATATTGATCAAGATACTGTTCAATTTGTTGATCAAGTGACAGCATCAGGTAACTCAACGTTTTGTCCATTTTTGGTGGAAGCTGTTTTGTTGGTATTTTGATATGATGCATGAATGGTTGTGTCCCAAGAGTATTTCGTAGCCAGTTCGACCATGCATCATATTGAAATCAAGGGTGAAGCCTTCAATTCAGAACAAATTCGACGCACTGAGTTTGTTCCACGTAATTCAGACGTTGTTCGAACCAACACTTGCCGAGAATAACTTTCTTGCCAAGAGTGTGCTGCTTTTGACGACTCCAGCTCTCCTGAAGAGGGGACAAAGGATCAGACTTTCGGAAGCTGGCAACCTTTGTTTGCTTCAGTGTTGTTGAACGCGTCAATGGAGCGCAATCTGGAGAGCTGTGTTTCATTTCACAAACTTTTGATCACACACAAGACCTTAGTTCTGTCTCTGTTCTGTTCAAAGTAACAGTTCTGTGGCGTTTTCGTTTGTCTTATTTGGTGAAAACTGGATGTTTGTGAGTGGCCAACACAAGCACTTTTCGTTTCCATGCGCACAACCACAGGAAACTGTTGTCACTCGTACTCGGATATTCAAAGAATTTGAGCAATCTTTCTGTTCCCTTTCACGTTGTACATACATCTTGCATTGTGACTGCAAGCAGGTGCGTTGCATGTCCTTCCTTTTTATCTTCGACAACACACGCATGTATCTTGTGAATGACAGAATTGAATGGCGTGTAACAAGACTGTTCAACAGAGCAGAAAACCAAAGAAAATTTTCAGATAAAGGCATGTTGCATTGTGCTATGACATGACGGTTGACCGTGCTTGACTGTTCGTCATGTGGTGAAGCAGTGTTTGACTTTTGCAGGTGTGGCCGGGCCTCCGGGTCCCCCGGGACCACCGGGGATCAGCGGGCTGCCTGGACTCACCGGTGAGTACTCCCTCCCTGATTCTCTCCTCGTTTCTTGCACGGTGCTGTTTCTCCCAAGTTGCTCCTGGTGAAAGGCATTTGGGAGGGGAGGGTGGTACACCTGTGACAGTTCCTGTCTGACGTGCGTTGCGTATCGCTTGCCGCAGACGATTGTCGTGCTCTACGTGCGCGGATGTGTGTTTCTGGTGCTTCTGCGCACCACAGAAGTCCCATCCACAAGAAGCGCACCGTTTGAGGCAGAGCACAGGTGCGTGTGAGAGAGTACCAGCTTTGCGTGACACCAGCAGCAGCAATGAAATTCACAAGTTCTCGCTTTTCCGTTGCAGGTGAGCCCGGATTCAACGGGACGCGGGGCCCGCCGGGCCGGCGGGGGAAGCGGGGCCACCCGGGGCTGCCGGGCCCGAAGGGAGACCCCGGCGAGCGCGGACCCAAGGGCGACAAGGGCGACGCCACCGACGGGGGGTTCAACCCCGCGAACTGCACATGTACGTGAAAGTTCTCCTGCCGAGTGCTGAGCATTGTGGCCAAAAGGGACATCAATTGTTCTGACTGATAAATAACTGTCGTTTTCTAATCTCAAAATACGGTTTCATGGACCGGATGCGAAATGCAATTTTCAGTAATGATGTTTAAACAAAGACAACTACTGTGTGTATGCTCGTGATGTACCTAGGTGATAAGGGTGCAAAAGGCGATATTGGACCGAAGGGCAACCGAGGCCTGATAGGCTTTATAGGCTATAAGGGAGAACCAGGTCTGCTCACTAACACACTAACGTGCATGGCATGCTCCTCCTCCTGCTCCTCCTCACCCAACCTGCTTTCTGGCCTCCGCACATTGAGCAGCTTCATCCTCCCCAACAGGGAATCTATATTCTGCGTTGTTTCCAATCCACCCAGAACCTGACAGGTATTTGCGTAGAAGAAGCCGTGACAATGCCCCGTAGTCCGTAACAATTTTGTGTGGCGTGGGAAGCAAAGACAGAAAGTTCCAGTTTTGGTTCAGCCACGATCAAATCCGGGGCACATGACGTCTTGTTGAGACAACCTTGGGAGAATCTGAATGTTCAGCATTTCGGAGACTTGTCCTGTGGGTGCTGTCCTCCCTCACTGCGGAACCGTCTGTTCTGGTCCCAGAATGATCTTGCCTTGCTCAATGCAACGAAAACTCAGAACAGAACCACCAACCGTAGCCTTGTGCACGAGCTCCATACCTCCAGAGAAACCCGAAGGTCTAAACTCTGTTAGATTAGGTACTTTCTGCAATGCTGTACGTAGCTGGGTAGTTTGATCAGAACGAAACTGACACGCCTGAAACGTTGTTTTCCGTAGATCTGTGACTTACTGGAACTGTAGAATTTGGAGTCGTGCATGCCTGTGTTCTTGCGTTCGAGTTGACTTCTTGTTTTACTGGTGAAACCTCTTCATTCTCTACAACACTAAAAAAGATTTCTCGTGCGTTTTAGCCTACGAATAGATTCTACAAAGAGATGAGAAGTTCATTTCGTAGAAGTAACCAATCTTCGATAACAGTTTGTCGTGTTCCGAACTTGTCTGTAGGACAAAGGAAACAGTGGTTCAGTCATCCATCAACTAACAATGAAAATTTTCAAATTAGTTTCTATCTAAAGACCCGGTACATGCTTCTTAGATTCCCTCTCTTGAGAAAACATGTCAACAATTCCAATGCCTCTTCAGTTCAATCTCTCAGTCATTTCGTTTCACTCCTGCATAATTTTGAGTTTTAGGTCTTTGGTTCTGCACTGTAAATAATGTCTCACATTTAACAAAGGTCTCATTGTCTAACACTTGATCACGTGTACGTGTTTAACTGAAAGTTCAATGTCACTTCCCATCTTCTGTTCAGGTGAAGCAGGACCTCCGGGACCGCCAGGTGAGTGCTGCTATTCCTTTGGGGGTGGGTTGTGGCGACTGTCAGCAAGGCGAGACGAAGTGGAATGAGTCTGGAAAGTTGGGAAGTGACCACACACGAGTTGAGCCCACAACGAAGAATGTGGTTCAAAAGACCCAAGGAACGAGCGTGAAGACAAACTTTCTCCGACAGTCTTTCTCGTATCTTTTGGGATGTCATGTGTTTCGCGAAGGAAATACTCCACTTCCAACAGCAAAGTTATGTTGCATTTCAGGTCCAATGCTCGAGGGTATGCCTGGGCCCCCAGGACCTCCAGGCATGCAGGGCCCGAGAGGCCCCAAGGGCTCGAAGGGAGAACCTGGAAGTAAGTCAGAATACGTTGTGTATCAGCAAAGGGCAGTTCCTGACCAGCAACTTGGATTCCTATATCCACCGGCTCTGACAAACGTACAAGCTGTTGGGTTCACAGTAGAATCTGTAATCAACCGTGGAAAAGTGAACAATTCGCGGAATCTTGTACTAATTCTCCACTGTTTTGTTCAAGCTGTTTGTCTGGATTTGTTTTGTGCTTGTTCTGAATCCTGAAATATGTTCTGTTCTGCACATTTTGCCGAAATCTTTGCCAACACTGTGACTTAAATCTTTTTGTTGAACTCACTGAAGTGTTGAAACACCTTTTCTTTCCAGCTTGAATTTTGCTTCGTTTTGTTTTGCAGTGATTTTAAATGGTTGTGTGTTTTCTCTCATACGTAGAGTACGGCATCAAATGTGTGGGATGTAAGTGCCGAGAGAATACCTCTCTGTACAAAAGTGTACTTTGCAGTACGCCTTGTAAGCTTCAAATTTGGTGACGGATGTCATTGAAAACTGACAAACCCAAACCAGCA
>JAAUXT010008896.1_pt1 | contig 16416 bp, 19 predicted proteins | sample 7278171 | NCBI WGS metagenome assembly JAAUXT01 (sample SAMN14350112, study PRJNA611818) | marine sediment metagenome | isolation source: surface marine sediment (1.8m) | place: French Polynesia: Moorea | collected 2018-08 | reverse complement strand
TTTCAAAATTATAACATAGCAGTTGAAAAGCATGCTTAAAATATACTTTTCTAGTGGATTGACTGTCTCAATGCTAATGTTTTATTACAATTGTTAGTCTTTGTTGTCTGTGAAGATGCTCTGCTCAAGTTAGAAGTTCATGCTCACAAAGTTTTCAACAAAAAAGTCAAAAAATATATAAAAGAATGATGACAAAAATAAGAATTTTAAATATCATAACAGAGTCAAAGTCTCAAACTTGTTGACCTCATTAACCTTGTTATTAGGTCAAAGGATCAAGTTCTGATAATTGTCCAATGATCACAGTGATCATCAAGCAGGTAGCAATGATGTGTGAAGGAATTAAAAAATTGCACTGATTCAACTGTGAGTTACGGAAAAGAAACCGCTTCATAGGAGAACTGCCTCGTAGTTGATAGAAATCCGTGCACCTACCGTCTCCAGGCCTCAGATACGAACGCCATGCGGTCTTCTTCAGAGGAATTTGCCTGTTGGTGCAATGCGCATGGTGCGGACGGAACAAGAGATGCGCAAGCTGAGACAAGGTGGTCATGTGTAGGCCAGTGGACACATTCAGTGCAGAAGATACCAATTTATTAACCAAGCACGTGAATATGGATGTTGCACGCAAATCTAGTCAGCTTTCGCTCACGTTGTAAATTGAGAGAACCGCTTGGAATAAATCAGTGTCCCTTTTATTTGTCGCATCATGTTCTTGTTCTATTCAGTTCTTCATTTGTCCCACGGGGAGCGGACACGAGACACAGAAATCTCGTCAGACAGGAAAACGCAGTGGTGACGGTGCCGTGCTCTAATCATGTCGACTCGTTACTGAAAGAAAAAACGGCACACGGAGCGCAGACTCACGGCTCAAAGTCCCTCCTGTCAAGGGTGTGGCCCGCAGTCCTGGAGTGCATAATCTGAGGTGTTGAATGCACCATTTGGGCTGTGTGTGCACATGGTGCGCACGTGCGAAGGTTCAATAGGTTTTACATCCACGCAAAGGTACCATTCACCAGGGTACAGGAGTGAACAGAAAACTTCAAACTGCGTATTTCGCACAACTAAGCACCTCGCTCAACCAAACAGGGACTGTCACGCGTGGAGCGTCACGCCTTGTGTCCCTGTGTAAACCCCTCCCCAGGTGCAGAGTCACACGTGACCATGCGATACCCAGTGGCGGGATCAGGGTTGCAACGCGTCACGCAGTGTGAATCCGGCCTGAGATGCTGTGGATCTGCTCCGAGGAAATTGGCTGCAAACGGCCCGTCCATTTCACCGGGGGATTCGGAATTCAATTGAAGGAAAGAAACCGGATGTAGTGGCTCCAGACGAATGTCCCTGCTCCACACGTGCTCCAGAGCGTGGTCAGAGTTCTGGATGAGAATGACGGAATGTCAGAAATGTTGATTTTTTTGTCAATCCCTTGTGTGTATATTTTGGTAGAGGCAAAGACCTTGGGTCAGTTTGGGTCATCCGGATTCCTCCATCCTCCAGTGTTCAGTCACTGTCTTGAAGGCATCTTCAAGATCTGTGCAAGTTTCTGTCTTGTACACTTCCGGTGAAAGCAGTGCATATTTGCTTTAGCGCACAAATTCTAGCTGTTGTTTCAGGGGCCCTGGAATCGGGCTGGGAGGCTTGACCCGGTCAGGACCGCAGTTCATCTCTTGAGGGCAAGACTTGACACTTGACAATGTCGAAACATGTTTGCACCTCCAGCTCTTGGACCCAGTGCAGTGCAACGCCAAGTCCGTTTCTGGAGAAGCAGCTCGGTGTACCCTGGTTCATGAAGTCAATTTTGACCTCAGGCTCTTGATTTGCTCCGTCTCCACAGCACAAGACTCTCCCTCGATCCGCCACGGCGAGGTCCAACCTGAGGCCGAGTCCACACTGGACGCTCCGCTCCTTACGCTGCGTCGCTGTGAGTCAACCCGAGGGAACTGCGTCGATACTTGTTCAACCCGAACCCATCACACATTGCAGTGCGTGGTCGTGTACAGATGCAAACGACGAGGCCACGTCCGTCGACTCCTGAAGGGCGCAGCGCACGACGCACCCGACGTGAACCCGACCGATGCTCCTCCTGCATCTTGGGTCCTTTGGTGGAGTAATTGGATCGCTCCGCGGAGCGTTTAGTGTCAGTGCGCAGGCGCGATTAGTATGCGGCGTCGCGTCGTGTTAGCGTCGAGTCGCGCACGTGGCGCCACTGCAGAATCGGAGGAGATCGGGCTCCAAGCGTGTGGCCCGCAGAACCTGAATATCAGCGGTTGAACAACTGACCGGTTATTTTGAAAAGACCTACAGTGGATGCCGTGGTAACACTTTGACCATCCGGCCCCTTTCTTTATGAGAATGTTTTCAAAAGCGGAGAATTTTGCTACAAATGGCACAATAAATGTTTGTCGTCAGCGTCTGGGCCCCTGGACCACGGATCTGTTGTTGTCTGCGTGATGTGATCAATCCTCGGTGAGTGCGCTGAAGTCTGATGCTGTTTCCTCGCCGTGGATGCGCAGTGCAGGTGGAGCACCACGGTGGTCGCCACGACCGTCCCGCGGCGCAGCCTCGTGGTGAACCTCAGTCCGCAGCAGACCCAAGTCCCCGGCACCCCACTCCACCTCAGATCACAAATTTACTGCAGCCCCTCCTCTCCATGCCACAGCTCTATTTTTCCGACTTCATAGCAGCCAGCGGGTCCTAGCTCCTTGGCAGCCTCTTTCCTTTATTGGGGCACCCCTACCCCACAGTGGCCCTTAACTCCATGCTTTCCACTCACTTGGCAGCAGTCACCCTCCTCCCCCTGCGGAAGTCTTGATCTCCTTTGGCAGACCCTAGGCCCACCTGCGTGGACGACCACGATTCCGTATTCCAATCCGCGCCGCCCAATTGATCCGTTCAGCGCGGGGCCGACCTGATTGAGGTCGTGCATCATCTCCCGTCGCGAAATGGCGCAGCGCCGCACAAAACCGGATCCACGGGCGAGGCACCTGTGAGAGGCAGAACCAGCCGTAGAGTGCAGGACAATACACACAGGGGCAGGGCTGGTTCCACTTTGGTTGTGGCAGTCCACAGAGATTTGACCAGATCCACGAGCGCAGCAGAGCTGGATCCATGAACAGCTCGACCATGAAGGCCACATCCACAGGGACAGCGTTGAGGGGTTGGACCTCTGGAGGTGGTTGTATTCACAAGGGGAAGGGCTGGATTCGCGGGGGCAGCACCAGAGTAGTGTTGGGGCTGAATCCTGGTGGGACCAGATCCACAGGGGAGTGTGATCACACCGTGAAAGCCTGTGCATTGAGTTTTGAAGCCAGAATCACGGGATCTCCTGAGCCACTCTGGATCAGCCCCTGCGAGGTGAGGATAATGGCATGAGAACAGTTTTGTTGGATGTTGCAGATGTGGTCGGCAACGTTTGGAGCAATCTGAAGTTTGTTGGCTTTTTAGCACTGAGGCACTTTGAACACTATCGCGGGCTACCGGCACGGACGATGGGCAAGAAACCAGGGTTGGTGTTGGGGCTCAACCTTCTGGTTTCATTTGAAAAACAGAAAGTGAAAACGACAGAGAAGCAAAGTGTTTTTGCGCCGCAAGGAACGTTGTTTCCTTTCCTGTGACACGGGGCTCAGCCCGAGGTGCTTCTGCACGAGTGTTTCCACTTTTCTTTCTCTGTCACAATGGACCATACCCAGGAGTTCTTGCTCATTGACAATTCAATCAGAATCAATTTCAGCAGTGTCAGACTTTCAATAAAACAATCACCAGCCTGAGCCACAAACGTTCAATGCGCAATGCACAAAACGGAGCAGTGCAGCCGAACAGTCTGAAACCCGAGTCCGTCTCTGAGCGACTCCAATGCAACAGGCTGTCGAATCTCTTCATCTGATGACAACGTGACCATGACAACGCAAATGCGCTGCGACGTCCCGCGTCCCTGGGGCACAATTCGTTTTCGGTGGGCGGTCTGAAGCCTGACGGTCGTCCCGGGGGAAGCACGTTGGATTCGCGATCCAAGAACACAACAGACGCGGCAGCGACGTTTGGCAGTGCTAAATTCAGTGCGTTCATAGCCCGTGAAACCTGGCAAACGAAACGAGAGCCGGGGTCCATGCGGGGCACATTGAACGTTTATTGCCTCAAAACAGAACACGTTACACTGCCAGGTGGAGGTCTTCCTCCTGCTCAACAACAAAACATGTGACTTTCCATCTGATGGGAACCTGGACGGAAAGTAAAGTCGAAATGCCTGGGGGATGGTCTTGCAGAATCACGTTCGGAATTTCATCAGACTCCGGTACCCGAGAAGCGGACCGAGCCGCGTCACGCCCGGCGCGATTGACGTGGACGGCCGCGGATCGTCTCGGCTCCTCCCGTCCTCTCCGGAGGAGGGGAGGGGGATCCAGCGGCGCCCGGGCCCCAAACCAACTGCATTACATCTCCTTTATTACTCTGCATCGATGATGGCACAATTGTGAGCCAAAACATGTTTATCAACGTTGAAATTGGGCGCCCTGCTGGGGGTGCGTCCCCTGGTCAGGTCTTGGACGTGCCCCGGCTGAGGCGATTCGTCGACGTACCCCATGAAAAACAAGCCACAGGTACCAAGGACCATCAAACACTGTGCTTGGGGAACGTCGAATCCAATATTTGATCTGGGGGTACCTCGAGGACTGAGGTTCTCTGTGTAGTTTTAGAAATGAAGGCGTGAACATGAAAACCCCGTGGGATGCCAGGGTGGGGACAGATTCGCCATTTGTTTCTCTTTGAGGATAAAAGGGCGGAGGACTGACTGCCCATGGTGCACTGTCCTGGATCGGACCCCGCCCCCTGTTTGTTCGCGTGCAGCTGAGAAGTTCAACGATACTTGTGTTTCTCGAGGACATTGAGTCTTATTTCAGGGAATGAAAATGTGTGTTGTCTTTTCAAAGCGAATCAAAGACTTTCCTCGCCGCGGGCGGCAATCCTCGTGATGAGTTGTGCAGGGGCTCTCCCCGGAACGTGTCACGCAGGTCTTCTCTGCTGCTGCAGTACATGTGCTGAGCAGGTCCTCTCCTCTTTGTGCATGAGCTGTTGGTGCCGATGCAACAGGTTGCCTTCTTATCCAATTTGCGCGACGAGCAGGTTGTCTGGGGCCTTCAAAAAGATCTGTCCTGGATTTTAACAACAGCGGAAAATTCAGCGGACCTGGGTTCTTGCACTCTTCTCCTTGGTGGACATGGGCTCCAGTGGGGGAAAGGCGCTGTTGAATGAAAAACAAACACAGGGGAGGATGCAAGGGTTCCTCAGGTTCAAAGAACACGCAAAATTTGCTGACAATGGTGCCGTACAATTGAGTTTGGTCCCCGTGTGCGGATCCGGGTGACAAGGTTTTCGAGCCACCCGAGGTCCGCCCCCCTCGCTCACCGACAAATACGTAGACCCCAATTTCCTTCCAAATCTGTTGCTGCAATGAAAACAGTTTTCCTGGACAGGTTCAAACACCAGATCCACCCCTTTAACATGTGATCTTCTCGGCGTGGGTGTGACACTTTTGCCCTGCAGTGACATGCACACTTGCTCCCCTGCTGTGAGGCTCTCGCTCCCCTGCAGGGACAGAGATCGAAGCGCCACCAGGACCTGCTGAACCGCCATGCAAACATTGCGTCATTGAGGCTGACCTGCGGACAGCCGAGCAGTGATCCCACTCACCGGAGCAGACAAACAATTTACACCAACAAATCCGGTCTGAGCAGCTCCACAGTACACTGTGAAACGCGAGGTCTTGACGGTTGGCCTGTTGAATCAGACCACAGAGGAGTCGGGTAGGGCCTCTCACAAATCACTGAACGTCCGAGTTCGAAAGCTGTGTACGAGCTCGTAATTTCAAGCAAAATCTCTGCGAAGTCCCACAGCGGGAATGAAATCGAATTGGCAAAGCTTCGAAAATCAGTCATCAACAGAATAAATTTGTTCAAATCAGGGTCGTCTCAGACGAGGAAAGACACGGGACCAGCCTATGTGCGTGTCTCGGTCGTTTCGCACAGCGTCGTCGTCGCTGACGCTGAGAGCGGCACTCACGCCGGTGCTGAGCGTCACAATGCCGTGAGCGCTGGACGCGACGCGAGGCGCTCTCCATCAACACTCCACCGTCGCCCCGGCGACCGCGACTCCGGGGGCTCTCGACGCCCACGGCTGCACCGCGGCGACAACTGTGCAGTGCTTCTCCCCTTGTGATAACGTGGCAGCTCCTCACAATGCTTCCGCGCAGATTTGTAGTCGTGCACGCGTCGTAACGATGGCGCGCTTGATTTGGGCTGCGCAACAAGGGGTTTCACAAAATGCGACAAGAACACCAACCAGAGTCGACAAACGCCGTTTTCAACAGCCTTCGCTGGGAAATAGCCGCCATGGGCACTTGCGTTCCAGGTGTAATTCACCCTGGCAATTTCGCTCTTATCTGTATACAAATCAAAAGAGTTGCGACTGCATGCCTTTACAAACATATATTTCACACAAAATTGCGTGCGCACGGACGAATGGAAGCGTGCAGGGTGGGCAGGTTGAACCCTGATCACCCGCATCAAAAAACACATTGGCTGATTTACTCTGATCGCCACAAAATTTGTCTTTTGACCGGGAGGGGTTGAGCCAGCAAACTCGCACACTGTCCAACAAAATTTGCTCGTTTGGTCTGACCACAAATGTAATTTGCTGGTGAAACTGCCCCTCCAAGAAAAATACGCGTACATAAACATACACAGGGTAAAAACATCAAGCGTGCGATCAAGGAAATCGGGAGCACATAAGGGACAAAAACCAGAGGCAAACATTGCTCCTATGCAACGGAAAAGGGACGGGGTTGTGAACCCCCATCCCATCCGATGGGTCCCAGAACATCACACTGATCCGAACCCACGACAGAAATCACACTTTTACACTTCCTGGGGATAAACAGTCATAATGCTGACCACCACGTCGAAAAGGAAGGGTCCAGTCCGTACCGCAACGGACGGTCCCTACCGCAACACAAACTCCGATCCTTTGGCAAATTGGCACAGGAAACAAGTGCTGCAAACGACACACGCGTTGTGGACTAGCAAATGAATGCGGTGTCGACAGAGTTCACCAACATCCAGTGCCGCTTCAACAGCGTGGAGAAAACACCTGAATGCGTTGTGGGAGGGAAGCGGCGCAACCCCTGCAGCACCTCGGTTGTAGGCGTGGTTCACCCTGGACACTGATGGCACGTGGGTTAGCACAAGCCTTTCTCAACATTCTGAGCACTGATCCAGTCCTTGTGATAAATTGGGGAAAGAAAGGAGGAAATCAGTTGTGTCATACAATTTTCCCATGCAAGATCAAGAGTCCATTTGTGCCGCCTCCTCCTCCCGACCGCTTGACGTTTTTCCTTCTGTTGGCGCTCCACACGACGGCGCCGGTTACGCCGGCCAGGAGCACGCACGTCCACACCGGGTGCGCTAACAGGTGCACGACGAGCCGCTTGAAGAGGACGTCGAAGAAGATGAAGAACTTGGCGTCCCAGCTGTGCCACGAGGAGAAGTGGTCGTGCCGCAGGATCGCGTCCTGCTCGTCCACCGGCACCAGGTGCACCTGCAGGGAAGCACGCACACCTCGTGAAGACACAGGACCTGCAAAGCACACACACACACACACACACACACACACACACACACGTACGCGGGTCAGCACTCATACAGCTGCAGGGAACGAACCAGAGAACGACATGCACGTCATGGACACCTGGAAACCTCGTCCACATCCTCCCAGCGGGATTCACAAGTCAGCACTGCCCAGTGTCAACACACAGAATGCGGGGATGTGCAGACCTCAACGTACCTCGTAGACACACACACACACACACACACACACACACACCGCAAACGCGCGCACACACACATCCACACACAGTGCAGGAACTCCGCTGAGTCTCAATCTGAACTTACGCACGGAAACGACACTCACTGAGTGTAAACAAGCAGTTGGATAAGCCATCAGTATGTCACACACGAATCTCACAAACCAAAATACGAGCGCGCGCGTGCGTGCGTGGGTGCGGTGTGTGTCTCACCTGGTGCTGGCAGGGGTACCGCAGATAGCTTCTCCACACGAAGGCTGGGCCCGTGGACATGAGCACCGTCCAGTACGGGAAGTACATCCTGAAAAGAGCCTGGCCAATGTGAGCCTCAGCTTTCCACCTGTGGATCTATTTCAGTGTGTCCAACAAGGAACTGACGGGAGCCTGGAACAGCCAAGGAAATGGGCACATCGAATTCAACACAAAAAACCAATTTGGTACTCCCTGGCCAAAATGGCGATCTTGGACAAACAAATTTTTCTGCACAGAATTTGCGCCAATCTGACAACGCCTTTGAGAAACGCGCCAGTATGTCACCGTGAAAGCTCACTCTTTGTACTCGCTGGCAAGTCTGCGGGCGGTGTAGTTGAAGAACGGGTGGTGCTGGGTGCTCATCATGGCCGCCATCCCGATGCCGGTCGGCACGGTGCGCAGGAGCACGGCGCCCGCGTCGCGCCCCGCGGAGCCCAGCAGCGCCGAGAACGGCTTCTGCGTCACATGAGACACGCCCTGTTTACACTGGGCGAGTCGCGCGTTCCGTCCGGGGTTGGACCCGAGGGCGACGCGCTTCTGAGAACGTTTGGCGCGCAACGCAGGTCACAATTTTTCGCGCCAAACTTGAACGCCTGCAATGAAGTAGAGTTCAGCGCATCTTGGCTTACCTTGCAGGCCATGTCGATGTCCATGTAAACGCCTCCGTAGTGAAAAAGAAGGAAGTAGCGCATTGAGTCGATACGCATGATGTCAGTCGAGTACGAGTCGTAGGTCGGCAGGAACCAGGGGTAGTGCTCCTGCAGGAAACTCCGTCTGTAACACAGAGAACACAAAAGATGAAACACAAAACCAAAGCGCAATTTGTATATTTTGTGGGCGAGAAATTTGATACGCTCCACACAAATCCATACGGAAGTGTTGAGAGGGGGAGAGAACGGGCTGTTGGCGAACCCTGCAGTAGGGGCCACTTGGTATACCCCAACGCCATGCTGAACTGTCCTGGTGGGCGCATACGGTGTGTGTGTGTGTGTGTGTGTGTGTGTGTGTGTGTGACACGCCACTACTCCCCTCCCATCGGGGGTGGTCTCAGTTGTGTGTGTTTATGTGTGTGTGTGTGTGTGTGTGTGTGTGTGTGTGACACGCCACTACTCCCCTCCCATCGGGGGTAGTCTCAGTTGTGTGTGTGTGTGTGTGTGTGTGTGTGTGTGTGTGTGTGTGTGTGTGTGTGTGTGTCAGTCCCATGCCCTACTCACCTCTCCTCAGGTGTGTAGATGGTGTGCTTGTAGCCGGGGTTGAGGTCGAGGCAGCTCTGTACGTTGCCCAGGAAGCGCTCGGGCACGTCCTTGGTGTTCCAGATCTGGTGCAGGTGCCTGGGGAAGGAGCCGTTGCTGGGGGCGGGCAGCGCGCGGCACGCCGTCTCCGTCCACACTGAAGCGAAACCACCTCCGCTGTATCTCTGCATACACGAGCACTCGTCAAAGGTGAGGGTTATTTTCCAGACAATACAGGCAAAAAGTGTGTGTGTATGTGTGTGCGTGTGTGTGTGACGCCGTCTGTGCGACACTGTGTGTATGTGCGTGATGCACCAGGCAGCCAGCGGCTCAGCGCCTCTGGTGACGCAGCGCCCACCGCAGTGGAGGGACGCCGCAGAGGGGGTGCATGGTCCTCAGGCTCAGTGGGGTCCTGCGCACCAGGCGTTTCATGCTGTAAGTCCAGAGCGACACTCCGTCTGCAGTTCTGCACAGAGGAATGAGGCTGGCTAGCCTCTGATTGGACACCATCACACACACACACACACACACACACACCTCTACCTCGTCAAATCCGTCAGGTGCGGCTTGACACCCCCGTGCATTGATGTGCTATTTGTGGGGAGCTGTGGTGTCACCTCTGGGCAGCTGAACAACACTCACTGAGCAGCTGGGTGATGTCGCCCCTGGGCTCTCCGCTGCTGTACAGCAGCGCCGTGCTCGCCGTCTGCCACGCGAGGAACAGCCCGAAACCAACGACCGTCACCGCGCCACAGCGCAACAACAGCTGCGTCCACTCTGCGAGACAAAAAACAGGAGTACTTGTCAGTGAAGACACGCGCCTGAGGTGCTGCCGTTAAAACACACAATTCGAGCACTGCACAGCACTCTGAGAGCCGCAACGTGACCTGACCTCGCGGTCGTACGAGCCTTTCGCGGAGGTCTCCCAGACCCACCACTCTGTCGAGGCTCCTCGGATTTCTCGGGTCAACACAGGTCTTTGGTCATTGGTCCAGAACACCGCAAAACCGAAGTTCACCCTTCACAAGAGTCATCTGACCAACAGGAGGCACACGTGTTGGGAAGAAATTCGTCTTCTATCGGTGACCGCCCGAGCAATCTCAGGAAGACATAGGTCTGCGATTTGTTTTTGAAGCAGCCATGATCGATACAGACACAGCAATCACGTCCACAGAAGAGTGTTCGGCGTCAGAGAACAAGAACGCCGTCTGCTGAACGCGCGCGGTGCCAGGCGCCACACCCTGAGCACCCAAAACAGTGCAACACCCCTTTGTGAGGTTTCGAAACGTGCAACATGGGTACATGTGGAGGTGTGACTCCCAAAAGAAAAGTGCACGAAACATCCCAAAGGTAAGACACTGTTTTCGAGATCCCCATCACCCCCGGTCGGGCAAAAAAGGTGAAAACACAGGCGATCATGTACAACGAGGCTCAGGCAAGTTATGCGACAGCAGCAGCTCGACACTCACTCATCCGAAGCCCCAGCCGCAGCACCGCGCGCCATCCACCTGCCAACAAACAGTTCAAGCCTTTCAACTTGAGACCTTCAGCCCCACAAGCCCCACAAGAACACCTCTCCGTGTGGAGACGCGCCTACCGAACGGCCCTGACAGGCACATCCAAGACGCACGCCACACCAAGCGACTGTTCCCACCTGGGGAGACTTTGTGAAAACCGAATCTGGCCCGCTTGTCACCTTGGCGTCGCTTTTCGTGACGTCACACAGTGTGAGCTGTGCTGTGCTTGACCCCGACGCTTCCCTGTCCCAGAAACACACACATGAACGCACCACAAACATTCCAACAAGAACGCTACGCATAAAAAGCATGTGGTCCACGCAAACGTTCCCAGTTCATAAACGCCTTCAAGTTCCCACTTTAAAACCAATATGTGACCTGGGGTAGGTCACACATTAGTTTACAAGAACAATATGTGACCTAGGGTAGGGTAGGTCACATATTGGTTTCAGTGACCAATATGTGACCAAGGGTAGGTCACATATTGCTTTTAAAAACCAATATATGACCCAGGTGAAAAATCCAATGTGTGACCTGGGTGAAATATCCAATGCATGTGTGACCTATGAATGTGGGGGAGGGGTTAGGTCACACATTAATTTTAAAATGTTCAGTGATGGTCACTGATCATTTGAAACCAATGTGTAACCTTCCCCCCCCCATTCATAGGTCACACATTGGACTTTAAATTTTTTTTTTGTAAAATGATCAGTGATGAATTCTGTGTGCCCTGAAACTAATATGTGACCTACCCCCCAAGTAGGTCACAGATTACACACACACACACACACACACACACACACACACACACACACACACATACACACTGATGGCGATAACACAAAGAGAGTGGTAACGACCCTTCGGGACCACACGCTTAAAAACGTTTCCGTGGTTGATCCGTTTTGCCGTCACCAACATGGGACGACGCGACAGAACAGAGCGCGAAGCACACGGCACGCCCATGGAACAGAGCATCGCGAGTGGCTTTTCGACCAACCATGTCCGTGCTGCGTTTTGGAAAACCTCACCTGGTTTTTCGCGCCACATTCCACTGGTGTTGCTGATGGTCAAACGTGGAATACGGTCGCTCGTCGTATTCCAACACACTGCGTGTACGAGCAATGAGTGCCAGACACAATCTTGAACGCTGCCAGGCATGCACAATTTTCCCTTTGTTCTTGCGTCCACAAATCTTTTCGTGGCTGTTTCAAATGCCGCTCGCACATCAGACAGTTTTTCTCAGGTGATGCGAAAGGAAGTGCCCAGCAGAGCGCAACAACAACACGCGCTCACCAGAGAATCATGGACCTGTTGCAGTTCCCCCAGCTGCGCCGCTCAATCTACACACCGCACATGTGTTCAAATAGCAATTGATTGGGAACGTATTCAGTGATTCAACACTTGCATTTCACATTTGAGTCTCGTCACAGCAGGCACGAGAAAAATGTAGGGTTATTCAAGAGGACGGTGTTGGTTGGTGCGACCGAGCATCGATCTGCTCGAGTTTGAGTGCGCTGGCTCGATTGATCTTTGGCAACTAATGCAGGACCCTTTTTCTTTCCCTGCACACACGCGTCACACGTCAATGTGATGCGTTTGTGGTACCGGTGATGTCCGTCGCATGTCTCAGCGAATCGACCTGTTGGCAGAACTGTACGATGAAGCTGAAGCTGCCTGGTACACAAACGAAACACGACAAACGTGCACGGGCTGCATGGAAAGTATCGCTCTCTGAAGTTGGAATCTTCCCTGGGGAGCCACGCCGTGAGCAGAGCGAGCGGAACCGGTGGGACAGAACGGTGCGTCACCACAGCAGGCTGGAGGCTGATGACTTGCAACACGCTTGATTGCCCAGAAAACCAGAAAGTGTCATCTTTTTTGCAATTGGCGCACATGACGCGGTGTTGGCACCACCACGTATCATCACATCCCCAAGCATGCGAGTGGTGGATCTGACTCCTCCCGCGGTTCCGGGTGCGTCGGAGGGGCCGACACCCCGACGACCTCATTCTGGATCCAGGGCTGGATCCACCACTGAGGACACATAAGTGTTGAATGAAGCGGCTAGGTGCAGCAAACCTTCGTTTGTTCAACGATTCAACCTCAGTGGGAATTCTCGATGCTGAAGTCAGAGTCTCAGAATTTGTTATTGACATCTTCGATGAAAGACTGTCAGTTCGTTTCCCCCTTTTCCGTTGGAAAGCCACGATAACAGCCACATGAACCTCTGAACACTTGATGTGTCTCAAACCTCCAGAATTTTCAACAGAAACGCCAGCAGCAAAAGGCAAACAAAATCCGGGGAAGAAACCACCACTCACCCAACTTGCAACACGAGTACGAAATGATTCTGGGACAAGACAGGTTCTTCATTGCGACTCAGAAGGGCAAAGGACTGTGTGGGTCTGTTGGCTCAAATCAACCACCCAGGTCGGTGGTGAACCTGCCAAGTCCCGCTGATTTGTCTTCAAATTCACAAAGGGAGATAGAACACCACGTGAAATGTTCTTGCAAAATGTCCCTTCAAATGGCCTCCGAAAGTTGAACTCCTCGCACTGTGGGATACTACTTGATGTCACAGTTCCGCCAAACCCCAAAATTGCCTGAGTAGATGCGGGATCACGACTGTGAGTGTTCGATCCTTCCCGAGCCGTTTGCGCCACATCCAGTTTCAAACAAGAGCGCCGCGTCGTTTCGATGCGATGCAGCCCGTTCGTGGCACATGAAGGGTGCACCGCGCGCACCGTTCGGCTTCAAGAGCCTCCGATCTGTTTGCGAGTCCCCCGCGCGATTTGTTTGCGACAAACTTGGCCGAGCAATTTACGAGGATGAATCACTTGTTCTTGGGAATTATCATGGTCACTTTGGCGATCATGCTGAAGGTATTTGACTCACTTCTTAATGGGTTCGGCCGCGATGTACTGAGAACAATTACTACCATTTAACAGTTTCACAACTCATTGTTGACAAACACAACTGTACACTGTCAAACATGAGGATTGAACAGAAGAGCGCAAAAACAGTCAAACAGTCAGCCTTGCGGTGGGTGGGCCATACCCTCGAAATAGTTGCCTTTGAATAAGATGCATCTTTGGCAACGCCTGACCCAATCATTGAAGCATCTCTTCCACATATTGTGAGTGATGTTACCAAGCTCCCGGTCAAGCGTGAGCATCAGTACTTGCACAGTTGTGAACTGCCTGCCCTGCAATGCCCTTTTCAAGAGTGGAAAAAGAAAAAAATTGGCTGGAGACAAGTCCGGCGAGTACGGAGGATGTTTGAGTCTTGGCCAGTTCATTGCAGCTAGTCCATCACGCACCAAGTAGCTCCGATGAGCAGGGGCATTGTCCATGTGGATCTTGAAGGGGGGTGCATCTCTCCTGGACATAAACCAAAGTCTCCTCATCTCCAGTGACTCTCTGACACATTCCAGCAAAGGGAGGAAGAGCTCTTTTGTGACTGTCTGGTCCACAAAGTACTCCTAATGAATGAGACCATTCCAGTCAAAAAATGGAATCAGCAGAACTTTCTTGCAGTTCCTTGGTCTGCGCGGCACCTGAGCTCTGTCTTCCCCTTTTCTCAACCACTGAAGATTTGCCAATCTTGACCTGGGCTCCATCAGGTAGAACCAAGCTTCATCTGTTGTGAGTAGATAGTTGAGGCCTCGCCCATTGGGGTAGGAGTCAAGAAAGTCCACACAAAACTGAATTCTTTGATGCCTTTGTCCGGCTGTGAGGGCATGTGGCACCAGTTTTGAGGCTCACTTCTTCATGGCTAGATCCTTGTGGAGTATCCTAAATGTGCTTCCATAAGAGATGCTGAGTGTCCGGGACAGTTGGGCGATGCCTGAGCGCCGATTCTTGAGCACTAGGGTTTCACACTCCTTGATCTTCTCTGGTTTCTGGGATGTCAGAGGTTGTCCTGGGCATCGCCTGTCACCCACATTCCTGCGGCCACTCATGAACTCATGGTAAAGTCTGTACACTGTGGTCTGTGAGTAGGCCTTCTGGCCAAACACTGTCTACAGGTTGTCAAGTGTTTGACCTCTGGTATGTCCCAATCGCATGGAGTACCAGACACAAACGCACTGGATCAGGCGCATGGGTATTTCCAACAAAATTGACACTCTGCGACTCACCATTGTGCGTGCTGTCTCTTGACTGTGTGCTTGGCATTGTCCTTTGTTGACCCGGTGCTTAATGGCATTGTAGTCTGGTTGAGGACAAGTTGTGCAACTGTCCGGCAAGTTGCCATCATGATACAGCATGCCAGAACATGATAATTCCCAAGAACAAGTGATTCATCCTCGTAGATCAACACAGCCCCGTCTAGGAAGAAGTATCAAGTCAAGTGTAAATTATCATGATCAGCAATTGGACACGGCTGAGCACGTTCTTTGTTCGCAACAAAAGAACTGCATAAGCTGGTCGCTTGCAAGTGGGCAAGACACGACACTTTCACTTGATACGTACGTCCTCGTATTTCGCCCTCGCACAAGCGACTGCAAGCAAAACATTCCAGCACCGTGTCCCAGGACCCAAGAAGTTAGGGTTCACTCGGGCTGGTGGACGGACAACTGGGAAATAATATCACACTGAGTGAGACAACATGTTTGTCACAGGTGTGGAAACTTTCAGTTTCGCAAAACTTCAATCTGACAAACATTTGTCCAACTTCAAGTGACAAAAGAGCCAGTTATCCACCCCTGCATGCGTGGGACGAGTGAACTCACGTGTCTCTACCACAAGAAAAGATTGAGGAGTTGATTGCTCACCGGACTCCGGCGACGCACTGCAGCCCACGTGACAGATCTACAGCAGGGCGCATCATCCCCTCACACAAACGGGAAAAACAGATTTTGCTCTCAAAAGTTAGCACCCGTGCGCAAAATGCTTTCAATTTCAATTTGCAATCGATCTCTCTTGAGGGATGCCCTCACCCTGGAACAGCTTTTGCTTTTTGCAATGTTCCTTGTGCACAAACCTGACTTTGCGTGCGACATGTCATCCGCGAGCCCGAGCTGCAGGCCAATATTCCGACGCAAAACAAAAGGCGTGTGGGGATCCCTCGTCTTGTGTGCAGTGCGAATATATATCAGTTCTTGGTCAATATTAGCTTTCCATGCCACACCCATCAAGGGAGCGATCTCACATTAGCGCGAGCGGCAGTGATGTATCCATTGTGGGGGATTTTAACAACAGTACTCGAAGTGCGGCAACCCTTTCCGTCACCGCAAAACTGGGACAGGTACACAACACGCACGAACAAACAAACTGAGTCTTTGGCATCAATTTAAAAGGTTACGAGTTATTTGGCCCTTCCGCGGATCCAGAGCTCGCCTGATCACCACCCGATTGAACCACAGCCACTCAACACACTCCCCTGATCAACCGGAGATCAAGCAGCGACGTGTTCCAACTGCACGTGTATAGGTCGACCGCGCAATCTCGGCATGATGAATTTTTACCGTTATTTCTTTCAATTTTGGAATTTCAAACTGCAAACAAGCTCTTTCTCTTATTTATAACTTGACCTAACTTTCTACCACTCAAAATAAATC
>JAAUXT010085171.1_pt1 | contig 16419 bp, 21 predicted proteins | sample 7278171 | NCBI WGS metagenome assembly JAAUXT01 (sample SAMN14350112, study PRJNA611818) | marine sediment metagenome | isolation source: surface marine sediment (1.8m) | place: French Polynesia: Moorea | collected 2018-08 | reverse complement strand
GTGTGTATTCTTCAACGCTTTGTAGCTGTATGCACTATGACAGAGACCAGTGTTCGATCTATTGCTTTTGGTGAAACAGCAATTGATAAGTTTGAACAGTTTCGCCCATCAATCAGCACGGTTTGAAAGACAACAGGAAATCCTTGTACATTTCTTGTGGCGCTGCAGAAACACAGCCTCTTCACTGTGGGTCAGATCTGTGCAGCATCCCAGTGATTTGTACCGAGACTCAACGCACGGCTCATCCGGTGTGAACCCAACCTCAACCCTCCTAGATCCATGATTTTGCACAGTTTGGTAATTCAACAAGATTTTTGTATGCGGAGCCGGCTGCACGCGCTTGTGCGGTGGGACGTCGCGAGAGTCAACAGAACTTCATTACGAGGCTGTCACCGACACCTGCGGCTCCGCTATAGGCACGTTCACTCGCGCCGCCAGGGTGCGCACTGCACGCCGCATGCACGCTGTCAATCCCAGTGATCGTCGACAGGCATGGCGCTGTCATTGAAGTTAGGGTTCACTCACGCCTGGGGACAGATTACTGGGAGATAACGTCACGCTGAGCTGCATTGAATTCAACAGAGGCGGCCGGCTGAGCGTGGTAGACCGCTGGACGCGTCGATTTCACGATGGGTTCACAGCCATTTTTTTTATTTGTAGGCAGGTTCGGCAAACATGAAATATTTGACGTACGCGTAGACGTGGACATAGCAGTCACCCTGTGGTGACATGTTACTTCCTCCTTAACTTGTGAATTGGTTGCAGATTTTTTTTTCAACATCGAACGCAAACATCATGTTTAGATTTAATTTGGCTTCAAATCAAACTGACCTGATTTTTGTTGAAAGGGGGAAAGTTTTTTGTGAAATAATGAATTGAACCAGTGGGATTCCACGTCTACTCGAGCATCTACGTCTACGTTCTGTGTTTGCTGAACCTGCTAAAAGCAGCAAACTGCTCGTGCTGTACTTGCCCCCTCTCCACGCAAACCAATTGTTCTGAAGTGGAGTCTAAATTCCAGTGTGCTCGTCATTTCCTGTGGACGTCCTCGGCTGGTTTCATGCCGATCCACACGCCTAGCGTGATGACAAGTCAAGGAGCGACTCGAGGGGTTTGAGCAGACGTCAACGTCAAACTGCGGCGTCAAGCGTCAAAATTGACGCTCGCTGCTGGACATTTTGACGTTGACTGCAAAACTCTTGACGCTGACCCAAAAAGGAAACAACCCGCAGTCAGCGTCAAGAAAAGTTGCAGTCGACGTCGCATTTTGACGTCGACGTCACCAATTATGTAAAGCCCTTCAGACGGCGTCTGGTTCACACCGCGTGCGTCGCGCTCCTTCCATTGTTCCGGTGATGAGCCAATAACAAGGGAAAACAGAGACAATATCCAATTTGCCACGTTTTGTCAATGTGCACCTCCTCCTCCTCAGTCTCCGGGGCTGGAACCCGAGACTTAATACTGAGTGCGCAGCTCCAGTGCAACTGCTGTCATCTCACGAGCGGGTGGATGCAGGTGTGTGTGTGTGTGTGTGTGTGTTATCTGTCTGTGTGTTCTGTCTGCTTGTGCTTGCTGGTTTGTCTGTCTGTTTGTCTGTCTGTCATCTGTCCTGTCTGTCTGTCTGTCTGTCTGTCTGTTTGTCTGTCTGTCATCTGTTCTGTCTGCCTGTCTGTCTGTCTGTCTGTCTGCCATCACCCTCGCCCAGTCACCCCATCCCCACCCCCACCCTCAGGACCCCTTCCTTCATCACCCTCATCCCTATCTCTGGCCCCCTGCCCTCACCCCCAATGGCCCCGTCTTTGTCGCCCATCCCTGGACACCACCCTTGCCCTGTCACCCCTTAATTCTGTTGCATCCACCCGAGTCAAAAAAATATTTCCATGAAAATTTCTTGAAGGTTGGGGTTTACCCTTTTCAACTCCAAGGGGCAACCCGTTGCCAGTACCTCTCACCCACAGTCACTGTTACCCTGGATCAGCTGCAGCCCAGTGCGAAGCTCCGCAGAAACGACTGTCAGCTTCTCGGCTTTACCACAGCTTTAGATTTCTGCAGGCAAGTCAAAATAATGGAAAAGTCAGTCCCGGGGGGACCCGTGGAAGAAGCGCATGGAATATAATCCTGCAGCTACGGCGTGTTATTACGGACTGAAGCGAGCAGTGTTACAGAGGCGGCTTTGGAGGGGTGGGGGCGGGGCTCCGGGCCTTGTGGCAGGGGTGGGTACCCAGCCACACAGGGTAACGGCGTGAGTTCTGTGTGGAACCACAGAAGGTGGACACCCATACAAACGTTGCACGGTGACTTTCAACTCTCTGCATTTGAGGTCCACGGTGCACGCAGCCTTGTGAAGAGCTCGGAGCCTTCTGGAACTGTCCCTGCAGATCTGGGATCTTCCCCTGCACAGAGCTCTCTCAACCTGAAAATTGAATCCCCAGAACAACTTTGGTTTGGTGGTGGTGGTGGTGGTGGTGGTGGTGTGCGTGTGTGTGCGTGTGTGTGCGTGTTCGGGGGTATTGGGTATCGCGTGCCTGCCCTGAACCAGAGGAGCCCAGTCTCCTTGACATGATATGAACGCAACGTTGGAACAGGGTCATCATGCAGCTGTTGTTTTGAGGTTTCCCTGTTTGATCTGTCGCAGTCAGCGTCGCATGGGTACTCACCCCTGGATCCGTCCCTGGACGGAACTTTGTCGTGTTGATGTGGCTTCGTATTGGACGGCGACCGTTGAGACCAAGTTCACACGTGTATTCAGGGTGCTTCAAGCTTTGTGTCCTTGTGCATGGGCGCAGAAGCCCAATGCATGAGGCATCTCTGCACAGGGCGCTGTACTTTCTGAACTTCCCGTTGCGACGCAGCGTCCAAAACGACGCAGCGTGCGACGCGACTCGGTGTGAGAAGGGACGACGAAGCTCCTGCTGACTTGTGCCGGGACAGAGTGCACAGCGCATCCGGTGTGAAACAGACACAAGGACAGGGTTCTCACACTGTACAAAAATGGTTCCTGTGACATCGCACTTGTAATGACTTTTCGAGACCTTTGGTTGAGAAAGGAGTTGTGTGATTGAACAGAAACCTTTTGTGTGTGGTAAGAACCTGTTTCTACCATGCGAGCACAAATGACAGGTTGTATGATCGCAGAGTTGTAGAAGCTGCGCTCAGTTGGTAACACAGTGACAGCTGTGTAGTTCTGAAGCGTTGCCTTTTTAAATGCGGTGCAACAGTCCTTGTTTCGCTGGCTTTTTTTGCCACGAAAATACAGCTGAGAACACGAGAATCAAACAGTTCGAAATCTCTAAGCGCCCCTGAATTTACCCAAAACACACATTCCACGACACAATTATCCTCTCTTGATTCGTGTGTCGGAATCAGCTGAACCAGCCACAAAAGGCTTGGATCCAGGGGAACTAGGCAAAGCGAAGCAAAGGAAACGAACACGAGAGAATGTGAATGGAAGAAAGGAAGAATCACTTTGAAGCGGCCTTGTGTTCTGTGAGAATCCGCCGGGAGGAGAGACTCCAGCTTCTCTTCCGGCGTCACAGAAGCAAACGCTTGATGCTCAAGAAGGAAACCTTCATCGCTTGTATGACAAACTCCCAATTGGAGTTTTCACACAGATGACGCGGCGAGGCCAGGAACGGACTGGATCATTTTTTACGCCTCATGTTAAATCTGATGCCTGCGCGTCGCGTCAAAAATTCTGACACCACGCAGCCTGTGTGAAAACCTTCAATGTGTTCACAAAAGCGTCTGTAGCTTGGTGTCTGGATCAGGTATGCCCTTCGATGCGTGTGCGAGCAAAGGTCTGCAAACGTGAACGCAGGGCCCAGACACGAATCGCATTGGAGAGTTTCAGCAAAGTGCGTAACACGTACACGTGGAATGTAGCTGTCAGATGCAGCTCCGTGTTCTGGAAGAGTCCACAATCAATGTTGAAGTAATCACTGAGGAAGAAACTTCAGGATGTTTTCTTTTTTTTCCCCAAGGTGAAGGTTTCAAAGGGCTCACAAACCAAACTGGCTTTGAAAATAGTGTGCATTTTCTGTGGACCATTCCAGAAGAGGGGAGTTGCATGTGAAAGCTACGTGTCACGTGTACGTTTAGTGGCTACGGAACGCAGTGCTGAAACTCCCTGTTGGACCCGTCCTCCCCACACAGAAGGGACCCACAGTTTGGACCGGGTTGTCCTCCCCCCTCACCAATCCTGGATCCGCTGTCCAGAGCGCTCGGTCCTGTCATCTCAAGGCACCGCGTGCTAAAAGGGTTCGGACCTGACGAGTCCTGTGTGTCCTACTTAGAAGGCAAAAAGCTGTCAGCGCTTTTGAGGTGCCTGGAAGTGGGTCAAATGGCTTTTTTGCTCCTTGAGATGGGGAAATTGGCTCGTCTGGGGAAGTTTCTGTTCTGGAGGAGGAATCCGAGCCCAACACGCGACGACGTCACGCGAAGGGGGCGGAACACGTCTTCTGCCTGATGGGATCCTGACACTTTTTTTTTCAAGGAAAATGACTTTTCCATTACAGAAGATGCTGTTTTGTGAAAGATGTAGAAATGAGCACGTTTCCACCTGTTTCACACTGGGTGCGTCGTGCGTTGCGTCCCTATGGAAGGACGTGGGTGATGTGTGGGTCCAGGACGCATCCAGTGTGAACAGCCCTGTAGAACCTGCAAAACTGAACAATAGACGTGTTTCACACTGGTGGGTCACGTGTTGCGTCCCTGTGAAAGTCTTGGGTCGTCGTTGTGACGCGTGTGCGACGCAGCACCCACTGACCTTCCCACAGAAACAACGCAAACCGCATCAGTGTGAAGCAAGGCTCAGCGTCCTCGTACGGCAATTGGCCAATAACGAGCCATTGGTTTTCTTGAAAGTACGAGAGACAACGTGACGCAGGCGGTGTAACGCAGCACTCATTGTGCGAAGTCCCTTCAGGGCAAGGACGAAGTGATAGCGCGGTACAGGCCAGATGTCCCCATGTTGCCCCCTTCCCCCTCCCCCCTTATCCCCTTCCCCTCCCCCCTTATCCCCCTCCCCTATGTCCCCCCACCCCCATGTTGTCCCCCCTGCCCCTGTGTCCCCCCCCACTGTTTGTGGTATCAATACAAAACTTCGCACTGCAGTTGCCTTGAGCACTGCTTCCCTTGTTGACGCACACAGAGATGCAACACCCGCGTGTGCAGCGACGCACACAACGCATGACGCATCCAGGGTGAATGCGCACTGTACCTCAAAGAAGAAGATGGCTTTTTGTTCGCTGTCGTTGAGAAATCTAATTTCTGGCTCATCAGGCTGCAGTGGCAGGGATCATTCTCCTGCAGCTGTGTTGAGGACGCCTCCTCTGCGCGTGCCGTATTCACCAGTGTATAAGTCGCACCCATGGATGTATTGGACACACCTTCAATTTTGCCTTTGTTTTCTGGTGTCAGGTCATATAGAAATAATAGCAATCTCATACCCACGCAAGAGAAACTCCCTCGCTTTTGGTGTTCTATTTTAGGACAAAAGATGCGTCTTATACACGGGTGAATACGGCAGTTGTGCGCGAGCGCTGTGCTTGAGCTGCGTCGCGTGGTTTTGTGATTTTGCCTCAAATCCGTTCCATTTCAGAAACACAAATGAGAAAAAGACGGGGAAAGAGAAAAGGAGACAAAGGAGAGAGTGGGAGGATCTGTTGTGGAAGAGAGAGTAGGAGAGAGAAAACAGAGATAAAGTTGTCACAGAGAAAAGGAGAGAAAAGAGAAAAGAGGGAGCAAAAAGGGAAACGGAAGAGGAGGGAGATGGGAGCGATGGGAGGGGGGAAGCGAGAGAGAACGGCGAGAGATTTTGGTGTAAAGACACACACGCAAGCGCACACACACAGACAACACACACACACACACAAGCGCGCACAGAGACAGAGAGACAGACAGACAGACAGACAGAGACAAGTTGGAAGAATGACCACAGGAGAAATGTTGTTCTCGCCGGAGGACGAGAAAAACAAAGATTCATCTCAACGCTTCTTCACAGGCTGCAGCACAAAAAGTTCCAACCCGTCTCCCGAAGGGGAAATCAATCCATCGTCTGTCCCTGCTGAATACATTGCACAAGATTCGTGATTTTCTCAAAAATTCAGCTTCAAGCTCACTTTGGGGAAAGCAGTGACCTTTACCCCTGCACCCCCCCCCCCCAAACAACTGCTGTGCCTCCTTGCGCAAAATTTTCCATTTTTCGTATCAAGTGCGTGGACGTCGCCCCATCTCTAACGAATCCTGTCTCTCCCCGTGGGCCCAATGCACCGAAAGCTGGAATCTGTTGCAATGAAGAAAACGTGGCTGGCAGGAACCCAGAGAAATGACGGGTGAGATCTGCAGAAATGACAGTCACGAGAGGGTCGCTGAGGCGAGAAATTGGTCCAACGTTCTGTCTACGCTGCGTCGCCATGGCTACAGCCCGTTGTGTGTTTACCGTTGCGCATTGGCTTTGATGGCGGCGCTAAATCTGCGCGACTGCACGTCAGGTTTGGTTGTGTTCACGCACATGAGAAAAACTCACGCACGCGCACGACGCGACGAAATACGCACCTGCATTGGACACTCCCCTGAGCCACAGCGCAATTTTGTGCATGACGCGTGTGTCTGTGTTGAAAGGTGACGCACCTGGTTTGTACTGGACATGACGCCACAGAGCCACGATTCGTTCGTTGCAGCACTGAAGAAGGTCAAGCTTGTTTCACATTGGGTGCGCCATGCGTCGCTGTGCGTCAAGTAACAGACGCTGCATCGCACAGGATGCGCTACGCATGCGCAAGCACCGTCGCGTGTACCGCGTGACGCATCCTGTATGAAAAGCGCAGAGACGTGGCATCAAATATCCAAAAGTGGCCGAGAGGAGCCCGACCTTTGAGAAATGAACAGCTCAGGGTCGGGTTACACAGCGCGCTCAAAGACCAATGTCGTGAGCAACTTCAGATACAGGGGCAGATCCTGGGTGGGTAGGTCCACAAAGGACCCCAGGCTCCACCACAGCTCCGGAGCGGGCTGAAATACCCAACAAAACATAGGAATTTGGTGTAACACATGGGAAGACAGGGGGTGCAGAAACTGGGGGTGCAAGGCACTGGCTCTCGGGCCTCCGCAGATCTGCCCTGGATCAGGGCTGGATCCATGTCAGGATCCGCGTCTGGATCTATCTGCCTACCTCTGATCACCTTGAAAGACAACGGGACGGGTTGCAATTGGAGACTGCGCGCGTGAGGCTTGGTGCACACAGAATATGAAGCTGCAATGCAAAGGACTTGAATTTCAGTCTGAAGGTCAGATATTACAGAAGTACAAGTTGCTTGCAGCGCAGCTTCTTGAAATTCTGCAGCATAGTGCAGGGTCTGCTGTACACACCCTTCTGAGGAGAATCGCCGTTGTTCGCGCGTCCTCCAGTGTGTCTCGATACTGCAAGAACACCTGCAAATGTCTTTATCACACACGAGACCCTGTTCAGACAAGAGGCGTCGTGTTTCTTCTCTACTTCACAAGTCAATGGCCCTTGGGACGTCTTCTTCAGCTGGTTCCTTCCCGCCCGTTGGTTCTTCGTCCATCCGTCTGTCCCTCCGTCCCTCCCTCCGTCCCTCCCTCCGTCCCTCCCTCCGTCCCTCCCTCCGTCCCTCCATCCGTCCGTCCGTCTGTCCATCCGTCCGTCCGTCCGTCCGTCCGTCCGTCCCTCCCTCCCTTCCTCCCTCCCTCCCTCCCTGGCGGGCGCAGTCAGGTTGTGGAGTAAAATGTCACATCAATGGAGAGAGGTTCACAGAACACACGGCGAGAGAAAAGAACTTCAAAGAATGTTCACCGTCTCGACCTGTGTGAGCTGTCACTGTTGTTGCTGGGTGGATGGGGGAGTCTGCAAGAAGTCTGTACGTTGCAAAAGAAAAACAGACTCAAAACACGCCGTGTCGACTGAATCGAAACCGCATGATCTCTTTTGTACCTCTTTGGGGGCTTCATTTCCTCATTGGAAACAAGTAGAAAGAAGGCAACTTTGCAGCTGCGATGCAAAATTTCAGGGATCAAGGGGACAGGGTGTTATGCAACTGGATCCGCCCCTGGATCGCCCCGCAATGCCTCCGCATCCGCCCCTAGATGGTGGCGCCCCCCCCCGAGTCTTCCCTGGATAATGCTGACCTTCGCTTCTCCCCGGATCCGCCCCTCAATGGTGGCGCCCCCTGGATCTTCCCCTGGATGGTGGTGACCCGCGATTTCCCCCTCCCCCGGATCCTCCCCTGGATGGTGCCCCCCCCCCCCCATCTTCCCCTGGATGAGGTGACCCGCGCATTGCGACGCGATGAGAGCCTCTCCACCGGAATCGAATCAGATTTTCATCACCGAGCTCACAAGAATGATTTTCTCCCGATTACTGCAGAAGCAGCTGCATTGATCGTGTGGAGCGCGGTGCGCACTGCAACCGTCGTGCGCTGCGTCCGCGAACAGGTCAACGAATGGCGTGGCGTCGCTCGCGACGTGACCCTGAGAGACACAGCGTGACGCATGACTACGTGTGTATGCTGGCTGGCACAGGGGTGACGCATCATGTGTGAAGCGGACGTGACGCACCTGCAGACGCTGCGTCGCAAACTGCGCTGCCCTGGATGCGTCGCGCGTCGCACCTCTGCGCATGCCCAGTGGGCGCAGCGTCTCACGCAGTGATGCGTGACGCGCCCAGTCAACGGAAGAACGCAACGCGTTGACCATGTCCAAAGCACCATTCATGCCCATTGCGTCTGTATTGACTATCACAGAGACAGGATCTGACCGCACGACGCACGCGTCTGCTGTGAAACAGGTCTGGAGACATGGGAAGGAAGGCGCTCAGACTTTCCATTGAGAAATAAATTTCAGTTCTGTCGCTCACGGCAGAAATGTTCTTTTCATGCTTTGCCGCAACCAGCGGATCTGAGAAGTGGACCACAAAATGTGTGTGTGTGTGTGTGTGTGTGTGTGTGTGTGTGTGTGTGCGTTTGTGACCGTTCAGAAAGAGAGTGCAGAAGTGTTCCTAGGTGGCACGGCTGCACACTGCACGCGGTATGCCTTTGCGTCTGCGCGCGTGCTACGAGACAACCGGAGAACCATACGGGCAGCGAAGCGTGAAATAAGCCTGTAATTGCTCGGTGAGCCGCGAGTAATGTCACGTGGTGGACCCAGGGGAGTGAGGACGCGTGGCAGGGTGGGTGTGGGAGGTCCAGGGGTGCATCCAGGGTTTGGACTCAGGGAGCTGTGATATGTGGGTGACATGTGTGCGGGAGGGGTCCAGGGGTGGACCATGAGGTGGGTCCAGGGGACCCAGGGTTGACTCATGGAGCTGGGATGCGCGGGGCTGCGTGTGTGCGGGCGAGGTTCCGAGAGGCAACAGGGATGGATTTCGGGGCGGACGCAGGGGAACGGAACAGAACCACGTGACAGTGTGGGAGGGAGATCTGAGTGGCCCATCCATGGGCACGGCAGACGTGTGCCCAGGGGTGGATCCGGAGGACAGGGTCCAGCAGGAACGGAAGTGTATCAGGAACTCACCGCAAGAGAATGCATCTTTCAGTGACATCAGGCGGCAGAGGAACGCGTGGTAAAGAGGTGTATCTGTGTGTGTGTGTGTGTGTGTGTGTGTGTGTGTGTGTGTGCGTGTGTGCGTGTGTGTGTGTTTGTGTGTGTGCGTGTTGGAAGATCAGATCTTCCACATCAGGTCAGCCTCTGTGTGTGTGTGTGTGTGTGTGCGTGTGTGGAGGTGTGGAGGAGGAACTTTCAGCTGCAACTTTCAGCTGGTTGCAGGAGCGGATCTGGGACCCCCGCCCAAACCCAAACCTTCTCTCCCCCCGCCTCACTCGCATGTCCCTGTTGGACCCCTACCCGTCGCTTACTTCCAAGTTGGCATCTTTCTCTTTAAGGACACACAGAACACATATCTGAGCTGAAATTCGCTATCTTTCTCGTTGAGAAGCTCTGCGCTTGTTTTCGTAACCTTGACGACCGCAGTACACGCCGCTGCCCTTTCAGCGGTCAAAGAGAGACGGAACCTGATTCCCATCCCGATGTGCAGGGAAAGCTCCGGGGGGAGCCGAATCAGCGGCTCCGTCCGTCCTTTCTTCCTGCCCTCGGCATCGCGGGGTCTCGTGGGCGGATCCAGGGCCCAGGTCCTCCATGGATCCAGGGCCTGGGTGCTCTATGGATCCATGGTCCGAGTCTTCCATGGATCCAGGGTCCGGTTCCTCCATGGATCCAGGGCCTGGGTCCTCCATGGATCCAGGGTCTGGGTCCTCCATGGATCCAGGGTCTGGGTCCTCCATGGATCCAGGGTCCGGGTCCTCCATGGATCCAGGGCCCAAGTCCTCCATAGATCCAGGGTCTGGGTCCTCCATGGATCCAGGGCCCAGGTCCTCCATGGATCCAGGGCCCAGGTCCTCCATGGATCCAGGGCCCAGGTCCTCCATGGATCCAGGGTCTGGATCCTCCATGGATCCAGGGCCCAGGTCCTCCATGGAGTCCAGGGCCCAGGTCCTCTATGGATCCAGGGCCCAGGTCCTCCATGGATCCAGGGCCCAGGTCCTCCATGGATCCAGGGTCCGGGTCCTTCATGGAGTCCAGGGCCCAGGTCCTCTATGGATCCTTTCCTTGGCTTGCGGGCTTCATGTGTGATCAATTTCCACAGGGATCAAATTGAACGATGAAAACCTTGTTGACCCCCGCCACAACTGTGGGCCTCGGACCCAGGGCATGACCTTGACCGTGACCAAGGTCAGGCTTTCCAACCCTGACCCAGGATTCCAAGTGCGACCCTGGACAACGCACACATAAACGTCAAGAGATTCCTTTTGCGGAAGGAACCCAAACTACAAATTCGAAAAGAATGACCAAAAAAAATACGTTTGCCTTTCACAGTGAGCAACAAAAATAATTCACAGAAAACAGGTTGTTGGAGCTTTGGGTGGACGCAGATGTGCACCTGTGCTCAGACCCTTTTCAGCTGTCTGTTAAACGCTCAGCCCTGTCGTGTGAGGGGGGGGGTACCCTGACCTGGCGGGGCCTGCTCTGTGGTGCCCTGGGGAATAGATATGACAGGCGCTGTCCTGTCGGGGTCCTCAGATTGCCTTTCAAGCCTCGGTGCCTCTGTGTGCGGTGTGGACGGTGGGCAGAGGCGGGAGGAGCTGTCATCAGGCGGGGTCTTGTGGTGGTTGTGGAGGCTACTGGAGTTGAATCCAGGGGTCCAGGGCATCGGTATCCTTCATTTCTGAACACACACACACACACACACACACACACACACAGGCACGCGCGCACACACAGCGAGTGAGAGAGAGTGTGACAGAGAGAGAGAGAGAGACAGACAGACAGACAGACAGACAGACAGAAGAAATGGATAGTAAGAGAGAGCAAGAGATAGAGGGGGAGGGAGGGAAGGGAGAAGTGTTGTGCCATGAGTGCACGAGGAAGAAAATTTAGACGTTGCAAGTTTTTCAAACCTGTAGCCCCCTCTTCTCCAATGACCAACCCTACTCAGGCCCCCGTTCCCCACTTCTGAAATCCTTCAAACTAATGGTGTGAATCCACGGTGGACACACAACCCCCTCATCCCCGAGATCAACCCTTGGATCCCGACCCCGCCCTCCCTTTCCCTCGCCACGCTTCCCTCCCTACGGCTCCTCTGATAAGGCCCTCGAAGAATGCAGTTGACAACTCAATGCTATTATGAGTCACATTACCCACAGATTTGTCTGCCCTGTCCAAACAGACCGCGCCTCCAGCTTCAATGAAAACGTCAATCCAGCTTCACAGGCCTCAAATCAACGTGAAATTGACGGCTTCAAGCGCAGGGGCCTCAGAGTGTGGATGGACATGTCGGAATGCAGTTGTGCAGAAAGAAATGGCATTTTCCCCATTTGTGGCCCGAAGCAATTTTCCGCTGTGGTTTTGATGGGACGTGAAGGGGTCTGGGCCCGGGCCACGCTGGAAGCAGCGCCTCCGGCTGGAGGGCCGAGTGGAGGGCGTTGGCCCCCGGGGCCTCGCTGGGAGAGGCACGCGGAGTGAAGGGGGTAGAGCCCCTGGCCACGCTTCACCCCCAATCCACACCGCGTGCACAGCGCAGGACGCATGGCTTTTACAAACATTCCTGAACGGGGCTGAAACCCATTTGCAATCACAGTGACATGTGGAACTGTCAGTGTGAACACAACTACTCACTGCCCATTTACTTTGCCTTTCACCTTTGTGATATCTACTTTTGGTGTGTTGTGACCTTAGTGTGCATACGCGTGGATGCACTTGGTGTGGATTGAGGGTAAAAGTGGCGCCGCAAAGTTCACAGCATGACCAAATCCTGGGTCTGTCCTGCAGTTTCTTTCTCCAAACAAGACGAAACACGAGGATGACATATTGGAGGCTCAGCTGAGTGATGCCAGGTTCACACTGGACGCGTGCGCTGACTCCCTGCGTTATGCAGTTGCGCGACATATTTAGGCGTTTAGCAAACACATCCACTCCTTTTCTGACGTGCCCCAATTGCCAAATCAGTGGCACAGACGCCATTTGGTGACTTGTCATTGGTTCTGCCAATGAGCAAATTCAGAGCAAATGTGGTTATCTGTGGCATCGATCTGGCAAGCAGAGCACCGCACGCAAGGATTTCAATGCCATGCTAAACCTCCCCATTGTCGCCCATTGACGAAGACAGGCTGTGTTCTCTTTGACTCAACCCGTGTGAACCACACCGATGTTTCTTGAGAGATTCAAAATGTCAAGGAGGGTGGGTCCTGGACAGCTTTGTCTGTACAAGCTGAATAAATAAAAGATGAAGACGTGCGGATAACGAAGTGCGCTGCACACGACTTGGACTTGACAAGAACCACAAAAGCGTTGGTCTTTGCTGCACCGCGTGTGTTGTAGAGATGGATCCGGTGTACTTGCAATGAAATGGTCAGACAGGGAAAGCAGGAGTGATGGGGTGAGGACCCCAGGGCTGCGTGAGCTGAGGGTCAGGCAGGCTCTTTGCCCCCAAACTCCGTATACCTCCGCATCTCATGCACACTTGATATCAGTCAGCACAAGTGTCTGGCTGTTTCAATACAACTCCAATGGCCAAACACTCGTGCCTCTTCACGTGGGGTGTCTGGCCATTCCGTTACACCGGGCCAAAAGTCAGGAGCTGTCTCTTCGGGTGTATGTTCTGGGGGAGGGGGGAGCGATGACAGCAGAGAAAACAGCGCATTCTGTGTTGTTTGGCATGGATCTTCACTCAGACAAGCAAAACGTGGAAAAACGAGACCGTTTGGCAGTGTTGAAAATGCGTTGTGGTGACGCTGGGCCCCTGCAGAATTCCACGGACGCTGCGTCACGACGGCACGACGCGTCGCCCGCTGACATGTCAAGGACGCGACGTTCTTTGACGTGCGCGGGAACGCGATGCTCATTGACTTGTTGGGGGACACACCTTTTGATGCAAGTCTTGCACGCGGCACCCATCGACCGTGGACTTACATTGGGAGACAACGCCTGTTGACTTCTTCAATAACAAATACAATTCACCTGGACAGGTGCGCAGCGTCCATTGACTTGAGTCCGCACTCGGCGCATCCGGTACAACGCGGCCATCCACAATGGATGAGGACGCCGCGGTGTTGCGTTTCCCGCGCGTCGAAGTGCGGGCCGCGTTCAAAGCGTCGTCCGCGGCGCCTCCCACGCGATCCGCCCATCAGTCCCGCCGCACCGCACCGCACCGCGCGGCCGCGGCCGCAGGCGCGGAGTCCGCGGAGGGGACTGGGGGAGGGCGGGGTAGGGTGGGGCTGGGCGAGGTGGGGCGGGGCTGGGCGAGGTGGGGTGGGGTGGGGTTGTGCAGGGCAGGGTATGGCAAGGTGGGTCAGAATGGAGTGGGGCAGGGTAGGTTAGGGCAGGGTAGGGTGGGGTTGGGCGGGGCAGGGTAGGGTGGGGTTGGGGCAAGGCTGAGGGGCATACCCAGGCAACAACCACCAGCGAACACACACATTCGCACACACACACATGCTCACACGCATACACACACACCCACACGCACACACACACAACACACTCAACGTCAAAACCGTAGAGCCACTCCAGGGTCCACCACTGTGCTCATTTTTGGCTCTTTTGATCCCTCTCGCACCTATAGGTTGACTCTCCCCTCCCCTCCTCAACACATCCCAGGCTCCACCTCCCTCCCGCTTCTCTCCTCCAATATTGGTTTCTCCCGCCCGTCCGTGCCAACCGCTCCCCCGTCACTCAGCCGCTCAAGGCCGGGGAGATTTGTCACTCCGCACGGCGCCTTACGCCGACTCGAGGAGACGTCGCTGTCAACACGGAAGGGGTGGGGGCAGGGACCAGGGCCCAAGAGTGGGCGGGGTTGGGGCGGGTCGGGGTGAGGGCTGGCGAGGTGTGGGGAGGTGTGGGGTGGGTAGGGTGGGCGTGGTGGGGTAGGTGGGGTTGGACATAGGTGTGGTGGGGGTGGATGGGCTTTTGACAGGCGGGTTGGGGGCAGGCATGGTGGGGTGGTGCGGGCGGGGTGTGGGCAGGGTTTGGGCGAGCGGGGTAGGGTGGGCGGGGTTGGGATGGGTGGGCTGCAGGAGTGCGAACTCAGAAGTGAGTATGTGACTGGGGCAAAACGTCTGAGAACAGATGGGGCAACGCATTGTTTTCTTTTGGGTCAGGGGGTGACCACACCCTCCGGCCCCAACGCGCCGGGGAGCCGTCCTTGCTGCCCACCAGAGTGCGCCGGGATGGTTTGGGAGACACGAGACGCATGCGCAGAACACACCTGCGCCAGGATGTCACAACAGCTAAAATTTCCCTGCATCTGCTTTCAGCCGCTGGTGCCTCCTGACTACGCCATGGACGTGGTGCTCCCGCTCCTGCGGAGCGCCGCCACCCTGACGCCGCCGCCGCCCCGCGCCGACGCCCTGACGGCCCGCGCCCTCACCCTGCTCGCCGTCGTCTCGGTCGTCCGGTGCTACGTCACATACCCAGGTCAGTCACACCAAGGTCAGTTGCACTCAGGTCAGTAACACCCAGTCCACCAGAGGGACCGCAAACCCCGAATTTGAGTTCTTCTTCTCTCAGTGTCTTTGCTCTCTCTCTCTCTCTCTCTCTCTCTCTCTCTCTCTCTCTCTCTCTCTCTCTTTGTCTCACTGCCTTTGTCTCTCCCTGTCTCTGTCTCTCTAAAGTTGTCTGCTTTCTCTCTTCCTTCTTTCTCTATTTTCTCTCCTTTTCTTCATCTCTCTTTCATGATTTGTTTTTCTCTGCCTCTCTCTTCATCCTTCTCTCTGCACCCACTCCCTCTCTTTTTGTCTCTCTGTCTCTCCCTGTCTCTTTTTGTCTCTCCATCTCTCTCCTCTCACCATCATCTCATCTCTGTCTCTCTCTCTCTGTCTCTCTCTCTTTTTGTCTCTCTGCCTCTGTCTCTCTCTCCCTGTCTCTCTGTCTCTCCATCTCTCTCCTCTCACCGTCATCTCATCTCCGTCTCTCTCTCCCTCCATTTCTCATGAATGACCCAAATCACGGTCCTTCTGTGCATCGGTTTGTGGTGCGTGAGTGATGTGTGGGACAAGCAATTGTTCTCCACGATCACGCAGCGCCGTCCCTGCAGCGCCGTCCCTGCAGCGCCGTCCCTGCAGCGCCATCCCTGCAGCACCATCCCTGCAGCGCCGTCCTTGCAGTGTCCTCCCTGCTGCGTCCTCCCTGCAGCGTCCTCCCTGCAGCGCCATCCCTGCAGCGCCATCCCTGCAGCACCATCCCTGCAGCACCATCCCTGCAGCGCCATCGCGACTAAAAGGCAGGAATGAATGTCTCAAGTGGCGTGTTGCACTGCGAGGACTGTGCTTTGGAGAGTCCCTGCAAGGACGGCGCTGCATGCAAGTCGAGCGTGAGAACTGGTGAAGCGAAAGCGAAAGCGAAAGTGAAAGTGACGCGGAATAGAGACGCACAATGATATCGCATGCGCGGTGTCATGCGCACTGCCATACATCAGCTGGAGACGCCCAATATCTTTGATCAAAATAAACGCGCCGAATTTATTGGGGGAAAGGACAGAAAAATATATTACACTGTGCAAGAACAGAACAGCATTCCGTGAGCAGTGGCGTCCCTTATGCAAAGGGGAATAACGCTCAGAGAAATTGCGAGTAAAATTTTGATTGAAATTTTGTCAAAACGACGCAGAAATGCAGCAAATTTGGAAGAATCAAAAAAATTGGCAGACAATCAAAACGTGTGATCTCACAACACTGGGTACTTCTGAGCAGGACGTACTTGGGTACTTCTGAGCAGAACGCACTTGGGTACTTCTGAGCAGAACGTACTTGGGTACTTCTGAGCAGAACGCACTTGGGTACTTCTGAGCAGGACGTACTTGGGTACTTCTGAGCAGAACGCACTTGGGTACTTCTGACCAGAACGTACTTGGGTACT
>JAAUXT010124662.1_pt1 | contig 16425 bp, 10 predicted proteins | sample 7278171 | NCBI WGS metagenome assembly JAAUXT01 (sample SAMN14350112, study PRJNA611818) | marine sediment metagenome | isolation source: surface marine sediment (1.8m) | place: French Polynesia: Moorea | collected 2018-08 | reverse complement strand
TACAGCATAGTGTGATTTTTGAGAGAGACTGTTCTGAGGAGATATCAGAACTGTCTGTGCTTCATTCTGATGTTTGCGAAACGTTCGAGAAAATCGCACCGTGCTGTAGGGCGTTACTATGAACCTCGCGCTCCTCGCTCAAAGTGAGCAGATCCTTGTCTCACAAAAGTTCGTCACGCTATTGTTCGCGAAATCTACCGCGAAACAGACACCAGCTTGGAAGTCACCATTGGGACAGACAAACAGTCTGATTCTTTTTGTCGGAAACGGTGAACCAGAGAAAAGCGACCCCGGAGCAAAGGTACAAGACAGAAGCGGTGTGGGGGGGGGGGGGCTTTTGAAGTGAACGAGGCACTCAACGCAACCAACACTTGTTGACTAACACCAACACAGAGGACAGTTGAAGCCCGAGAACCATTTCATCTTTGTTTGACACCAACCCGTATTGCCCACACTCCTTTCAGCGGGCTTGACGGAAAGCCTCCTCACAAGGTCGTCACATCCGCGCTCCAAGCATGTCGATTTAGCGAAATCAGCCGGCCACTTAGTGGTCTCCACTAACTACAAATAGCGCCTTGACCACCATTTCACTTGATTAACGAATGAACCTTCCCCCTTTATAGCAACTAGACACTTCACCTTGCGAGTCCCCCGCGTGAAAGGCTATTGCTGTGGCCAATTAGAAATAAATCTACCGTTATCAGCCTCACAGCAGCGAGTGGGTAAGTGCAGTTCCCCACACTCTGGTGCTTTAGCCAATCAAGGGGTCGTTTTATGAGTCCCGGGCCTGCTGACATCTGATTGGCTGAATTAAGCGTGGCTGCAGCTCATTGGCTTTATGTGCGCTTTAATGGGACAGAACATGGCCCTGCGCGAGCGCGGTCGCATGTCAGATGAACCAGCTGATTACGGAAGAAGCGATGCATTTTCTGCTTGAGTACTTCCATTTGTGAATCTGAGAAGATGTGTGCACAAAAGTCATGATCGCATTCCTGACTGCACTCTGACTCACCTCGTTTGAAAGATTTAGTATAAAGTCGACATTGAAAACTCTTGGGTGACAACCGAGTGCAGGACAGCTCCACATACCACGTGAGCCTTCTTGCCAAATCTGAGGTTGTCACAGAGGTTGTATGGCAGCCTTTCAAAGTTTAAATACAGGCAAGGACCCATCATGGGAACCTCTGACCAGCCTGGGTCCCACCCAGGGGAGTTGTCCTATGAATACCTTGTCATGTGGCACCCCCTCAGGATGCAGACCTCACCAGCCTTTGTGCTCAAGGGGCAAGGGAGCCACAGGCCCCAGGTCTGTGCCTGTGACAAAGTTGTTTTGGGACCCCGACCCAGGTGGGGCTTTGGCTGATCGGGTCTGCACTGAGAGGTCGGGTCCCATGACAAGGTTGACCTGGCCTGTCCAGAAATGACAGACTTGGTACAATCATCCATGTTTCCAATTCATCTTCATGTGTTCCTATTTTCTCGGTGTTCTTGCTTGCAGTTTTGTTTTGTTTTTTTGAAAATGCAGCAACGGTGGGGTTTTCTTCATGCTTTGGAAACACGGAATTGCATGACATCGTTTCCACCAAGCAAAGAGCCGGCTCAGGCTATCTAATTGGTGCACATAAAAGCAAACCTACTTCTCAGCAGCACCGAGGAGAAGGTGCTGACGAGAATTTACCTTTATCCCCTCATGCATTTAAAACGCATTCATCTCCAAACAAACAACGCTCTTCTGCGGAGCTGGAAGACCTGGGAACAGACAGGCACCGAGGACAGACACAAATGTGGACGCCTTTCCATTTATCAAACAGATCAACTCGAGATTGGTCCAGCACACCACAACACAAAAGCGTGTGAGAAGCCTTGCAAGGCAGGGAAAGCTTTTGTTCTCAACCTGTGTCGGAGCGAGCATTGAGGCCAGATGTCCCAGCAGAGAAGCGTTGCAGGCTCGTGCGGTGATCAGTGCAAAAGTGAATGGACAAACAGTTTTGTTTCAGGGGTCCTGTCCGTTTCAGAACAGACGCTTGGGAAAAAGCTCTGTATCAGGTCGGTGCTGTCCAAAGAGCAAACGATTTCAAAACTGCATGAGTTATAGGTTGAAAAGAGGTGGGAGTTGCACACTGCCTCTGTCTTATGAATCTCCTCTGTCTCCAGACTCAAGGCACGCCAAAGACGCACGAATAAATCACGTTTCACCGGTTTGCTCGCCATCAGCACGTGCCATCGTGAAATGGGCTGCATCCCAGAGAAGTTCAGACCCATCCATGCCTGCCACACGACCAGAAGAGATTTCACGAGTGATGGCCGTCTCCTCACACTGCAGCTTGCTGAGCCACGAGCAGAGTGTGAAAGGGACACAGGGTGAACTTCGTTCAGAACGATCGATTATCTGGCTGTAGAAACGTACAGACCAGTTCTGTTTCATCAAAAAGAAATCCTTATCATGGCGGAAATGAAAGAACTTCGGTCATATTCCCCTTGTCCTTCCCACCACAAAAACTCACATGTCGGGATAATTTCCGCTTTCTTCACGGGAATATTCTGTCTCACAGATTCCATCCTGTTCAATTTTAGGAATCAAATTTCATCCTATTTTCTCGGTAAGAAAGGAAATTCCTCACTGAGGTGATCCGAAGTACAAATCTTCATCGTATTTCCCCACCGATATGAGCGAAAAGGTTCTGTTCTATTTTCAGTCTTCGTGCCGTGTCGCATTCGAGGCAGGTCTGATGCTCCATTGAAATCTCACTGGGTTGGTCAACAAAAGAACTTCTCCTGACTTGGCTTTTGTTCCACGCGCGAATCTGCTCATGGACCCAGTTTTGACCATGATTTTACAGGTCATTTGCCGCTATGTCCGAAAAGAGGGGCGGGTTTCATCACGAAGAGGCGCACTTTCTCACATTGTGAAATTTGGGATTTGGGGAAAAAGATCAACGACCTCCGAAAAGTCCTGATATCATCGTCAGCATCAGAGATGTGAACGTTGTTTCCATTCCGGCGAGCTCGGAGTCGTCTTGTGCGAGGCGGAGGCCTGTCGTGCTCCGGGTCGGTCCGAGGGACGCACTCAGCGACGCTGCGCTGCGAGTGAGTAACGGTCCACGAGGGGCCTTGTGTCCACTGTTTCGCATTGCCAGCACGCGCACAGATAATAGCGCGAGGATGAGACTGCGGATTGAAAAGGAGCACGTGTTAATGAATCGCCGAAGAACCGTAATGATGCTGAGCTGAAAGCAATTTAGCCCGCAATGGATTCGGATCAAAAGCGAGCGTGCGCCTGAATACCATTTCTGTGCATAACCCGCAATGTCCCCATCGTCCACACAGTGTTGTCACTGAACTCAAGATTCTTCACTGACTCTTTGTCTGAAGCATCACGTCATACCAGAGTGGAATCTGGGAAGTGCATCGGTCCCTGGACTCTGGTGGTATACCTCAGGACAGAGGGCTCTGGTACCTCCAGAACACCAAACTCTGGGTTGTGCCTCCGACAAATCACTCTGGGTGATACCACCAGAACATCAGGGTCTGTGTGATGCCTCCCACACGCCGAGCTCTGGGGGGTGCCTGCCTGCACAACTGGCCCCCGTCACGCGTCATGCCTCTGCCGTGAACCACATTGGATGCTGATGCAGCTGACTCAACTAGTGAACAACAGAAAATGTGCGTGTTGTGGCTGGAGGATCCCCATTTAAAGTGACACATGTTGTGAGCATTTTTCTCATGTTTCTTTCCTCCAAGTTTGTTTGAGATCAAAATCAATGGGTCTCAAACGACCATTCCCCAAACGCTCTTGTTCCCTTTTCCTGTGCTTCATTCTCTGGTTGACTGCTTCTCTGGTTCTTTGTGGCTCTGTTCCTCTCAAAACGTTTGAAATACGCTGATCTGTTATCTTGAGTTGAAAAACACGCAGATTTCCAAATTCACAAAAGCGCGAGTAATATCTTTCTCCACGGAGAAAAACGATACATCTTGCTCGAAGTCAAATGAAGCATTGCATTTAAGTGCACAGTTAATCGGGTGTATTTGTAATCGCACACACATGAGTGAGTGATATGAAATTCATTTGAGGCAGATTAAAGAGGGACAACGTGGAGTGGCGCCCGGCTCTGCCTCACACGCCGTAAATCACTCATCTGCAGGCGCAGAAAAGGGGGAAGCGTGCAGACGTAGCTGTCCGAGAGGAATTTCCCACTCTGGATTGAGATAGATTTCCAACACATCCACGTTTGAAAAAATTCAGCAACGTTGCGTTGTTTGTCCGCGTATGATGCTGCGGCCCACAACGGGGAGAACCACAAAGAAAACCTCGATACTCGAGGCTTGCAAAGCAACACGTTTGACCTGCAAAATGTGACCACGCTTACAAGGTCTTGCCTCTGATTGCACAAACGACCGAGCTTTCGCTTGGAATTTTTCTTCACAGCTGAATTGAATCTTGTGTCCACTGTCTTCATTTCAACAAGGGAGACTTTCCGCCTACAAGTGTCACAGATTGATGGGGGGATCGGCAGATACGAAAGACAGATGACGGGATAAGAGCGCGTCAGGAAGTCAGGGTGCGTTGTTCCCCCGCAATCAGATAGAGTGGCTGATTTGCCTGCGCACGCACGATTGAACGCAGTGAATGGCGCAAGTTGTCGCTTCTTCCCACCTCATCAATAACTTGGAAATCCGTTGAGTTACAACAACCGTCAACTCGCATGCAGGCTGTGAAAGTTTCAGTTGCAAGTTTGAAGTCGGATCATTTGACCTGAGACCGACCGAGGTTCCGCCTGAACCATTCCCTTTTGCAGAACGTACCGGTACATTCTCTTGAGTTTGGTGTCAGTGAAGCGAGGGGGTTCGCTTCTTGTGCCAATTGCAACCAAACCGAGCACCACAAGGTGTGGGTTGTTTCAAAGCTTCGAGGCAGATCTCAACCGCTGCAGTGATCAATTGACTACACCTCCCGAGCGAGCAGCCCTCCAGGAATTCGGCCCTTCTTTGTTCCAGCGAGTGGCTCTGTGTTTCGGGACAATCAGTCACGGGGGGTCAGCACTCCGCTGTGTTGCGCGCACACATAGCGACACTGACACCGGGATCCATCAGCTGTGACGTCATAACCGCCCTGCAAACATTTATCACCTCTTGGAGGAGAAGCCCCTTGGAAGCTGTCAGGTTCACACAGGAAAGGCAGACTCCACATTTTCTGTGGAATCTCGCAGAGTCAGTTCACCGAGACCACCCAACAAACACGGAATTGTTTCAAGCTGAGCCAGTACACCTGCAGGAGAGGTCGCGCTGTTGTGTCTGATCCTGGCCTGAAGTGCTTTCTCTTTCAGGTGTGACAGGATTCAGAGTCTGGATGCTTCGCACTCAATATGCTCATTCACAAAGGTTGGTTCAGTGGAGCGTTCTGCTGAAATTGTGCCTCTGTCACTTGACTTGATTTTACTGTCTGGTTGTCTGTCTCTTGTCTTCTGAGATCAAAGAATCCCGTCCAAACTGCTGCCCCACAACATGGTCCATGTCGTGATGGTCTTTGAAAGGCCCAGAGCTGTCACAGCAGCACTTAAACAGCGGATATTTGTGTCTTTATCCGGAGTCCCTGCGGTCCGAGGCCCCTTTCATGTCGGGAGGTGCCGTTAATCCGCCGCCGCGCTGCCGCCGCCGAATCGGCTCCGTCCACCCCTCACTGTCCAAAGTTTCCGCAACACTCCCAAGCATCTCGGGGGCTTGTTCGTTTTCCACCCATTACACTGGAACCGTGTCGTGGTCAGAAAGTTGGGTGGTGTCTGCGAGCCTGCATGGAAGCTGCTCACAGAGCTCACCTTGTGCTGATTTGAGAGATTTCTGAAGACCCTTCTCAGAAAAGTTCAGTAGTTCAGTCTCAGGAACCGATTTGGTGTGGTTGAAGGAGCCCACACACGATTTTCTGCAGATTGACTGCACCAACAAGCGTGGTGCTGGCTTCTTCTGCCTCCACTCTGAACTCCATCTAAGCCCGAGATGCGTGTTTCCCGTGCCACTTACAGCCCTGCGGGTGATTGATAGTGAGAAGAGACAAATTAGGGATAGAAGTTGTCAGGATATGAAGGTGTAGCAATCAAGTAAAGTGCTTGTTGTGCTTTTACACGAGTGCCTTCAATGAACCTCATTTAGCCATCCCACCCACCTAATCACAGGGCCCCTGCCTCGCTGCCTATTGTTTTAAACTCTCCTTCATCATTCAACTTTGGAGCAGATCTGCACAGCAAAGCGACGCTCTCAGGACTGGCTGGTTCTTCTTATTTCCCTGCTCAGTTGCTCGTATTCTGAATGTCGACAACTCTGGCACAAAGTGACGACTGCGAATGGCTTTCTCGGGACAAAGCCTTTGCATTGGGCATCAGAGTTTGAAGGGCTCTCATTGACATGACAAACCTTGTCATGTGGCATCATATATTTCTGAGAGTGGAGACCTCGGAGGATTACTTTGCTTGCCTACCTGCTGAGTGAAAGGGCGTTCACGTGTCTTGATCCAGGTTTAGACGTTGCGTTTATTTCTCGGGAGATTGCCTCTGCCACGAGGTCAACAGCAACATGGAGTGTTCCAGTATGACTGACACAAAAATATTTCAGCTTTTCATCTGCAAAAGGGTAGCATTTTTGCAACGAGCAGAACAAACGACGGTTACGCTACGTTTTGCAAAACCCACAAAAATAACACCAGAAACTTCGCAGACGCCTTTTTTTCGAAACGTCACTGTCTGTCTCATTCGTCTTTCAAAGGACAAAAGTTTCGAAAGTTCATTTTCAAGTGGTTGTGGGTGTGTGAATGAGAGGAGAACGCGCTCAGTCTCGAGTCTCCATGGCTGACCCCGTTGAGTTGTTCGCTGTGTGCGCGCGATCCCGGGAGATCGGAGTAATGGCCGAGTCGGATGGGTTCAGCTGACGCACTGTCACCCGCACTGACAGGGTTTCGCGCGTCACAACGTACAGCGATTTATCTTGCAGACACCAGTTGGAAAGGGTGAGCACGTTGGTCGGGCTTTGAAACAAGTACTGCACAAAATGGTGGCAAACCAGAACGCTCCTTTCCCTCCCTCCCTTCCTGGTTCTGAAAGCTAAAACAACACAGACAAAGAGTGGGGAAAATGCTGAAACACAAGTGCGAACAAGAAAAGACGATTTTCCACTTCAAAGTTGGCAACAATGCTTGAATGCAGACATCATCAAGCTCGAAAGAGAAACAGACCTGCATCAAAACAAATCTGCAAACGGAAACATTTCACCAGGCAAATCCTTACGACCAGTTGAAAACTGCGGTCAAATCTGCTCAGAGAGTATCTGTGTCGGGCGCTGCGTGTGAGAGCGCCTCACAGCACCATTTACATCGCGCTGTCCACTGATCCCTTGAAATGGGCGACAGTGGAGGGGTCCGAGCTTCAACGAACTCAATTGGAACTCGTCTGATTTAAGACCTTGGATTCAGGTCAACCAAGTTGAAAGCGATCCCTGGCTCTGGATTTATGTGCGGTGTCGCGCCTCGGTCACACGGAGCTGTTTTCAGCCACAGACACAGCGCACTTTAGGAAATTACAACGCGCCCGGATCGTAAACGAGATGTTCTTTCATTTGGATCCCTGATGAAACCCTTCTGCGTTTGACCCCAAGGGTGGTGTCACTTTCCTGGGTGGCGTCTGATGCGACGTGACGTGACGTGACGTGTGACGTGACGCACAGATACAACTCTTTGCGTTGTGGGTGAGGAGAGTACGTCGTCTCTTTTCCTTATTTGGTCAACTCCAGTTGCAGCTGCAGTGACCAGGGTATTCTCAATCCGCATATGCAGACAGATTCACAAGCCGGAAGCCTCGGCAGCCATCTGTCTGTCCTCCTGATCTCAATCCTGGACCGCGAGAAGACCTCAAGTCTTCTGTCTCCTGACGCTGGCGAACATCCTGAGTTTGACAATAGAGAGTTTTAGATGCAACCCGTGCTGGCCACCCTCCGGTCCCATGTTACATGGCAAAATACGTGGCAAAAAATGTGGGAAGACCCATTTTTAAACTGGTTTTTCACACATTGGAAAAAAAAATTTTGATAACCTTTTTCACATGAAGATACACAACAGTACACAAAAGATTTTTCAGTTGCTTTTCCTCTTTTTGGGAGAAAATGTGTGTGTCATTTAGCCATGGAAAAGGCCTACGTGGCAACTCCATCTCCCATGTGAAATGGGACGTGTTTTCCCACCGCACGTAGAAAAATAAGCTCCCACGGGTTGCATCTAAAACTCTCCAATATACAGTGTCGGGCCAGAGCCATTGCCTGTCTTGGTGACAACGTTGCCAGCTGTACGAAGTGCAGAACGCGAAGTGTGTTCGCGACACGTGCAATAGAGTCTGCCACAAGCACGTCCTTTTCGCGTCTTGGACTTGGAATCAAATCCCTGGCATAAGAATCTTTATCAGAAACAGTAATAATCATCAGCTTTGATGTTTTGTGAGAGATTTCACAGGTGGAAGAGAAATTCACCCTCTATCCGTCTGGTGCAAAGCTCTTCCCTGCACAAACTCTCCACACAACACACCATCTTTTGAAAAGAATCAAGAGTAGTGCAGAACAAAGTTCTTTTGAAACAACATCTTTTGTTTCAGAGTTCATTCATTTGCTTTTGTCTTCCTCAGAACTTAGTTCTCCACGTTGTTCGTGATATCAAATATCCCGCACCTGACGTTTTGTCTTTGATCATGTTCCGTCCATTGCAAAAATAACAATTCGCGCACGAGTGGGAGACAAGAACAGGAACACCTCTTCAACAACAAATTTTTGGAGCCACCACGAGTCACCTCGCTTGTTGGTTGTGGTTCTGTGGTGCCTCACAGATCTTGGTCATCAGTCTGTAAGATCTCTTGGTGCGCGTTCCTCCGCAACGCTCTCTGATCCGGGATTATGTCTGCATCGCCTTCGACTTGGGCTTGATCCCTGAAATCAACTCACACACCACTGAAGTAAACTTGACCACCCGTCAGAAGAAAGAACAAAAACATTTTCTTGACGACTGATTGATTTGAGTGAACCTTCCTCTCTATTCAGCCAAGGGAGCTTCTGTGAAAAAAGCCGAGGAGGCCTCCAGTGGATACCGACTTTTTGAACGCGATTGAAGTTTGACTGAGGGAATTGCTTTCTGTGCTGCAGGTGAGTTTCTTCTCGACGTCGCCGGCGCTGAGCTCGGAGGACCGCTTCCCGTTCTTCATGCGCACCATCCCGTCCGACAAGAACCAGGCCGAGGCCATGGTCGAGCTCGTCAAGCTCTTCAACTGGACCTACGTGGCCGGAGTCTACGAAGAGTCCAGCTACGGACAGATGGTGAGTGATTGCAGGTGGTGGTGGGCACTGGTCAGCTTCCGGCTTCGTTGTTCCGCAACGGTCTGACTGTGTGTTTTTGGTTCCCACACGAGAGGCACACATTTTTTCACACTCCTGTGGTGAGATGTGGTGTTCTCTCAATAGCGAAGTCCCTGCTGGGTCTCCTGCCCACGTTATAAATCTGTAATGTTCATAACGCGCCTTGACGGATTCATTTTCTGAGCCTGATCCTGGATGTAGCGGAGCAGTGTGTCACCGTATGTCACGTCATCCACTGCGGGCGAGACTGCGTTATCTCGTGTGTGATGTACAGTACATCCAGGCAGATGGTAGATCAAAGCATTGTACGTGAGCAGTGAGCAAAATATGGTAGCACAAACGCACGATTCGTTGGTATATTATGGCGTGTCGTGTCTTCTGAGACCAAATGAGCATTTCCACCACGAGCTTCTCTGCGCGTTACAATTCTGGATGAAATTTTGCCACCACAAATCATGAAACTGACTGGCAAGCACACATGCACTCTTCCGTTGTGATGTTGGGAGTTTGCAGAATTGGACAAGCTCAACTGATGAAGCAAACCAGAGGGTGTGCGTGTTCGCGGACACAATTGAGTTTTGTTCGGCGTGACCACATCCCACGAATGTCTCCTCACTTGCTCACGGCAGGGTTTCGCTGAGGTGGAGGAGCTGCTGAAGAAGGAAGGGATCTGCCTCGCCACCACCGACAAACTCATCAAGGACTCCGGGGTGGCGGCCGCGTCCGCCTACGACAAGATCATCTACAACCTGCGCAAGACGAACGTGAGGGGCGTCATCGTGTTCGGCTCCGATCAGGTGCGTCGGGGCGGCTCGTGTGTGAGAGAGAGAGAGAGAGAGAAAGAGAGAGAGAGAGAGAGAGAGAGAGAGAGAGGAGGGAGAGAGAGACAGAGAGAGAGAGAGAGCGAGAAAGAGAAGAGAGAGAAAGAGAAAAGAGAGAGATGGAGAAAAGAGACAGAAGAGACAGGGAAGAACTGAGACTGACTGACATGCGCCTGTTTACCGCTTGTGAGTTCGTTCCGATGCTCTCACGGGCCAACAACGGAGGCCTGACAAGACGCCTGACAGTTGTCTCCGATTCTCAGTGACAACAGAACCATTCGTGATTTTCCTGACGTATTCCGGGAGCTGAACGTTGCAGTGCGAGACATGTTCTTCAGCGCATCTGAAACTGTGGCATTCCGTGTCGCACACATTAAACCTGGTACAAAGTCTCGTGTAAAGTTGTGCCTTGCCTGCACGCAGCTTGCACATGACCTTTGCCTGCCCGTTTCAGGAGGTCGGAGAGCTGATGCGCGCCACCGAGCGGAACAACATGACGGGCTACTTCACGTGGATCGGGTCTGACGGCTGGGGCGGCAGGGTTCTCGTATCCAATGGAAATGAGGCTCAGGTCAGTGGAGTCCCTGTTCTCATCTCACTCCCCAGTGCTGCTCAACGAGGACTGAAAGAAAGTTGAGCTGCGCTGAACCATTCCGTTTGGAAACGCCAGCTTCGGTCAGCTGGAAGCGAGATTCTGGTGCTCCATGCACCTATGATTCCGTCTCCCATGCACGCATGACTCTGTGCGAACCCCCGCAGGTGGAGGGCGCAGTGACGGTGCAGCCGTACGCAGAACCGATCCGCGGCTTCGAGCAGTACTTCCTCAGCCTGACGCCCGAGACGAGCAGACACAACCCTTGGTTCGCGGAGTACTGGGAGGACTTCTTCCAGTGCAGACTCTCCAACAGGTATACATAGGTCAAACACAGCAGCTGAAGAAAGAATTTGATGTCCATGAGCAGGTCACCAGGAGCTGAACCAGAATTTGGCAAGAATTTCTGAATTCAGACTTCTAAATTTACGGTCGCAAGGTGGCAGTATGGCAACTGCGTAGTTATCTGTGGACGGGATTGTACGAGTATGTAAGAAGAAGACAAGATGTTTTCTTCTCAGTTTTCTCTGCTCTTCCAACCTCTGGCTCCCTTTTCATTGGCCCTCCAGTTCGGACACACCCTTCAACCAGAACTACACGCGCGCGTGCAACGCGTCGTGGCGCCAGTCGCACCAGAACGGCTACGTGCCCGAGGCGCAGCTGCAGTTCGTGTCCGACGCCGTCATGGCGTTCGCCGTCGCGCTGCGGGTCAGTCGAGTCGAGGTCACGTGCGGTGCAGCCGCTGGGCACACACACACACACACACACACACACACACACACACACACACAAGATGCACAAACGATGATCAAGGTCAACTCCAAGAAACACGTCCTGTTACGTCCTGCCTCAACTGCAGCGATACCTTTTTGGGCCCTGTTTGTCAACAATGATCAATTGTCATTGCTCCTGCCTTTAGTTTGAATGAGCTTGTTGGCCCTTTGAAAGCTCGTTTGCTCTCATTGAACGCAGAACATGCACGAAGATTTCTGCGGCGGCGAATCGAACCCGGGTCTGTGCGACGAGATGGATCCGTACGACGGAGAGCTGCTCAGACAGTACCTCCTCAACGTCAAGTTCACCGGTACCCGTGCATCTCACATTCTCAACACAACAAACCTTGCAAAACATTGTCTTTTGACACGGTATTCTGAGAACCAACGTCAAAGCTCAAAGTTCTCCTGGCGTGACAACTATCGCACACTTATCGTTGACCAGCAGAACAGAATCTGCTCATCTCATTGTGTATGTGTACCCAGGTCTGTCCGGAACCCAGTTCAGCTTCCTGCCCAACGGGGACCCTCCGGCGCGCTACCGCATCCTCAACTTCCGCCAGCCGACCCCGGGCCACTACGAGTGGGTCACTGTCGGCAACTTCTACAACAAGGAACTCACCGTGAGTCAAGCTCGTTTTCCAAGGCAAACGAGACAGATAGTTCACGTTGCCAACGGTGTGAACAACTGCCACGTCTTCGCAGTGAAAACAGGCCGCGCACACTTCATGCGCATTCTAACAGGCGAGTCATTCCCTGCTGAAACCACCCAAGTCGAATCACTGGCGTGGCCAGCTTCTGCCGTCTTGTCTTTCTTCCCGGTGGACGCATCCCAGTTCCCCCAGAAATCTCCAACCTGTACGTGTTTTCTTTGAGACCCCGATCTCTGCTTCCAGATGGACATGGACAGGTTGATGTTCACGTACGAGAATCCGAAGCACCCGGAGTCCTACTGCAGCCGCATGTGCTCCAAGAAGGAGGCGCAGATGTACGTGGACGAGACCAAGTGCTGCTGGACGTGCGTGCCCTGCACCGAGTTCCAGTACCTCCCCACTCGGTGAGTACGCGGGGCACAAACTGTACCTGGCCTTGTTGACCAGGAATATTGGATCCGCAACCAAAAAGGCGCGCAACGTTTGTCAGGTCTGGGAACCACGCTGCTTTTGAGCTTCACAGCAGCGCGGGGGATATCATCTGGCAGTTTACCTCGTTTCCAGCTGCTATCGGTTTGAAAAGATATTTGCCGATCGCTTTTGCAGACACGCGTGTGAGGATTGCCCGTACGGGACCAGGCCGGCGGTGGATCTGTCCGTGTGCATTCCGATTCCTCAGGTAAACGCTTGTGATCAATCGTCCTGCACATTGGCGTACCCCCTGCCAGTGGGGGTGGGGTGACCAAACACTCACTCAAAAACAAACAAACCATCACACCGCAGTTCCATCTGAGTGTGCAGCCATCAACGAGATTATCTTGAAATGAGAATGTCACAAACTCGTTGGTTCCTTTAATTCGTGACTTTTTCAGGAGTACCTGAGTTACGACAGCATCATCGCGATCGCCGCCATGGTGGTGGCGTCGCTGGGCGTGGTCGTCACGTCCTACGTCATCTTCGTGTTCATCAAGTTCCGAGACACGCCCGTGGTCAGGGCTTCAGGTCAGTCAGTGACGAGCCAGGCGAATCCTGACAAGCCTCAGGTGCTGGAACCCAGATTTAGGTCACATCCGTGACAATTAGAACTCCACAAAATTCACATACATGTTTTACGCTTGTGTCAGGGGTCTGTTTCTCCACCGTGTTTTTGTATAATGATAGCAGGACAAATCCACAGCTGTTTTAGTTCACTAGGTCATGTCTCTTTCCACGTGACGTTGACTCTCCACGTGATTCCCTCGGCTGTTTCCGGCAGGTCGCGAGCTCAGCTTCGTGCTGCTCTTCGGGATCCTCTTCTGCTATTGCATGACGTTCGTGCTCGTCATGAAGCCGAACGACTACTGGTGCGGCGCGCAGAAATTCGGCATCGGCTTCTGCTTCGCCATCTGTTACTCGGCGCTGCTCACCAAGACCAACCGCATCGCGCGCATCTTCAGGTGAAGCCGCAACAACAGCGCGTGACGCAGCAACAACAGCGTGTACTACCGCAACAACAGCTCGTGACGCTGCAACAACAGCGCGTGATACTGCAACAACAGCACGTGTTACCGCAACAACAGTGGATGTTGCCGCAACAACAGTGCGTGTTGCTGCAACAACTGTGTGTGATGCCGCAACAACAGCGCGTGATACTGCAACAACAGCGCGTGCAAGTGTGCAACAAGCGTGCGAGCGAAAAACAAGTCGTTGGCAGGTCGAACTGGTTGCAATGCGATCGTTGCGAAGCTCTCATATTTTCGCTCGAGGTGCACTTCAAGCCGTGCAATTCGCATGACCTGCACGAATTCACCAGCCGAACTGACAATTCAGTTGTCAAATTTACCATAATCCATGGTACAGAGTGGAAACCGTTCGTTCTGTTCTGCAAATTTTCTCATCTTTGCAGGGCCGGGAAGCGGACTGTGAAGAGACCCAAGTTCATCTCTCCGTCTTCTCAACTGGTCATCTGCTTCAGTCTGGTGGGAGTCCAGGTCCTCATCGGAGCCATCTGGATCGTGATGTCGCCGCCCAGAGCCGGACCCTATTACCCAACCCGCAGGGACAACCAGCTCGTGTGCATCTCGGCCGTCGGCACCGAGTACATGATAGGCTTCGCCTATCCCATCCTCCTCATCGTCATATGCACCGTCTACGCCATATTGACTCGAAAAATCCCCGAAGCATTCAACGAGTCCAAGTACATTGGATTCACAATGTACACCACATGTATCATCTGGCTGGCGTTTGTACCCATCTACTTCAGTACTGCTAACAACATAGAGATTCGGCTGGCCACCATGTGTTTTTCTATCAGTTTGAGCGGGACAGTGTCGCTGGTGTGCCTCTTTACGCCCAAACTGTACATCATTCTGCTGCACCCGGAGCGTAACGTGCGACAGTCCATGATGTCCTCCAAGCTGCACTCCGCGTCCACCAACAAGACGCCCAACTCCTCCTCCTGCAGGGTCGACTCAGGCACGCAGTCCGACGGTGAGACAAGTTTCTACACTCCTTTGCTTCAAAATGTTTCTTTCAACAGTTCAGTCAAAAACTTTTCACTTGAAAAACTTTCCTCGCTTGCACAACATGTCCGTCATCTGACTTTTCTCGCCAACATGCAGAGAAGCCAGGGAAAGATGGATGCCAATTCTTCCAGTCTCCAGGGGCGCACCGCACCAACTTTGAAAATTCAACCTGTTTTGCAAAAACAACGGGCCAAATTAGTTTTCAAGGGGTCACTAAGGCCGGGTCCCTGGGCTTCGCAAATGCACCCGAGGCTTCATACCTCCCCTGCATGTGTGGCACATTTCTTTGCGTGATTCGACTTGCTGTGCTGCAGGTGAGATCGAGCTGCACCAGCGGCTGAAGCCGTCAGGCTCGCTCAGCTCGGGCTTCTCCCGCACCACGTCCGGCACGCAGACCTACTCCAACGGCACGTCCATCTCCACCCAGACCCTCGACTCCATCGGACACGACTTCGACGACATGGACGTGCAGTTGTAACACGCTCAGGCACAGCACTCAAAACACTAGGTCAATTGTACACTGTTTCTAATTGCTATTTCCTTGTGTGAAGTTTTCCAACGGGACAAAGGATTTCATGCTGCGTTCACTACGTCCGCGTCATTGGACGAATACCAAAATACGTGTTGCTATTTTTTGGACAAAGCCTGAAAAAAAGAACCAAACGGATTCCGACAGGTCGTTTTGCCGACGGCTGAGTGTCCTATGGAGACCTCAGACAGGGTCGGATATTTGTGACGCCCTGATTTTGTTCATGGCGCAAATTCCTTCCTTTGGTGTTCGTGGGCTTACCGCCAGACATTTTGAAGCTGACGTGCAGCAAACGGGTCGCTCCCATCACCAGACATTAGACCCGTCTTTGCTGGACCCCAATGTCCGTGTGTGCAGCGTTTCCCTGAATGGTCATTGAAACAGTGTGAGCTAAGGAACATTGTTGCCCAGGTGTGTGCGTTCACAGTTCTGGGTTTTGGCGCAGCGGCTTTGCAAGAAGCCAAAGGCCAAGCACTGCAACTACGTTTCTGCTCCTCCAGATACGAGTCATTTTCTCACCCTCAATGCCTCTTTTCCTGGAAATAACCACAGCAGGGCAACATGCACTGAAGTTTCGTGTGGACACCAGCTCCTCAAGTGAAGTTTCATATTGTGCGTGCTGCGTGCTGGCCCTGGTGAGCAGAATGTTCCCGTACCGTCTCTCCTCAACTATCATGACCAACATTCCTCTGTACATACAATCATTGATACATGTTTTCACTGCAGGGGTGCGGAAATTCTTGCCATGCAAATCTTGTCTTTTCTTGTTGAAAGCTGCGTGAACCTCGACGCAGGAGACGAAACATACGGGTTATTTGAGCCACGTATCAATGAATGCGAGTCGATTGCTTCCGTTTGTGCGTGGCCGTGCACTGTACAAATTTTTTAGCATTGTAAAAGTACGAGAAAATGAAATAAATGGACGAATGTTTTCCAAGAAGGCCAGCGTGATCAGAGTTACGAGCTTCCTTTACATCAGGCCAGAAATAAAATGGAGCCGGCACGGAGAAGGGTCTGTCGGGTGCATGGTCCAAGCCAAATCCACACAAAACGAAACGACCTGAAGCAAAAAATAGCTCCATGGAGCTCGCGGTGATTTGAGGAAATTTCACTTGCTCTGATTTGGCTTGCTCTGATTTGGCTTGCTCTGATTTGCCTTGCTCTAATTTGGCTCACTC
>JAAUXT010033458.1_pt1 | contig 16427 bp, 19 predicted proteins | sample 7278171 | NCBI WGS metagenome assembly JAAUXT01 (sample SAMN14350112, study PRJNA611818) | marine sediment metagenome | isolation source: surface marine sediment (1.8m) | place: French Polynesia: Moorea | collected 2018-08 | reverse complement strand
ATCACCACAGGGGGGGGGAGGAATGCTGGGTAATCTCCAGTAAAATAGCACAAAACTGATATTAAGCATCTATTCCCTGTCTAATGTATATAAATATTTATTGTAAAAATATTCAGAATATTTAAAATTATCTGTAGAGGCCAGCACCCCCTGGTGGGGGAGGAGTGTGGTGTGACACACCAGCTGTGAAATTAGAACCACCACTTGTCAGGTGGCACCACTGTGTACTCAATAAAGCAAGAGATTCGCGCCACCGGGCCAGTCTCACCCGAGATACCAACCAGTGTGTTTGTGATATCACTACATCGAACAAGAAAGCAGGGTGATCGCCAAAGAGTGTTCAGTTTTGACAGCCGTCACCCCTCGACACTGGACAGTTGTTGGGGGAGGGGAGAGGGTCCCGCCACCCTGAATGACGATTGGGGGAAACAACCACTGAGAACACCAGTGAGAATTCTCAGAAGTTGTCACCTTCCAGCGGCAACTCAGTGGTGACTACTGCTTGCCAAGTGACTCCGGAGAATTTCTCGGGAGTGATCACCCCATCCCCGAATTCCAGTGGGTCCTGTCCCCGCGATATCCGGGGAAAATGCTTTCGCAACGAACTTTTCAATTCGAACTTGACTCCAGATATAGACAACGAGAAACAAAGTTCGCATCAATCAGCGTTGTGGAGAGAACGTGAACGCTGCTCTCACGACTCACACTCACGTCGTAAATCTACGTTCACATTCTGGATCCACACAGAGGCGCGTGGCCGAGTTGTTTTTGTAGAACCAACCTGTTGTAACTTCACATGCGACGGATCAAAACACACTGAACAGCAAACGAGAGAATGAATAACGAAGAAACCCGGTTTTATATTTTAGCAGACGACTAGATCTACTGGATTTTGTTTCTCCTGCTTTTCACGCGGGATTTCTTGCGCATCAAAGAGAGGGAAATTGCGACTTCGTTCGTTTTGAAACACGTTGTGCTCATTGTTGCGCCTCAGTTGAAATTTTAAACATTATGAAGACTGTCTGATCCAAGCAAGATTCCACCGAATCACAAGATGTGACAAATCTGGCAGAGTTGTTGCATTAATGCACTGCGATGACGGCAGGTGGCGTGGAGCACTTCCGAAACATTCAGTCACGTGACTTGCTGTTTGTAAGTGATTTTTGCGAACCGGTGGAATATATTTTATTATCTGTTCATGGAGATAGTAGCAATTGGTAAGTGTGCGCTGATAAGAATCTAGACACTTGATTGGCTGCTTTAAAATGTGAGTTCATTCGAAAAGAGCGTTGATGTCAGAGCGAAGCGGGAGACTTGATTGAAAATTTTGGTCTGTCACGATGTCTGGAAAAAGGCGCCTTCTTTTCCTGCGATAAATCTGACTGCAAGCGCACCCAAAAGTCACAACGTTTCAAAGAAGTGTGAAAGATCCAGTGTTTGGCCTCGTGACAAACCTCCATTTTCGTCCCAGGTGGAACCCTTTGTTGATGCCAAACTGACAAAGCTGCATTGCAGCTGCAATATGGAAGCTTTCGTTCGGAACGTCCTGAAAATTCAAATAGCCACGTCCGGAAGTCTGGAGTCCGGTGAGGGAAAATCTGGATTCCACCCGAGATTTGTTGCCTTGAAAAAGTTTGACATGCAGTGTGGTGTCATAAATATGACTTCAAGGCGTCGACCGTTCACCCAATAACTGGTATCACACTGCCTGGTCCCTGACCTGTACTACTGCAGTCCTCATGAGTGCAGCACGTGTGCTAGGGGACAACAGCAGCTCTGTGTCAACGAAAAACCTTTCTCGCCTGGTGTTCAGGTGAGACTGAACATTTCCGATGCCCGAGATCCAGCAGAAAACGAACCACATCGCACTCGAACAATCGTGTCTGACTTCTTCGGTCCAAAACATCCAATGCCATGCAGTTTGGAAAACAAAGAAGAAGATTTACGTTGATACTGTGGTGCTGACCTTTTTGGCTGGCCAATTTTCCATAAGAACTGTGCAAATTCATCTCGGACTCGATGTTCTCCCGTCTTTGAGTCACAGCGGTTCAGATGAACAGTCACACGAAGTTGTTTGGATATCTTGTTTCCACAGTTAAGTTTTGTGAACCCTGAAAGTGTGACCAAAATACACAGTGAAATGCCCTTCCCGTTTGTGTATCCGCGGTGACTGCTCGCTGCACTTTGGCTCAGAAACAAAAACTTTGCATACGATGCAACATCTGCCAAAAGTAAATGCCCCGAGTGTTTGCATCATAATCAGAGGTAATCCACACTCCATGAAACAAGCTGCTCTGTTATGTTTCGAGAAGTGACAGTTTCGAACATTGTTTCGCATTTTTCTGACTTTGTGACAAGCAAGTACTTTTTCTGGTTGCAGACTACATCACCAAGATGGATATCAAAGACCACTGGAAAGGTTCGGATTGTGAAATGGAGCAAGCCATGTGACATGTGAAAAGGATTCTCAAAATTCTTCATTGATCACCAATTCTGTTGTGGATTACACCAAACCTCTGATCAAAAATCGTTCACCAAACTACTGCGTGGATAGTACGATGGCGGGACCACCGCCCAGAAGGAACCCGTTCGGGCCGGGCGGTTCGCTGACAGGGACGTCAGACGGGCGACACGGTGCTTTGCGATCCAGCCCCATGGTTTACACCCGGGGCGATTCTATTGCAACGGGAGGAGCGAGTCCCGTGCCCAGCGACTCGTCCAGTGAAGGAGGAAGAATAACCGTGACCATCAAGGAATTGCAAGGTGAGTGACGAGCAAGGTGAAGGGCAGATAGTGGGTACGGTCGGCAGGGTAGCATCGCACTGAACTTGAAGCTGTTGGGTGCACTTCGGTGAAGCACAAGAAAATAGTTTTCGGGACAAAAATACTCGCACATTGGTCACAGCAAAACATGAGTTGAGAAATGAAGCCGCTTGATTGTTCGGTCGTTCGGCGCAATGTGCATTTTATTGGCAGTGATTTGCTGTTGGTGTTCGTGTCAAAAAAGAATGTGCGTGCAGAGACTGTGCTTCTTGTCAGCTATACCCACAGAGGGTGCATTGCTTTGGCACAAAAGCAAGAACGAACGTGGCTCCACTTTTGGCGGGAGCACTTTTTTCGACTGTCTGTTTTTTGGGCAATTGTTGACAAAGTTACAAACAGTTCACCTTCAAATGTGTGTCGTTTCACTCGTTCGTCCTTCGAACGTGTGTCGTTTGTTTCGGACAAACCAAGAAACAAAAGTCGAAACTGCAGGTTGTTGCGAACGTTGAATTATTTTGCCAAGAAATAAGCCAGGTTGTTCAGGTACTGGCAGATTTATTGCAGAATTCAGTACAGGGTATTTGTACTTGTGAAAGGCAAAAAGTTTGAGGTTGTTGCTTGATGAAATACGGTCGCACAACATTTTTGTTTGTCAGTGGACTCAAAACTTCCCACTTTTGAAGTGGATGTACCTGCCGCCTTTCGCTGACCAAAGTTCCACAGTTTGTGCAGAGTGTGCATGCACGGTGTGTGTGTCGCAAAGGCTGAGTGAATATTCACAGTTGTTGAAAGGTACATACTATTGTGAATGAGCTGAAATGCAAACGTAAATATTGGGCTTGGCCCTGTCACAAATGATCTCACTTTGAAGAGGGCTTGAATTGTCCGCGCACCAAGAGTAGCTGTGCTCGACATGTCATCCACCTACCAACCAGTGAAGAAAGAAGAACCTGATCCTTGTGTGTTGACATTGCACAAGTGGAAGGCAAAAGTACCAATCATTACGAACACATCCTTTGGTAATTGGAATGGCACGTGAATTGTCGGATAGGGGCTGCCAGACTGAAGTGTGGCGTGCGGGACGAGAGCTGCTAACGATGCCATTGCATGTCCAGCGTGATCCACGCCTCTGTGGACTTCCGTATGACCAGTGCGAGGCGCCGAAATGCGAACACAACAAAATATTCTGCGTGATGCTGCCAGACCATTCTTTCAGTCGATCATCAAAAGTTGACGAAAGCACTACAGCCCAATAGCCCCGGGACACTGCTGTCATATTGATTTCTGCTCTTTTCTGCCTGTGAAGTTGAATAGAAGTTTGTACGAACAATTGCCATGCGCAACGGGACACCACCCGTGATTTATCACCTCCGTCAAACTTCGTTTACATTCGTTTGTACTCCTGCTTTCCTGCTCGATGTAAAAGGCGAAAATTACTTCAATTTCACCAGATATGGTTTCACCTGAAATGAACAAGACCACCCTCGACTTCAGTCTAACTGTTGGACTCAAGTGTGTTGGAGCAGCTGCGTTCTTACGGCGAATAAGAAAACTCATCGATCTCTCTGCAAACATCGGATCGAACGTTTACGTAAAAGTTGACTTTGATGATTGTTCAGCTCCTTGGTGTACGCCGACACTCCACTGGCTCATGACCACAATATTTTGCAAGCAAAATAACTGCGAGGTGCATCAGAGAAATGTGTTGTGGAGGAAGAACAGGCTTTCCCGCAGAAATATTACAGCATTTTCTTGTACTTGCTGAAGTTGCCAGGAACTACTGACGCCCCAAGCAACCGCCCAGATTTCTTATCGCGATGGCTTCAGTCTAACCAGACTGTTCCTCTTTTTTGTGACCAATGCACTCGCCTTTTTTCGGGCGCTTGGCACTGATCTGCTTTGTGTGAAAGTAGAAATACAATGGTCCTGATGTGTCCTGGTGAAACTCCAACTCTTCGTGGCGAAGTGTACTTTTCGTACGTTGGGAATGGTGGTGGTGTGTTGGTTTGTACGATTGTCTCCGCTGGACACTGGGCGAACGATTTGTTGACAGGCGTGCGGTATGTCCTCGTCACTGTCATTGGAAACTGGCTCCCATTGCGCAACGTGCGGCCCGACATTCATTGATCAGCATCAGGCAATGCTGACGTTCATGGAGCTGCTATCTGTCTGGGTACCTCGTTGGAGAGCGTTGAGCGTTTCTCCGCGAGTGACCTTGACCAAGTTTTGTGTATTTATGTGGGTGTCCATTGTGTGAGAAGATTGGAAAAGGAAGAGCAAAAGCATCTGGATGATGGACTGTGAGGAACTCGGTCTCGTGCAACAGCTGAGCGCTTTGCTTTTGAAAGCAAAAAGCATGCAAGAGGGCAAAGAGAAGCGATAGCAGCTGCATGTAGTGGAGCTGCTCTGTTTGCAAGGGGTCGGCCCAAAAGCAACTCAAACTTTTTCATTTGATGGAGTCCAGTAGTAACAAGATAGCACACTGTGCTAATCACACGCTCGTACTCGTACAGCAGATTTCCCTTCACATGCTCAAGCCTCTGTCAAGAGTTTTGTTCAGAACAGCGTGTCCTTTGAGGTTAACAAATTTTCAGAACGTGCGACCTTGTGCGTGACAGCATTTCGAACATGCGCTTTGTTGACAAGAAAAATGAATGACATTTGGAAGGGTGTAATCTTGGATCTTTTTGACGTGCTCGCACGCTTGACTCCTTCTCAATTGTTATCTGACAAGAGTACTCCCTGTTGTTCGTGTACACAGTGGGGGGAGAGAGGACATTCGTGATGTGATGCATGTTGGATGACAATTCTTTATTTCTATCCTGGTGCAAAAACCCCGAGGGCGCCTTGATGTGTTTCTGCTCAGGACAGGAACTCAAGGTGCCCTGATCCAAGGCTACAACCGAGCAACTGGGATCGAAGCGTTGATCGACAATGTCTGTGTCGTGGTTGAGCGCAATTCGGGGCGAACAACAAGCAAATTGGTCAATTTCAGAATTGAACATCAGTGGGGGAGGGGGGCATTTTTTGCAATTTGTTGAGGTGCACAAAGGCTCGACATTTACGCTCGTGCCTTACGTAGTGCTTCAAAGACGAATTGTTCAAGGTTGGAAAGGATTGTCAGGTGAAGGGTTCCAAACTTGTTTACTCAAATATGCAAACATGCAAATAGACGTGTTTGCAGCCCTAAAATTGGTGTTTGCTGGGGTGATGCCAACTTTGTGTGGAGGTGGTGTGACCTTGCACTGAGAACCGTCCTGCTGAGGTTGGGGTCGAAGAGCGCGCGCGCGCACACACACACACACACACACACACACACACACACACACACACACACACCGGAGCTTCAAGTTGTCTTCCCAAGGTGATAGGGTCAGAAAGAAAAGAATTGTGGACAGATTAGTATGTGAACTCGTGAAAATTCGAAATGAAGCCAAGAATGACTGGCCCTGTTTTCACCACGACTGCGCTGAAAGACGAGCGTAGCCACATTTCGACTGGCAATGCGGAAAGTTTGGGCGTTGACATCAACAAGAATGGCAATGGGAAGTTGATAAACACAGCTGTCAAGGTCAGGTCAGGCCTCCCGGTGTTGCTCTTTTGGGCAGATGTTCAATAAGATAATTGCCGGTATTTGAGGATAAAAGCCACTCTGGAACAAAAAGATATTTCGATAGTCAATGGGAGCAGTCTTGACTTGAGTTCTGGGAGTGTTACTTTTGCAACTGAAATTAAAGTCTCCGTGTGCAGACTGTGTTGCGGTGTTTTTGCCCTCAGTCTTGTGTGCCAAGGTTTTCCAGAATTGGGATCAAGTTCCCTGTTTGGTTCGTCGCGTGCCTAATGAGGAGGTGGAGAGCGGAATTTTATGGATCGATAGACTTGTTTGATTTGTTGGGGAACAACAGCCACTGTGTGCATCAAATTCTTTCCTTTATCTGCTGAAAGGAGGGCCGAATGCAACAAAGACAGTCTGTTCGGCTTTGCATGGGTGTACTCAAACGACCTTTTAATTTTGTTGTGAGTGCATAAATTTCCCTCCCTTCAGCATTTTAGCTTGAACATGAACGTGAAAAAGAACAAGAATTTTCGCAAGGTGTTGCTCTCACGAAGCCAAGGACGTACGTACTGCGAGTATTTTGTCCAAGTTGGGTCCGAAATCTCCAGATGACCAAGTTACTCGTACACAGTTTGTGACCTTTTGTGTAATTGTCGCTTGTACCTGGTTACGCTGTGGTTGGAAAATGTTGACCACAGTCCTGTTTTGGCGGAGGTGGTCTCGTAGAGATTTTGCTCAGCATTCAAGCGAGTGAGAGGATTTTCCTTGGGTGTGCGGAATTTGTTCAGTTCACACCTGGGAGACAGACACATCGCCCCAGCAGGGATTCCATGTGAGACGAATCGAATTGAAGTTCTTGGCAACTGGTCAGATCTGAGTGGGCGTGACACCATGCCCTGGAATCAACCCAATGGTCGTCGATACACCTGTGCTGTTCGCACCTGCGACGCTACAATGTTTCAGATGGAGTCAGCAGGCGGACCGAGTTTGAAAGTTGTTTTCCAGATGGTGATAGTGAAACCACAGCAGATCAGTACGAGAACACAATCCTGCGGCACAAAGTTCTCGGAGATTTGGAGGAAACAGTGCTGTGGTAAAAACATCCGTGTGGTGAGAGGAGCGGTGGTTCTGGGAAGATCCAGAGAGAAGTAAATCACTTTCATCGAAGGTGGTCTGGGAGATACGACATGATACGCTCTGCACGTGGTCTTTTCTTCTCATGTTGTTGAAAAAACCTGAAGCTTTGACTTCACTGATGAAAAATGTTCGTGGTGTGTTTGTGGGAGTGGATAAATGGGAGGAAGGGCTTCACTCGTACAACCTTGATCTGTGGGCGGTAGCCAGGGCTGCGCAGTGTGAGGCCGAGCGTCCTCTGCTGCGGACCTCCTGGACGCAGCCGGGCGGCCCCCTCCAGGCTGTGTAATGGCACAGCTTTGACCCACAAGGGTGGGAAGCCTGAGAAAACAATTGAACTGCAATCAATCTTCGCTCTGTCACAATTCTTCTGCTTGCGTCCACCAGGGGGCAGGCTTCCCGACATCGTTTGTCGTCAGCTGATGCCTTTCAAACTTGTATTCGTGAAGAGTCTTTCCTGAAGGACACACTTTTGCTCTGACGAACCGCTTCACCGAGAGAACGACGCTTTCACGTCAGAGAAATTGTCGTTGCAGGGTTCCTGTTCATCCTGAAAAACCTGGCAAGAGCCTCCCCTGAAAACAATAAAAGAGAGGTTTTCCAGACAGAGAATTTTCCACATGACATTGAACGTGAAAATAGTTGTGCAGACTTTGAGTTGAAAACGTGCAAAAATCCTGGAACAATCGTTCTGAAATGAAAACCCAATAAAAACCACAACATCAGAAACGGTCCTCAACCAGAGACCCTGGAGAAGAAATGTTTTGTAATTTCTGTTGCTTGAGATGATGTGGGCCCGACAGGCAGTGGGCAGGTATGTTTCGCCCGCCGCGACAGTTTTCACCAAAACGGAACAACTGCTGGGTGGTTTGAGGTGAACATTGAAACTTTTTTTGGTGGTGTAAAGTAAAGTTGACCCTTGGTGGTGGAAAGGGGCAAGGCGATGCACAGCACACAGCAGACAGAAAAAGAACAAAATGAACTGAAGCTTTTTGCAGTCAACAGCAAACACCATGCCGATCATAAGTGGGCTTGACTTTTGATCTCCATCAGCCTGGTTCTAACCATGCTTGTATTTGGCAAAATATTTCGATGATTTTTTCACGAACAAAAATGTCACGTTGTTGACACAGCTCAACTCTTCGAGTAGGAAGGTCGTGCAAAGAAAATGGTGTAATTTGGAAGTTGCAGTTGGCAGATGTGGTTTGATGGATGCTTTTTAAAGTGGTGTGCAAACAAGAAAACGGATGATGATTGTCAAATGGAGCTGATGTCAATATCTGCTGAAAACAAAACAGTGTTTCAAACTGGACTTGCGCAAGCAGAGGGGGCGAGTTGTTTCACTTTCTGAAGGGGTGGGGTTGAAGGGCGGTGTTTTGCCTGGGTTTGGGTGACTGGAGATATTTCACTGATGAAGGAGGTGTAGGTGTTTGGTTTTTGGTTTTGCTGATGAGAGAGGACACGCAAAGGCAGTCTTGGTTTGGAGTGCTTTTCAGCAATGGCACCAATTCCTCGACCAGTCATCGCTTGCATTGCTTCACACGACCAAATTCATCTCCCTTGTTTGGAAGAATATTCTTTGCTGAACGAATCGACAATCCATGCGACAGTGGTGTGAATTGGTCTTGCTGATGGTATGGACACAGTCAGTTTCGCAGACATCCGTGTTCTGTTTCGGGACATGACGGAAGAGAAACAAAGCTGTTACGTGGAGAACTGCAGCCCACTGCCTGTGTGCTAATGTCAGCCTTGTGGCAAATTGACGAAAGCAAACATCAAGGTGAAACGGGAGATGGTTTGCAGATTCCACTCGTACGTGTTGGGTGCACAAAGCCACATGAAGGTTTGTGGTTGGGTGGAAAAAGAACTGCTTTGGTTTCGGTGGTGAAACAAATGAATACAGTGGTACTGGGACGGCCGAAAATCATCATTTGTTCGGTTGAGATTTCACTTGGATCATCCAGATCTCACACTGGGAGTGAACAAGGCACTCATATGACAACATTCCGCTGACCACCAAAACATACGAGTACGAGCGCTTTTCTTGGACCACCTAAGCAAGTTCGACACTGGTTGGTGAGGTCAGGTGCTTGAGAATTGCCGGTGGCTCAAGATCTTGACTTGACTAGTGATGCAAAAGTTCATGGATGAAAAAGAGAATTGCGAGCATTTATCTTCTCTCCTTGATCATTTCACAAGGTTACCACCGAAATTCAGGCTGTATCAGAACTCCAGAGGTGTTCTGTTCCTTGTTGACTTTCACAACAGGCCTCGGATATTGTACGAGTGCACCAGTGGTGACGTGTGTGAAAAACAAGGCCCAACATTTTTGACAAGATTCCAAGTGAGTGTGACCACCTGAACTTGAATGCGGGCGTTTTGAACAGACAAACTCAGTGTGAACAGATGGCAGCAGTGTACCCAAAGTTGGTATCCAGTTCATCTCAACAAAACTCGTGGTTCTTTCTCTCTTGGCAATGGCTAAGGTTTGAGACTGGAATGATTTTCCAATGTTCGTTTGAACCAACCCTGTGCGAACCCAGGACACCAAAGCTAGCTCAGACGTTTCTTGGGGAGGAGGCCTATCCTCCAAAAAGCCCCCCTCCCAAATTGGCCCTCAGACGCACAACTTCCTTTGCATTGGGACCAAGGGTCAGATTCCAACTCCGTCCCAACACTAGGTTTTCCATCTTGACAAGAAAACAATGCGCTCACATCTGATTACGTTTGAGCTGTCGGACATACAATTTTCTTTTTTGAATGCACAAACAGATCTTTACGTTTGTCGTGTTTGGTTCGACCATCTGGGCGGGTGACTTCTGGATACCGAGTGCAAGTATTTGTGCTTCATGCACGCGTAACGTTTACCCTTCAATCGTCCTGCACTAAAATATAAATAAATGCAAACAAAACCTACACCACAACTCGTCGACGTTTTCAATTTTTTCTGTGCTTTTGAACAGAATATATTTTTTTCAAAGCTCATTTTGTGTGATCTTCCGTTTGATGAAACTTGGCGACCTCTGATTTTTCCAAGCGGTCGGTGGAAAACGAGACTTTTGGATTTGAAGAGGTCAAGCTGACGTTCACGATGTGAATTTGGAATTGAAACTTTGTGATTTTTTTTATGCTCAGTGAGGTTCAAGTTTGACCCGTGCTTCAAAAGTCATGTTCCGTCTTGGTTCTCGAGTGGTTCAGATCAACTGCAGTGCGCGAAGGTTCATCTGTCTGTCTATCCTTTGACGAGCAGCCAAAAGTTGTGCTGTGCATGTGTCTGCCTGCGGCTGGAGCTTGGCTAATTGTGAGTGACCCTTGAAGGGTACAATCACAGCTTTTGGCAAGGGCTTCTTCGGCGAGCATATCAGTCTCCTCAGAATTGCTGGAGCCATCGACGGGGAAGTTCTGGGTGTTTCTACTTTGTGTTTTTACCCGCTTCAAAAACCAGATCGCACGATTGTTTGTTTGTTATGAAACCCGAATTCTCCGGTGTAACATCAACTCCTTCTCTCAGATAGAACAGCAGCTTGTCTTCTGGATAGAACAATTGAGAAGTGCGCTTTTCGACGAGCAGAAACTGGCGATTGTAATGGATGCCAGCTTTCGTTTGTTTCTGCAGACATCAGGCAGGTGTGCCATTTGTTAGTCAGTATCCAACCGGATTCGACGTGAGACAAAGTCGACAGAGAAGGAATTGAACAGTTGCAAGTGAAAGATGGCTGATTTCGGAGATACGTACGAGTACACTGGACGAGGTGACTCTGGCGAGGAGACTGGAGAGAGCAGCGACGAGGGCCCCGTCATCGAAAACTTCGTGGATGCCACACTCGAAGCCTACTGGTGGTCCTGGGGTGAACAGTATTGTAAGTTGTAGTTTTAGTGCGCCTTTTTCCCCAGTTCATTTGTTTCTTGGCTCACGAATGTCCCAGCTCGATCTGAAATCGAAAGCAGCATCGGAGCGGTGTGTTATTCCCATGTTTGTAAATGTGACACTGTTGGTGCAGGGTGAGGCCACCCACCCCCCCCCCCCATGAGCAAAAGTCTGGATTGAGACAATTTCACGGCAGTTCAGACGCTTGGCGTGGTGACGGATCCACACTGAGGTTTGGACGCGCGCTGTCCACAGTGACGCGTCTGTTGCAATCACTTTTGGTGCCGTCCTGTCGCAAGGACAGTAAGGACAAGCGTACGCACCTGCCACCGTTAAATACTCACCACAAGAGTAAAGCATGCAATGCTCGTGTGCATCGTTATTACAATGGTGTTTCTTGTCTTGTCTTCTCAATTTCTTGAACTTTTGAGTTTCAAACAGTGGGTAGTGAGAAACATCTGTCGCTCGTTTGTGCTTTTTGCCTGACATACTCGTACTGACCACAGAATGCCTTGACAAATTTCAAGGTGATTCTGAAGGACCATTTTACTCGTTGCAATTATTCTCGTGCTTTTATTAACTACAGATCGTGAGTTGCTTTTATTCAGTTGGCTGAAGCCACGATGTATGTCAGGTACAGTAAACAGGTGAAGCTCTCAGTAGGAATCCCAGGTTCCCAGGATTGCATGCCAAAGGCTATCTGGTAAACAACTATTTTCAAGTAACTCCTTGATAGTTTGGTGTTCTGTGTCCTTCAATGATCCTTTGAGTCGTTTGAAGAACTTTTCGAGTTGTGTATCAGTGTCCTGTTGTTGATAGCAGCTCGCGCAGGCAGGACTGAGTCGAAGACACAGAGGAACTCGAGAGTGCGTGCGCTTTTCCGTCAGAACTTTGGTGGTTTGCACGTTTGTTGGTGACAGGATGATCCTGAGAACTGCAGTGGGCAGAATTCTACAAGCTGTCGCAGCTTCTGAATGGGGGAAGGAGGGATTTACTTGATTAAAACTCCGATTGAAAGCACTGAAAGGGGTTGAGTTCCGAGACATTTCGCCGACGCAGCACGACACTCTTCGCCTCGAAGTAACACCAACGAAAGGTTGAAATGATCGAATTTGGTTCACCGAGTGAAGAAACATCAAGATTTACTGAAACGCTTTGAACTGAAGCCAATTCGATGTGCATGAACACGAAGCAGCATGCAGACGCTCGGTTCGGTCGTTGCAGTACTTACTCACTTTGAGTTTTGCTGGTCTCCAGTGCAATCTGCATTTTGCGAACACCATTGTGTTCAACGTTTCGATCAAGATGCACAAGTTGAGGCAATCGTGAACTGCATTTGCGACTTCCAGGTTTGATCTTTTTGACGAAAGGCGCAGAGTCTTCTGGGTTTACCAAAACGTTGTCTTCACATTTTGTCACTGGACCCACACACGTGTCGCTTGAAAAACTGGAGTCTGGTCCCGATACTTGCTCGCCACGCTCTGTTCAGTCGACAAAGGAACAACAGTCCGGCCACTCAAATCAGCCGTTTGTGTTGTGTTGTCAAAATATCGAAGAGATCACGCTATCAGTATTTATCGAAATTATAGCCACTCGAGGAACCAAAGCAAAAGACTTCATTCAAAATACGAACACACCAACCATTCGCTGAACTCATCAGCAAACAAGATCCAACCTTTTGAGGTGTGAAAACTTGCCAACTTGCGCGTGCTTGTACTGGATCAATTTTGTTTGGAGCCAAACTGTGAACTGAACGAGAACAACACATTTTGAGAATTTTCATTTGAGTTGGCCTCGAAAGACTGACGTGTGAATGTTCTGTCTCAGAGAACGTTAATCATCGTCAGGTATGAGGAGATCGCGTGCGATGGGCAGTCTGTGCTGACAGGACTGCAGGCGTGAAGGAGGACGTCGGTGTCGGGAACATGTCAAGCAAAAACGTCCATAGACTCGCTTTCACTGATACAGTGACTCGTGTAACTCGGTATCGCAGCTATTTATGCGAGAAACAAATACGAAATGTTCAGGTAACACAATGTATTGGTTTGGATATCCAGATACAGTGGAGAATGCACCAAGTAACTCGTCTTGGGTCATTTGCATGCGCCCAGTGCTTGATAATTGAGCTGCAATGAGACACTGTGGACAGTTGCAAACAGTGACGCTCATTTGGTGGAAGTTTTTCAATCCAACTTTGCTGCTGCAGTTCTGGTTCAATCGTACGTGGGATGCAGGGCACGACTGCAGCCGCGGTGTTCTTACAGACACAAATGACAGGTCTGCAGCTTCTGCAGTGTTATTGATGACATTGGATGCACAATTAAAATCCAGATTGCACGCCAGGAAATCATGTGCATGCCTTTTCACAGCCATGGAATGTGTTGTCCAGCAATCCAGTTTGTGCTGAATGGACCAACGTCCCCGCCATGTGAGCTGCCCAAGAAACGTTGGAAGGTTGGGCGTTGACAGGTGAAATGGACATCGTGTGTCGCTATGGCAGATACTACAGGGCCAGGGAGTGGATCGGATACGAGCCAGGTATGCGTTCAAATTATGCACGCACTCAGCTGTCGTGTTTACCTGTGCAGGAAACAGTTTGCACTGGCCCGCAGAAACAAGGGTGAGTGCGCAATTTGAGAACAGTGTTTCCAGAACCGAGTGTCAACTCGACAGTTGTGTTTGTGTGACATTGTGGTCAACTTGCACTTTTGTGAATGTGAGCGCCTTCACTCTTCAGGGAGCGTGATCTTTGTTGGATCGAAAGGAGCACCGTCAAGTTTGGTTGTCGACAGACTTTGGGTGATTCGGTGAAAACCACAAATATGGTTCGAAAGCTGACAGACTCGAAGTGGGCGTGGTCTCTTTGCTCTCTTGTGTGGTTCGCGAGCAAAAGAAGCAGCTGCCACTTTGCTCTCATGTCGGTTTTGCTCCAACTCACACAGAAAAGCCAGAAATGGATGAGAACCTGGAAACATGGCGGGATGGGATGAGTGCTGGCTTTTTTTGCACGCTCCAGTTCATTGATCGAAGCCTCACTTCTTTGACCCTCTGAATCCACCCAAACATGCGCTTACTTGGCCCCTTGGTGTTGTCTCCTTTGGTGCCCAGACACCAAGAAAGTTTGCACACTTTATTTTGAGTCTCACCTGAAATTTGTTTCACTGGTGCGTTTCTTTTCCAACATGAAGAAGACTTGTGCACCTGACATTGAAGCTGAGAATATTGACTGAATTTGTCAGCACGTCTTGCTGTCGGCAGTTCAAGGGGACCAGACGCTTTTCTTTTTTGTGATAGTGCAATCAGTCGGATGTCCCAATTTTGCGTACGTGGATTCAGTTTTCCCGTTCCAGTCGAGCCAGCGTCTTGGAGAAAAGTTTCAACACTACGGAAGATCAGTGGCCGCGCAATGTTTGTTGCCGCAGTTGAGGTAGCCTCTGGGGTGTTCCTCCTTCGTTCCAGAATGGCGTTGTGTGGTACCAGCCCCACTGTGGGTCCCACTGTGTGGTCGGTGTGCATGCCTTGCAGATCTATCTTGTGGTGCATGAGGTGTTCGGACCACAGAAATGGCGAGCCACAGTGCTGTCCGCACAACAGACAACAGAATATCTGCGTCTTTGCAGGTCTGCAGTTCATGGTGATGATCTGAAAGTCAGTTTCTTCTGCAGACCTGTTGCTGTCAGACAGGAAAAGTGTGAACACGCTGCAAATGCTGTATTTGCTTTCACGTAAATTTTGGTGAAAAGAAGTGGGGAATTTCATCGATATACGAGTAACCCGTGTCTGTGTGTTGATTTTGTGTACGAGTACATAACGCTGGTATGGTGATGGAAATCAGGCGTCAGTGATTGCTTGCAGTGTACTCGATTCTTCAGTTGACATTGGAGAAGTTTCGCATCACAGGTGAAACTTGGGTACCTGTGCCAATGAAAGGCACACTCGAGAATGCGTGCACTTTTGGGTGGACAAACGTTCAGTGTTTACGTGGTACTTATCGTTGATGCAACATGCACTGAAAGCGAGCGGTACAGCTGTAACCAGACTGTAGCTCCAACAGGCGGAATCATGGTAGATCTACTCGCTTTTGAGAACAGAGAACTTTCCCCCTGGGAGATACGAAACTGGGCCCAGTGATTAGAAATTTTTGTTTTTGCACCAGAGCTGTTTGCTCTGTTGTAAATCGCCTTCAGTTTTCAACTGATGGTAGGATTTTAGTGATGTACGAGTGTGTGATTACGCAGACCAACAATTGCAGCTGGGCGTTCGTATGTTGGATGTCACTTGCACGCTGTGTGTGAAGCAGTGTATTCAATTTGAATTCTTGACATTGATTTGCAAAAATTTGTATCTCACGGCTGCATTGTAGTGGTTGAGCAGCTTCAAACACCATTTTCTTTCCTCAGTGTGTTTCTTTTCTGTTATCCCCAAGGGACTACACGAGCAGTCCTCAAGTGGATGCTTCAAGGTGACAATAGTTTGTGAAATAGCTGCTGTGTATGGAGGTGAGAACGGTGACTTTGATAAGAACAGAAGATATCGGCGGAAATACTCAGGCCTTGAGTTGTGTACTTGAACAAACAGAACATTATCGACGCAGAGCCAAACAGGGAATCAGATCAAAGTTCGCGCCTAATCAAGCAACCGACCGGGATGTCTTTCCTCAGTGCCTGGAACTGGGTTGAAGCGAGGACTTCAGCTGTGAGAGTGGACAGTATTTTGTTTCATCACTTTGTGTTTCTGACAGAAGACGAGTGCATATGTCACACCAAAGCTGGAGATTGCTCTCTCCATCCGGAATTTAAATCAGCCAGCAGATCTGCGTCTTGAGTTCCGTGTGAGGATGGCCAGTGACGACAGTCTGAATTTGAGTTACGACAGTGACTGGAATCCAGACGACTCAGTGGATTCCGCGTACGTCAAACATTTCCAGGAATTGAAAGGTGAGATTTGATGAAGAGATCAAGTCAAGAAGCAACAAGGCTCACCACAGGCAGGTCCTACGAGGCAGTTTTCAGAAGTATTGATTCCTCGGCTTGTGTACTCACGGCAATACTTTTGAGAGATTTTAAACAAGAGTTTCTCACAGCCATAATCATGATCTTTATATGT
>JAAUXT010126267.1_pt1 | contig 16430 bp, 15 predicted proteins | sample 7278171 | NCBI WGS metagenome assembly JAAUXT01 (sample SAMN14350112, study PRJNA611818) | marine sediment metagenome | isolation source: surface marine sediment (1.8m) | place: French Polynesia: Moorea | collected 2018-08 | reverse complement strand
CCAAGCATATGAGAACGCTGCTCCTGAAATTCACACACACGCACACACATAAAGAGAGAGAGAGAGAGAGAGAGAGAGAGAGAGAGAGAGAGAGAGAGAGAGAGAGAGAGAACTGGAAACATCCAACAATCCTGGTTTTCCCACCCAAACCATAAACCAAGAGAGCTGCTGCAACAAAATGGCCGTCTTCGATTTGGGAGATTGTCATGCTCATCGGTGAAGCCAATTGGCCAGTCTGCACTTGGAAGGTGAATGGAATCAATTGTCTCCAATCAACCACCGGTGTCTGTCCAGACCAATTGTGAACAAGATAATTGTCAATAAGGTAGGATACAGCCTCGTACACATGTGGCTCGCACGGTGACTTCGCCCCAACTCCACCCCAGGGGCGAAGTGGCGCCACTGCGCCGGCGGCCAGCCACATGTGTAAATGGAAAAGGAGACATTTCTTCTTTGGTCAAAGGTTTTGCAGCTTGAATCACATTGGCAGGTTTCACCTGAATGTTCCTTTTCAATCCAATGTACAAAGCTTCAATTGGAGGGAATTGCACTGACAACTTGAAGATGGCTGTCAGTTCATCCACTTCTTTCCTGCCACAGAGCAATGGTAAAGTTCCATTGAATTGTCTGCACCTATCTGAAGCATCTCTCCAGGAGATCAGATCTTCAGGTGATAACTCAAAATCAATGGCCGAAGTGTATTCCATGCTGCTTAGGTCTTTCAACAATTGGACAAATCTCTTTGGCATCAAATTAACAAGGTAATGTGAATTTCCTGTGGATGATGGAAAAAATATTGACACATTAAAACATTTTCTTGATGAAAATAGGTGTCTGATATCTTTGGTGCACACATCTAGATCTGCCTGTGAAATTTTAGGAAAATGTAAAAACTCATTGTAATTGTTGTGAATCCAAACAAGTGTTGCATTGTATCTTGGGAAAGAGTCAATTCCAAGTTCACCATCCAGCTCATGCACACACTTGAAAGCAGATTTGTAGTACACTTGGGAACACAATTGAACCCACTGGAACACTCCAGGCAATGCCACATGCCTCCACACCTCTGTATCTGCAAAGGTAGGGCTCCTCCACTCAATGCACACTGTGTCTTCATACTGATGCAAATACTGAGAACTTATTTCTGTCTGCAGCATTTGTTTGGACTGCTGCTCTTCTTCTGGGTTACTTCTCATCAACAATATGGCCAGGGCATTGTTTATGTCACCAACAAATGGAAGGTTGACAGCAGGGAAATTCTGAAACAGTGTAACAAGGTTTGGGACAAGAAAGATTTGCCAGTATTTCCATCTTCCAACCACAAGAATTTGACAACTAAAACAAGAACAAAATGTTTTCTGTGTTGTGAGAAACATTGGTTTTCTGCAGTCTTACCTGAGGTTCTTGCACAATGTACAAACATTCCAAGCACTGGGTTGGACTTTTGCTTTGAGGCATTCTGACAACAGTCATTTCGTGCCAATTGTTAGCCACAAAAACCTCATCCAACTCAAGTTGCAGAGAACTTTCCCTGAACGGTGACTCTAACACAAATGCAAGAAAGAATTCTGATCCTTTCATCGACAAATGCTGGGGGTTGTACAATATTTCTTGTCTTGTTGTGTCTTGGAAAGAAGTGGCTCTGGCGAATCCATGGAAGTGGATATGTTTGGTGTCACGTGGAATGATAGGTGTTCTACATTTCCTGTTGTGGGGTGGATAACATTTGTCCAATTTTCTGGACCCTTTCAGTGTGATCATGACCAAATTTCCAGGCTCTTGGATGGGCTCAGATTGTATCTCCAACTTGCAAATGAAACTGAAAGCTAGGTCATTGAACAGTGTTCTTCCTCTGGGTTGAGAGTAGTTGGACAACATGGCTGTGTTCCTGACCAACTGCAGTGTGAAACAGTCATTTTCTGGCACAAGATATCTCAAAACATAGTCAGAATGCCACGAAAATCTTGGATCCAACTTGTTTGCCTGGTGTGTGTGGCGGAAAGTGATGTTGGTTTCTTTTGTGATTTCTCTGAGGTAGGTTTGGCAGTTGTGGCCACGTAAAGTATGTGTCCTTCCACACACAAAATAAAAGGTGCAGGGGCAAATCTGAATGGCATTACATTTTGTCTCTGATAAAAGTACTGTTGCATTGATTGCATTGTATTCACTGAACCAGTATAGAAGGGACATCAATGAGGAATTTACAGAATAAAAGCTTCTGTTGTGTTGAATTTCACTTTCATGATCTTCACAAAGAGTTGGATACTCTTTGAGTCCATCTTGACCATTTTCCATTGCTTGTAACCCTCCATATTTACAAGAAATCATTTCTTTGTTTTTGTAGTTCAAACTAGTCACAGTCAGATTGACATGAGTACTTGACTTAGTTTCACAGACAAGCCCACAAAAGTGGTGAGAACAGTAATCTGCAGGCCAAACAAGAACAGCTGTTGTCCCTTGTTTTATGATTCTTTTGGTTTGTCTTTGTATCAAGGTTGTGTATGTTGCAATGCTTCTTGCTTTCATGTCCTGCAGCTCCATCAGAAATAGCAATGAAGCACAGAAAGAGGAGAGGTGCACAGGCCTGTGGGTTGTGTTGATGATTGGTGACAGAAACCCAGGACCATTGAAAATAGAACACTCAAAACAGTCTGCTGTGAAGTTATCAATTACAAGTTGGTAAATTTTGAGAACCTCAATAAAACAATGCATCAATTGCTTTGTTTTTCTGATAGTGATAGTGGAAATGAAACTCAGGGATGACACCTTTTCTGTGTCAATGTTGACACTTTCTGCAATGTCGGCATCAAAAATTAGGTAGGTAACATTAAAATTGTAAAAAGTCTTCACATGTGCAGTATTCACTTGAGTTTTCACAGGGTTGAAAACTGGATACAAATCAAATTTTGAGTGTTGGCCACAAAAACAAAATTTATCAGGTGCTACGTTCCTTGATTTCTCAACGGTAACATTCGCGAAGTAGCAAATATCACTTGAAAAGTGTATGAAATGAAAAGTAAAGTTCAATGCAAAGTCTTTGGGCAAAGAAAAAACAAAATTCATGTGCAGCTGTGGTAAATGTCCTGTTATTTGCTGTTTTTGGAACACAATACGATAGTTTCTGGTGAGCAAATCACAAAAGTTTCCATAGAAATCACTTGTTACGTGACCGGAGGGTCGTGAAATTATAAAATTCGTGGCTTCCTCTCTAGTTTTAGCCTTTTTGTTTTTTGTCAATCTCAGAAATGTTGTACTGCCAGAAAATTTTATGAAGTAATGTGAAGACTGATGAAAATTGGCCAGAAAAATACAAATATCACGAGGTATGAAAAAATGCTTCATTTTCAAAAGCATATATCGTCTGATGTAGTGATGCCAAATTTTGACAGACCCATTTTGAACAAGTTTTGTAGAGTTGAAATGAAAAAGAATCATCTCATTCCAAGTTGTGTTCCAAAAAAGAAAGGAAAGGAGAAGCATTTTATTGAGATGTTTCTTCATTTGTTGGTAGTCATGGAAGTTGTGAGAAATAAATCACCAGTTTTTCCTGAAGATGTGACTTTTGATGCCATAGTTGAGACACAGTCTTCTTCAAGCTGAAAACCAATCCACTCACAACAAATCCTCAGGACCAGAAACTCCATAAAGAAAAGAGAAGGTTGGACAAAATTAAAAAGCTGACTCTTGGAGAGAAAAGTCCAATGTCACAGAATGGTTAATAACTTTGGTCCTGGGCAAAAAAAACACAATTGAACAAATAATTTTCCATTGTTTTCAGTTAATTTTTACATGTCAGGACTCAGACTTGGGTCTTCCCAAAGAAATCAAACATTTTGGAAAAAAAGTTTGCGGTCCAAAGGAATTGTTGACAGAAGAAAATGTAAACCTCAATCACAAGTCTTGTCATCTGCTTTGTTTCATCACTGCATGAAAAACCTCAAACATTCTGCAATGTTTCCTTTTCGTTTGGTCAGTTGACTTCCTGTCAACATTTTGTTTCCCACAAATGGGTTTGTGTTGTGGCTTTTTTCGGAAAACTGAATGCACATGGATTTCTACTGGATTTGGAAGGGGCTGGGACCCACAGCCCTGACCAGCAAAATTCAGATTTGTGTTCCCCTTTGAAAGGTACTCGTACATTCAAGTAAATGGTCCCTGTCTACTGAACTCCTGGTTCTGCCACTCAGTCAGAACAAACTGAAAACTTGAATCCCTCTCACATGAGGACGTCACAAGGCAAGTTCCCAGATACTGAGATTCTTCTTCCCCATCAAACTATCAAAACCTCAATCACCTGGCCACCTTTCGCCCCCTCCCCTTCTCCAGCATATTTTACCATCACCCCGTGGATTCCAGTGCTGGGTTCATACCCTGTGGAACCAGTCTGCCCTCCCCACTTCAAGGATGTGAGCTGCGGAACAAAGAAGAGACACACATTATGTCACAACAAAAGGGTAGACCCATGCAGCACCATAGTTGCGAGTTCAACCGAGGTCAGTGTGTGCTACAAGGTCAGTGTATGTGCTACATCTGCGATTCCAACTGCAATGCCAAAATCTTTCCTGGTAAAGAGGAACATATCAGGCATGATGAGGGCATTTTGTACACAATTTCTCAGAACACACTGAGTTTGTTTTGAAACAAAACCTCTCACCATGGGCTTGAGTGCAGTGACAACCACATCCTTCTGTGAAAACCATAAATGTTTCTCCTGCAGGTGCAGAACATGGTGTTTGACACAAGTTGTTGGGTGATTGGGCAAAGGGAAAGTCACCTTTGTTTCTGCAGGTGTGAATTGTGTCCCACCCGTGTGTAAAGGTGTCAAAACTTGCCCGCCATTTTGGATCCCATAGCAGAGTCGCACCTGCTGGCATCTTAGGTGTGCAAATGCAAGAATCTGCGATCAAAATCTGTAAATCGAATTGAGACGCCATTTCTTGTGAGGTATGAACCAAATTAAAACCATTATGTGCTTCTTGATTCTGTACCTGCAACTAAGGCTTTGTGTTTGTGGAGGGAAAGAAACGACTGGCCTGGTTGAAAGACAACCTCGGTCAATTTTTGACCTGTGGACAGTTTCTTTCCATCTTTCGCTCTTTGAAACAACAGCACATGTGGATATCACTGGGACACCAAATCAATGACGACATAAGGTCATCCAGACCGCACAAAGGAGGGACAGACAACGCCCTTTGTCCTCAGGGACCCGAGCTTTCTGCATGCTGCTGAATACAAAACATTCTGTGCGGAAGTGGGTGCACTATGAAACGCAGTCTGTTGCAATGTACATAGAAACACAATGAAGTCACTGTTTCCACTTCCATTGTCCGCGGAGCACACCTTTGAGTCAAAAGGAGACTGCAGAAGGCTCAACATCATTTGGTGTAAAAATTCACAAATCTTGTTTGATTTGGTTCCTTGAGATTGTTGCCTGCGATTCTGGACCCAGGGTTCCATGGAGAAGACACTCTGGTGATGACAATTAAGGGAGAATGATGTCTGTCACTGCTGCAGACACTGAAGAACGAACACTCACTTTTAATCATGTGACCACAGGTCAAACAAGGTCACCAGAGGCCAATGAGGCCAACAGCTACAGTTCAATTATTATCCTGGGATTGTTGGCATTCTTTCAAACATAACAGTCGTTTTTGTCTTTGGAAGAAGTAAACAGTACAGAAAGAAGACACCTGTAAAATTTATTATCAATCAGGTGAGGTACAGAATTATCAACTCAAACTTGAAGTAAGCTTTTTTTCAATTTCTACCCGTCTGTTGCCTTGTCATTTTTCTTTCAGAGTTCAATAGATTGTTTTTCTGCCTTGATGCTTGTGTCACTGTCCCTGACTGTCATCAATGGAGAGAAACTCTACAGTACTGGATGGCTGCGCCATGTGGAGTGTAAACTATGGAATTCTCAGGCTCTACTCTGGGGCCCTCTTTTCTCATCAACTTGTAACTTAGCATTTCTAACTTTTGAAAGGCAGATTTAAAAGGTGACTTTGTGTACGAGACAAGAAAAAATCACTAGCAATGGTCTGTTTCTTAGAATGTTTCTGTTTGATGATAGATTCTTGGAACTTGTCCACCCTCTGTGGCATATGGCTCACTTCAAGACAAAATGGGTCTGTTTCATGATCACATTGAGTTGGCTCATTGGTTGTGGGATAAATATTTCACAAAATATTTACACTTGCAAGGTGAGTTTTGTTGCCAAACTTTGTTGCAAATATAATTTTTGTGGCGGGTTTTTCAAATGCCACAGGCAAAAACTCTCAAAAAAATCACTTCAAATAACATGGGCTTTTTAATTTTTGTAGGTCTTTGATGAAGTATGTGTGAGGTGGGTGTGGCCAAATGGAACCTGGCAGACCGCCACAGGCATTGTTTATCTCTTCATTCAATTCTTTATGCCTCTGATGTTGATAATAATTTGCTATGGATTTATCATTTACAATCTTTCTGTGAGAATGCAGGCAAGCCCAGATAATTATTTTGCACAAATGGAGGAAGTTGCCTCAAGAAACAAATTCCAAGTTGCAAGAAGAAATACTTTGTTAACACTGGTTATTGTGGCCTGCTGCTTTGCAGTGTGCTGGTCCCCAAATCAAGTTATGTACTTCATGTTCAATCTTGGATATGATATTGATTTCAACAGTACCTATTCCAACTTCACTCTAATAATGCTTTTCTTCAATTGTACTGTGAATCCATTCATTTATCTTTTCAAGTACAAAGACTTTCAGAAAGCTGTGAAGGAATTTCTCTCCTGTTGTCAGAAGAGAGAAACAGGGAGCCAATCTGACACTATTGCAAATTCAGTTTCCACCCAAATGTAGATTTCAAGTGAAAAATCCACGTGAACAAAACTCATTTGTTTTATATCGATTAAATGATTCTCGTGTCAATAAATATCAGAATTACTTGCACAGAGAATCCCAGACTCACAGCTTTCTTTGCAATGAGCCCGATCCTTCTGGATGTGTTTCGTGGTGCCTCAAGAGGTAACAGAGAGACACATATGTTGTCAATTTGAAACTTCTTTGTTTTGTTGAATTTCATTTCTTTGTATGGTGGAACACAGTTGAGAGTTTATGGCAATCCTTATAACACGTCATCGAGGGTCGTTTTTGTAAGGTGATGCTCTGTGTGTCCTGCGCCGTTGTGCTGTTGCATCGCCCCTTTGGGTTTGTATGGGGGCTGCTGTTGCATCTAGTGACAGCTCTCGCAGCGATTGGAGCAAGGCAGCAACAGCCCAATGCAAACCCAATGCAGTGACGCGATGGCTGCATTGCTGGTTGCATCGCAGCTGCCGCATCGCTGGATTACCTTTCCATAAGTTTTTCATGCCTTGGTTACACCTGCACACATTCCGTCAACTGTGTCCATTTCATCCTTTGGCAAATGCACAATTTCATCTTGTGCAACTTCCAAAATTGTGTGTCAAGCAAACCAAAATTTTATTTCATCCATCATATTTGAGAAATGTTTGTGAATGAGCAAATGTTCTTTCATATTCTGTATTTAAAAAGGGTTCCGTCTCCACAAAGCCCCTTCACTTATTTTGAGTGTGTATTTCCTTGTTTTTGAGAACTGTCTGCCAAGACAGTGTCAAAAAGCTCTTTCTTCTGTTTGCTGCATCGTGAGCATCAAGGCATAAAGTGGGGTGAAAACACCTGAAACACCAGTTACCTTGGGTCACAAGCACTCCAGAAGAGGCAAAGTTTTTTACTCTCTTGTTGGCTATATTGTCCCAAAGGAGGCCTGCCAAAGGCCAGTGAGGGAGACTGCAGCCACCAGACCATAATATATGTCTCTCTGCTATATTTATGTAAGAGTGAAAGGTTGTGCCTTGGCAGCAGTTAAGTTGCCTTATAGTTTCTCACTGCTCAGATATGAAGATTCAGCTAATGGACAAAAACTGGTATCTCTGTACTTTCAAACTTTTGGCTCTTAACACTAGCTGTGATAATAGCTCCGATAGGAGCTCAGCAGCAACTGTAAGGTGACCAGCACCACTCAGTAATTGATTGCGTGAGTTGAGTGGCACTGCACTCAGAGATGCTGTGTACACTTGGAACTTCAGCGCTTGAGATCCTATGCAAGCATCACTCTCATTGGGACAGACAACCCATGCTTGGGTTTGATTGACAGCGCACTTGATTGATTGCTCTTCATCATCCTTGCAATCAGTGAATGCATCTGTAAGACTGCACTTACCTAGTCACTGTGGGTTGACAAAGGCAATGTTTTCGATGGGGATCATATTATCCAGAATTCTTCTCACATGCCACAACACGCAGAAATCCGTTATTGTTTCAAAGTGCAACAGCAGCAAGATATGCACCACCAGCCTCACACAATGTTGCAATCGTCTTTGTCTCTGTGCATGTACTGCCAGGCGATAACTTCGTCGCAGAACTTGTAAATGGAGTCTGTGTCTCCTTCTTACAGAAGCACAACTAAGTCTTAGGTCCAGCATGATGTCAACATCTTTATTGCTCTTGTATCAGTGTGGAAGAGATTCCAACAGGCACCTTTATATATTTCTGTGCAAGAGAAATTACCAGGATTACCAACACAAAGAAGCAAGTGTGAAGTGTGGCTGGATCAGACTTTCTTTCATTTCTGGGTGTACAAACAAACAGAATCCATTTATCAAATTGTTTGGTTGGGCCGATCTTCTGCAAGGGACATGTCAGAATCGGTGGACATGTTGTTGTTGGACATGGCTGCCCCCTCCTCGCACGCTTTGATTGCATCCTCAAAAGTGAGGCCTTTAGTGTGGTACACCTGGAAACATGGCCATGCACAAAGAAATTTGTTGCATGGACTGCAACAAAATTTTGTGTTGAGGCCTTTCGGCTTTTTGTGACATTCTGTGCAAATGTGGTGCTTCCTCCCCCCAACCTTCTTGGGCACGATCTCCTCGGGGAAGTGGTGGTCATTGAAGCGATGCTCTGGGTGTAATGCAAGAATGCATCAGGCTGGGTTGTTGAAAGCATGATCATGGTTCCCTTCTTCCACCAGAGCCAAGACAGCGGTTGATCAGAAATCCGCGTGATTGAGCATGTTCAATTTCCCTGTCAAACGCGAAACTTTAGCACTTCATTTCACCTGCAGGATCATGTTTGCAGCAGTCATTTGTTGGCTTCGTCTCCACAACAGATAAGCATTCATCATGGCCATGTTCCCAAAACGAATCATGAGCTTTGTGGGCCATTTCTGGGGTTTTCTGTTCATTTCATAGCTTTTCAGAATTTTGTCCCCCAGGTCAACTGCCTTCATCCCGTAATTGTAGTCCAAAACAGCATCTGCCCGCCAGTCCCATTTTTTCTTGCTTGGGATATTGGTTGCATTGTGGATGGTGCTTACCAAGTGGAACACTTTCCTGTCCTCGATTGCCATGGCCAGGAGGTCGTTGTTTTGACTGCACCGCCAAACAATGTCTCGTGAGTAGGCTTTGAATATTTTAGGTTTGGGTTCCTGGCCCGCATTTTGGCTTTTCTTCCCTCTGCCTTTCCCTTTCTAGCCCCCCTGGGCCGCATCATCCTTTCTCCTGCCACAAGCCATGAGAAGAGCTACTGGCCAAAGCTTCTTGTTACTATGAATAGTCCCACAAAATCCCGTGTCCCATTTCAGTAGAGCAGGTGCAAGATGAGGGCTGGAGTAGAAATTGTCTGTGTACAAGTGATACCCCTGGTCAAGCAAGCCATATTAATGCATAAGTTGCATGACAATCTCGGACACAGGTGTGAGATGTGTGCTGTTCATGACAGGACAAGCTTCAAATTTGAGCATGGAGTCATCACTGATGTTGTGGCGTTTTCGTACTTGTGAAACAACACTTGGCCACCCAACCACATTGTTGGCAGGGTCAGCTTTTCTTTCTTGCCCCATTGAGACCTCAAATCCCAAGCAGTAACCTGAATCCGCCTCAGATACCATGTACAATTTCAAGTGATACTTGTCCAGTTTGTTCGGATTGAAGGCATGGAACCTCCACACTCCATGAAAGGCACAGGTGGCCTCATCCAGACCTAGTGCCCAGTTTGGAGCTAAAGCAGTGCGAAATGTGTGCTGCAATGTTGACACAATGTGTCTCACTTTGGCCAAAGGATCATGGTTTTGTTCACTGGGGGAGGTTTTTGACTGTCATTGTCAAAGTGTGTTTTCTGTGAAATCAGCTCGAATGAATTCTGTGACAGGTGTTCCCCAAAGAAAGGTGTCTGAGTTACAAGATCTTTGGACCAGTAGCTCTTCACATTGGGTTTGTGGACAAGACCCATGCAACATGCAACGCAAAGAACACTTTTAGGTTGCCTGGCTGCACTTGTCTCCACCGCTTCTGTCATTTGGAGTCTTCAACTGCAAGTATCGAAAAACAAGAGTTGTCAGCGCAGAGAAAAGTTTCAAAGAGTTTCAAATTACCTCAATGTGCAAAACACACATCAAGGCCATAAGTCAATACTCGTGTGCATCTCACACATTGAGGTGAAGCGCAGCTGGCAGACTCGACTTTATCTATTGACACATCTGGGTCTAATTACTGGTGTCTCTTTGAAGTACATAATCATTACATATGCATAATTTGGATAAAAGCGGATAAGCCTTGCAGGCCATGGTTTTTGGTGCAGAAGGCGATCTCAGCTCTCAAAGCTCTCAAACTTGTGAGTGAGTTCATCGTAAGTGGGAAATGATGATCACAACAAGATGAACAGATCACTAAGTGACTGCTTCTTCAATGTCATGCCAGCTTCATTTTTGCGCCCAGAAGTGACGTCAGTCAACACGTCATTCGTGTCCAGTTTTGAATTTGCACTTCTGCCGGTTTTGGTTGATCTACTCGAAATCACGGTCAATTGCCTACCATCCAAACATGGTGAGTACTGCTTTTTGCCTATTTGACATCAGGAAATTTGTCCCTCGCATCAGTCCTGTTTCTGTGATCTGGTATTCATTACAATTGGGCATAATGATGATTGCATGGTTGCACCATGTACCATTGTCAGAATTGTTGACTTTGGGCAATGTTTTGCCCTTTGTTCTATGGTCTGATGGCCAGTGACCCTTCCATGAACCCCCACAGATTATGAGGCACCTGTCTCTGAGCTAAACCCTCAGCCCCGTGCCCCTGCAGTGAAATAATTCAGCATGTTCAACTGAGCTTGTTGCATCAGCTCATTTCAAGACATTTCAAAGTCAAGTGGCAAAAACTTGTGGCCTTGTGGTGAGTGAACACATGATAATTGGAGACCAGAACCAGGACCCAGGCCTTCAGGCTGTAGAGAAATTGCAAAAGCTGATTGTCTTCAATCACTGACAAATCACTGCACCAGGTTGCACAAGGGGCCAACCAACGTTCGGACAATGTGCAAATTCCACGCTCGTTCCAAATGCAGTGAGTTTTCATCACTTTGAATGTAATGCCACATGAATGCTAACATCAGTCCCCCCCCAAATGGCATGCTTCATGGTCACCCTACCCTTGACCCAAGGCAAGTGCTCTGCTTCCATCCACTCAGCATGTTCAACCAGGCCCACCTAACCGACCCCTGAACCCCATCTCCAGTGCACACAAGAGAAACCATGATCCCTTGAGCAAATTGCTCGAGCGAGCATCTTCCTTGCTGTGAATGCAGGTATCAAGCGCTTCCACCAACTGATGCTCATCATGATAAATTGACCCTTGAGCAAATTGCTTGAGTGAGCATCTTCCTTGCTGTGAATGTGGGTATCAAGTGCTTCCACTGACTGATGCTCGTCATGATAAATTGACCCTTGAGCAACATTGCTTTGTCACTTGGTGTGTGCCACAATGTCTAAGTCATGTGAACGGCCTTTGCATCTTCTGGGATTTGATTTCGAGCCATACAACATGAGCAGGTTCTGCGAGTTGGACTTGGTGCAACAGTGGAATGAGTGCTGCTTGGTAATCAACAAGCTGTCTGTGAAAATTCTTGAGCTGGAAATGTATGATGGTGCAGAGAAGAACTCATATGATTACCATAAATACACATGGAAATTGACACAAGAATGGTGGTGGCACAGATGCATATCTCATCAAATACAGAAAGAACTGCAAGCCTTTGAAAACACGTATGCTTCATCTTGTGACTTTGTCCATGACATGCTTTTTTGACCATGTTGAACATGTACATTGTGTGCAATATGTATTACAAAATTACATATTCTTTTGCAGACTGGACAGTGGCCCAATGGGAAAACAGCCTCATACACACAGATGATAGACAAGTGATTCTGCTCCTTCACGGCCATCATGAGCGACCAGCCTGGGGATCGACTACTGCCAGTGGCAGTGAAATGGCCCAAAATCTTCAGCGATGCACCTGAGTTAAAGTGGCACTTGATTCCTCGTGTGCCTGATCAACATGCAAATCTTCCTGCAGGGAAGTTGCTGTATGACTGCAAGCGTGAGGCCATCTTTGCCAGGTACTTTGCCAAGAATTTACTGATGGCAGCCAGTGCTTTGGATGGTGTATTGGCAGACTGGGGTGTCACTGTCCCAAGTTGCACTAGCAGTTCGCAGGGACTTCATCTGAAGTTCATGAGTGCTGCCAGGGAAGCGACAACAGAGAAGGAAGGTGTGGCTGAGTATGACGATGAAATGGAGTACCTACTGGGCAATGGTTGGTGGGACATTGCCCGACCAGTTGAAACTGCTGAAGATTTGATGGATCTATTACAGCTGCTGCTAGCGTGTGAATCATGGGACTGGCATGGAGCAGCGGCAGCTAAAGTCTTGATGCATTGGACTGGGCTCTTGTCTATCATCGGCCTTGGGGAGCACACCAATGTCAGCCAATTCACGGCATACGTGGGAAAACCGGAGTCGTGGCAAAACGAGGGCAGCAATTACCTGTGCTACGTGCCATTGGCTTGAACTTTGGAAGGATCGCCACGCAGACATCCCAGTAATGTAAACGTGCGCTATTTGAAGGGAAACCCATCTTGGCTGACCATGGACAATCTTGAAAAGGAAGGGGACAAACTGGATGAAATGTTTGGCAATCTGCTCGCTGAGGGACAAATGCCCACAAGACAGACCACTGCGGACACCTGTGCCACACTCACCAGCATGCAAGTCGTGTCTGCCAAGGTGAAGAGTTTGTGGGATGCGACCGAAGCAGGGTTCAAACAGCAGGCTGTCCTGCTCACAGATTTCTTTTTGTGTCTCAATCCTCGTGAGGAAACCCCCTCAACTGCTATAGGGCTTCATTTGAACAACAAGCGTATCAAAATTCAGACCCTGGAGCTAGTGACCAATGAGCACGACATCCTTCAAATGCAAATGTCTCGATATGTTTACAGCACTGTGCCGTATATACTTAGACTCTCTGCAGATGAAGTGAAGAAGCAGACAGGGGCTGACATGCCTGCAATCTGTTACAAAGAGGGGGCCACAGAGAAATCCTTGCCTGACTTGGATTGGGGGGTGGTCAAGCCCAGATTCCAACCTTACTTGGTGGCACTCATGCAAGCATTGTGCAAGATGCATGCCTTGTATGCCAGGAATGAGTATGGTCTTCAGGGCCTTTCAATTTCTCTGGGTGCAGGGAATGACAACAAGTAGGCAAATTGCACACAACTGCCACATCAAATGCTGAGGGGGGCAAAACTGCCTGGAAGTGTGCAACATTGTTACTATGAGAAAGGGTTCCAGGTTTGGACCAAAGATGCAGATGATGGTGACTGAAAGTGAAAGCGCAAGGACTCAGGGGCCTCCGGGTCTGGTTTGTAAGGCATTGCATGATTGATAGCATACCATAAAGGTGTTGCATAAGAACCCACACACTGATTTTGAAAGTTATGCAATCTAACAATAATTTGTGCCATGTGCATTCATCTTGAGGCTGAGTTTGCAGCCAACCAGTTTGTATTGTACATATAATTTTGGGTATTTGCGCTTATTTGTTGTCTTGTACATTTCATTTTCATGTTAGATCAGTTGTAACTGAAACCTTTCATGTCCGCGAGTGCCAGTGTTCACTGTGTACCAAAACTTGTGACCAATGCATGGCAAAATTGAAACCTGTCTGTAAGAAAATAACGAGTGCAAAGCAACAACTGCAATGTGATAAACTATGTGAAAAGAGTGTGAAACACGCTGCTGCTTGTCCTGGCGCTGTCAAGAAGCCAAGGACACATCACATGATACTGCGTCAAAGAACTACACCTTTGTGAACCATATCCTTGCCTGAGTCATTTGTCACCATACATGATGGCCTGCAATCTGTGTATGTGCATGGTTTGCAAGTGTGAGTACCGCCAACAGTTCTACTGCCACAAATTCAAGTTCGTTGTCGAAATTCACAACGACCTGTTCTGGAAACTCAGTGTTTGTCAACAGATAGAGAAATTGTCTCAATGTATCAAGCTTCGTCAGAAAGACCGTGCGGTTGTGAGAAAAGAGGCAGTGAACATACACAAACCACCAGCTTGTGACGTTCTTCGCATGATGGATCATCAAATATGGTTGTTAGACAAGCTGCAGCAAACAATCATCTTGAATGACACTGACCAGGTGCCAGAATGTGACCCGAAATGAATGAGATAAGGACAGAAACGGTACGAAATTACTTCTGCACTTGATTGTATTGATGTTGTTATGTAATGGGCCCTGCGAGGCCCACATGTACCTCAGTGGCAGAAACACAATTGTACATAGATGTGTACCTGTGTGATGAGAATTATCAATAAAATAATGAAACTCACCAAATCGATTGTTGTGTCCCTCAGTTGTGCACTGATCGTAGTGACAATTTGTCTCAGCCACAATGTGGTCGAACAACTCATGAGGCCACATGTTGTAAAAAAAGTCCAGGGGGGACATCCCTGTGGGATCAAACAATAAACCATCTGTGCGATCAGAAGGGGGGATTGGGTGAACACCAATTCATGTAGCTTCACAGTGTCCTCAGGGTAGGTTGCTGTTGGTTTCCAGATACCCGCATCCTTGGGATAATTGGTCTCCACAAAGTTTTTGATGTGTTCTTGAATGCTGGGGCCTGCTTCCTTGTAGTGCCTTGTCCCTCTGTTACACGGATGGGCACGGGGGGAGAATTGGTGGCATTGTCATGAGCGTCATCCTCATCATCGTCACTGTCGCATTCTTCATCACCTTCCTCTCCCTCCTGGTCCATGTCCACATCAGAAAAGGATTTGCCAGGAAGCATTGACACCCTCAGTCCTGGGCATTTGGTGCCTCATCTTTGTCATCGGCATCGGCTCTGGCATCATCTTGGTTCTGTGATGTCACATGCTGATTGACTTGATCACCGTCTAATGTGTCCGAGTCATCACCACTGGTACCATCTTGTAGCATGGGGACATCACCCATGGAAATCATGTCAGAGTCAGATAGGTCCCCCAGATCAAGATATCCCTCGATGGTGTCATCCAAGGAGGCATTACTTCTGGATCCGGACCCAAATGTGGCCATAACATCACCAGGACTGTTCGGGGTGCTGGTTCGCACCAGAGAGGGGCCTGCACCGGGTCTCTCTGCACTCGCATTGGTGGAAGCATGTGCAGGCAGACTCAAGCTGCGTGTCCTTTTTTTTCCCTCTGAGTTCCTGCAGAGACTGGGGTGTGGTCAGAGATGTTTCGTCTTTTTCAAACTCACTGGAGTGATCAAAAGAGGAATCACTCTCATGCTTGCCATGAACGCGTCGACATGCCTTGACCCGAACTGTGCCATCTGTTTTAATCACTTTGTCCATGTATTCAGTGTCGACAGCTCTGTCCAAGTGATCTGTGTCAGAGATATCAGAGATATCAGTTTCATTGTGACTTTCATGACTGTCTGGGCCAGGGTCGTAGTCACTGTCCATCACCATTTGTGTTGCCTCTCCACTGGTGTATTTTTTGGCAGACATGTTGATCCACCAGCAGGAAAATGTCTGAAACAGGCATGTCCAAGTGAAACAATGTGAGTGAAAGATTCCGCAGGAAAAATGCCATTCTTGTAATGTTCGACAGTCGCTGGTGTAGCGCAATTAGGTTCCCAAAAGCACTCCAACAACATCATCGCACCAGTTGGGATCTTCAGCTCAATTGCATTTGGGTAGACACACATAATTTATGCACCTTATTCAAAACTGCTATACCCAAATTGTAACCCCGAAAAGTTCTCCCGCCAAAAAATAAACCCCGCCCCAGAGGAAACCACGCAAAATCGGCTCAGCTCCCAGCCGAGCTGGTGCCACCACAGCATGAAAAGCACCGATGTTCCGTACGGAGCCAGTGCCACCAAGTCATACCTGGTCCAAATTGCTCAGATGAGAGCCAGTGATGGTCCCCTTACAATCGCTGTCTGAGGGTGTGATCTCGGCTAGTGTTAAAATTGTATTTCTTTGTAGAGGGGAATGTTATGTTACAATATTATGAAGAAAATTATTGCTGACAAT
>JAAUXT010062985.1_pt1 | contig 16432 bp, 16 predicted proteins | sample 7278171 | NCBI WGS metagenome assembly JAAUXT01 (sample SAMN14350112, study PRJNA611818) | marine sediment metagenome | isolation source: surface marine sediment (1.8m) | place: French Polynesia: Moorea | collected 2018-08 | reverse complement strand
TGTGAACGTAGATCTAGATCTAGATCTATCCCAGTTCAAATCACCGCAAACTCCATGGAGTTATTTTTCTGTTTCACAACACGGAGGTTCAGCAAACACATCCGCTCCTTTTCCGACGTGCCCCAATTGCCAGATCTATTGGTGACACAGGTACCATTTGGTCATTTGTCATTGGCTTTCAGGGTGTCTTTGGAAACTTGGTTTGGTATCTGTGTCACTGATCTGGCAATTGGGGCAATCAGACAGGACACCCGAAACAAAAAATAGAATCTAACAAAGAGAATTTATGCTGTGCCCACCACTGTCTTGCGTGGCTGGGGAAGGAAACTGTCAAAAGGAACGAGAAAATGACGATTCTGCGAAAAGTGAATCAGTGCTTCAATTTCCGCTTCACCTTCGGCGCCGGGCCTCAGCTGGCGAGACGCAGACCACAAAGTGGATTCTCCACGCATGCGCGGTGGAAGTTAAAGGAACACGGCGCCCAGACATCAAGTGTCTTGATATCACGAGACACCGGCCACGCACATACGAGTATTCTCGAAATAAATTTCCGATGAACGAACCTCCTCTCCAGCTTTTCCTGATTGTCAATTGGGACTGATGACCTGAAATTCAAGTCGGCCGCGATTCGCAGTAAAGTATTTATGGAGATCTCGTCGGATCTCTTTTCCGAACAGAAAAGTACATTTACTTTCATCGGGCGGGATAATGGGCTCGCCGCGTCGATGCATTTGCTCGTTGAATTTAAACGAAGGATGGGTCTCAAGGAAGGGCCTGGATCGCATTCAAAATCCAGAAAACCTTCAAAAGCAAAAGCTGCTGCCTCTGCATACGAAACCATTTTACCTCACGCAGAACTTTTTTTTTTTCAAAATAACTCGCTCTCTCGGTGTCAGAGGATCACATGAAACGACAATCAATCAGTGTTGTGATCGTTTTCTCCCGCAAAGAGCCAAACTTCATTCATTCGGAAACTCATCCTGGTTGAATGGGCCAATTTCCACGTGGTTAAATTCCCTTTGGCATCGCAGCGAACTGGGGCGCGATTCTCCCTACGAGTTCCATGGTGGTGCTGAGTCCGTGGATAAAATATCGTCTTCGGTCTCTGCGTTTGACACGGGAACCAGCGACATCGAACGCAGCTCCATTTGAGCATCGGCCAATGGCGCCGCTCCTCTCCGGATACAAGATCCCTGTGTAACAGCTCAGGCTGAAGTTTACACATCCCGTCGCAAATATAGACACTAAAAACGTTATGCAGCACGAAGTAACCGACCTTGATGGCCATTGGCAAACAACTTGAGACAGATGCAATTTCCTGAGGCTCAGAGTCCTGGCTCCGGCTGCTTCCATCGTTCGTATCAAATACACATTGCGTTTGGAAGAAGTTTCGCGTGAAAGATGAAACTTTTGCATGCTGTTTTTCCACTGCAAGAAGAAAAGGCGCAAAACAAAGTTTTGTCATTCCTGAGATTGCAATTTGGCCTCATTGAGAGACTTGAGTACTTTGATGACCAGATTTGCATAAACCTTGCATTTACTTGTTCGCTTCTTCCAAGACTGTCAGGACAATAATCAAGACAAAGTTCAAGCAGAAAAGTCTGCGGAATTACCCCCGCTGCGGTGCTTCTTCCCTGCGCACTTTTGCATATTGGAGCGCAAAGGGACTCGCAGGAAACGAGGAAGTCTCGGACACGCTGTGGAGCAGGTCTCTCTGAGGTGGTTCTGAGCGCGGTGGAGGCGTGTCAGCGCTTGTGAAGCCAGTGTTCCAATGCTGAATTCCTATAGAGCTGCGGCATACGTCGTGCGTTTTGCGGCATCATTGACACCTGTTTCTGCATCAAGAATCAGTTTCCATGGATTATCTGCAGCAACCTACCTGTGGCATATTGGGCATTATGTAAAATTTTGACGCCACCCAACCCTTTTCCACAAAACGCAGAACGCAACAAGCTTGCCGCAGCTCTATATGAAGCCACCTCAAGACAGCAACTCCGCTTCCTACAGAAGAAGCCACTGCAAAACAAATTCGCTTTTCATGGGAAGGATCTACTGCCACAGTCATCGTGTTGCCGTAAATCTTTATCTGGATTTGTTTGGCTTCTTTGAGCAAAAAAGGCAAATGATTTATTTCCCATTCAAGAAGCATGTTAAAGACATCGTCTGTCGATGGTACATGAAATTAATTTCGGCCCACTGCTCCCCTGTTCCTTCTATTCGATTTATGGAAAGTCAATCCCCATCATTACAACCTCTGCAATACAACCGTCTCCAGTGGATCACCGTCGTGCTCTCCGCAAATGAAGAGCTCTTGTCTGCTGGTCGCTTCCAAACGAGCCAGAGGAGAAGCAGCTCCCCCCTCGTCACAGGATTTGTTCACCGGGCAGGTTCGATGCAGCACCATGGCATGACGCGTAAAAACTAAATATCCTCCACTCAAAATTTTGATGGCAAGCCAGAGCAAGGCATGATTGGGGGCCTGACAACTTAGGATTCAATTTTCCATAAATCTGATTGGAGGAGATACCACGTGCCCCGCTCTGAGCACTTTGGAGCGGTGTGTGTGTGAACGATAACAAATACTGGAACATGTGAACCGAGTGGAACCACAGAGGAACTCGGCTACAGACTCGGGGTAGGTCTCACTCACGTTATTGTTTCTTCCACTAAATGTTCCGTGCTCCACGCTTTTCACAGCGTGTGTCCACCACAGGCTCCTTCTTGTGTTCGGCGGAACTGTGTGATGTAATGTGGCTCGGGAGGAGAGAGAAAGATTCGGAGGCTGATTGATTGCGTTGGCTCCTCACACACGGTGATCGGTACCAGGTGCGGGAGCCGATTTTCCCAGCTCATGCATACATTGTGGTGCTAGGCAGCGCACTAAGCCATATTTATCTTGATACCAAACACTATGTTTCATCGTTTACGGGCACGTCGTGAGTGTCTTTAAAAGCGCACATTGCGTCTGCAAATGAATGCGGGAGCACGAGTTATTGTGAATAAGGAGGAGGGTTTCATGTCAGGAGGAGCCATTCAATTCCACGTTAAAAGTTGTGATTGATGTTGGTGCGGTCGGCGAGCTCCCAGGCAACTGGAGCTATGTGGGTTATCGGAATTCTCCACATGCGTCTGTGAAGGACGTAGACTTCACTGCTCAAAACCCCGACGGAAACATCCACGCGAAAAAAAACAACAACATTGACGCAGAACAATTCACATGCTCCGCGAAAAATGGTTTTTGAGACACGCTACGACGGGTGTTGGAGTCACATTCTTCTGACTGGTGCGTGGAGCGGCAGATCGATCAGCTGAAGCTGTGGCCCTCAGACCCAACAGAGACTGATCGCGACTTCCACCCCACGTGCGAGTCCCAGGAATGTAGGAGCAAGACGGAAGTGATCAAGTAAGTGGACTGCAAGTGTTTGTGTTGTCAGGGAAGGCTCAGGTACGTTTCTCTACTGCGTCTCTGGATTAACAGGCGTCCCTGCAGGCCATAAATGGAAAACGGTCTTTGCTGGAGAATATTAGGAGCACGGTACGTGTGTAGCATACACATAGGCAGCGGTAAGAACCTTCAACATCTGTTCAGATCTGTTATTGCCAGAAAAAATAGAGGATTTTCCAGCTGATCCACTGGAACAAATTGGTGCCGCAGACACGCACATTTTTCCACCTTGAAGATTTTTCTTTTGTTGGGTCTGACCTGAACGGGATTCCTTTCCTCAGCTACAGCTGAACAAACACAATTAACTCCTGTGCATCATTCTCACAAAAACTTGGCAGAAATTCTGTGTGAAACTGAGAAACAGCTGTCAGCCATTGCTTCAGAAATTTAACGTCTGAATAGCTTCATTTGACAGGCACTAAATCATGGTGCACACAAAACAAAATTTGCACTTTTGTGTCTGGTCATTGTTTCGTGAACGTCCATCTTCAGTTTGCTCCATTTCAACCGTGGGTTTGGCCCTCCCTACATGCGCGATATCGAATGCGCCAAGGCTGGAATTCACCAGATTTGTCTTCATGTCCTTTTGCCGTGCCTCAAACGAACTGAAAGTTCGCAGCATTTTCGAATTCAGCGAAAGCGGTCTTTGGTGCGTACATTGACAAACACCCTTTGTTGTCAAAAGAAAGCGCACGCAATGGGACTGACCAAAGCACTTTTTCTTGTCATTGGCATCATTGTTCCACAGCCAGATTGGACCACAGTCCACGGGCAGCTTTCCTGACTGGCGCACCATGGGGTAGGCGGGGCGTGACACTGATAGTGCAGAAGTCATTGGACTTTGTGGAATTTGCTCCAACGACGCACTGACCACAGCTTTCACCACAGGCTCCACTTGTAGACAATGATCAACAGGCTTTCTGGTTGACTTGTGCGTGTGAATCCATTCTTGATGTTCGTTGGTTTGTTGGACACACGCTGTGTTCCCCAACATCACGAAGCGATAGGACGTCAATCTTCTTTGGTGAGACAACTAGTGAGGCAAAAAACTCAAAAGAGGAATTTGGCTTGTTCTGGAGAGGGTAGATCGACCTGATCTTGACTCTTGACTGGAATTTGACTGTGTGAGGCGCCAACTCCAAACTCAAACAAACCGTTGCAAAGCAGTGGAAAAAAATTTTTTGCCTGCGCACGAGAAACGGAGAACATTCATTCGGGACTCAGAGGGGCCTGGAGCGCCCTGCAGCACAGTCAGCATGCAACTGTGCGATGATCTCATTGACCAGCCAAGACCTGGTGTGACAACAATGAAGGAGTGGTTCTTGTTTCAGCAGCACTTTCCAGACTTTCCAGCCTGAGCGATGATCACCTTACGAGGATGTATCCAAATATTCTGAGACTCAGCATGTTCACGGGCGCACAAATTGACATGGTTGGTTGACCTGAGACAAGAGCTGACTAGCGGAGTCCATTGTCCTTCGCGGAGACCCATGAACATGCTGAGTCTCAGAATATTTGGATACATCCTCGTACATGCAGTTCGGTTGCCATGGTACGAGCGGGCTTTCTTTTCTGGCAGGAACAACATGATCACCGTGTCCACATTTTGCACTGGTGATTGACCAATTCTGACTATTTTTGCTCAGTGCTAATTGTTTGGGTCTTTGATGGTGTTGACAAACATGGCAGTATTCTTTTGTGTAAACTCAGTACATTTTGGTAATTGAGTTAAACACCTCACCAGTGCAAATCATGCTATTCCTGCCAGAAAAGAAAGCCCCCTCATATGGTCGCCATGGTGCACGTCAAGCAGTGTGAGAGATGAGGATGCATAGTGTGCGCAGAGCACTGCAGAATGGCGAAACGCACTCCTCCTCCTCGCTGTAGTCGTGATCGCCTCATTCACTCTCAAACCCGTTGCTCTCCCGCCCCTGACGCCGGACTCCTGAGAGATCAGCTCGATGCCAGTCTGATTCTGAGTCGCCAAATTTGAGGTTGTTCTGAGCAAACCCAGTGCAACTCAAACACTTGGGCAAAGGTTCGGCTTTTGAAAGTTCAACAAGAGAAGCAGTGCACAGGGCAACTGCAAGTGCGACGTCCCCAGGGTGTTTGCTGTGGTTGTCGTAGGACAGGACAGGTGGGACACCTGGTCTGAGATGCCATGTACCATGTATGTGCACATTGATATTCCATAAGGACCAATTGTCCCAAGCCAGCAACAATTACCTACATGGGAGGATGGGGGCAGGACACAGGACAGGACAGGACAGGTGGGTGGGACACCCTCATGGAGATGGCATATATATCCCGAAAAATTTTTGGTCGCACACTACCAAGTACTCTTTCCAAAGGGACATCGCACAACAAATCCGAACAAGAGAACAAGAGAGAAACTGGAGCGAAGCTCGTCCCGGAATCACAGAGATTGGATTGGCTTGTTGCGCGACCTCAATCTGGGAAAACGACATCTCAAATTACTCTTCATTAAAATAATTAGAGGCCGACGATGCTGAACTGCGTCACGCATTGCAATTGACGGGGCGAGGGGGCGGATCCAGGGTGATTGCGACCCCAGGGGGCGACTCTCTCAGCTTTGAAAAACTCCCGTGGGAAGGTGGTCTCTTGCAGAAAAATGGAGAGGAGATGGGAGATTTAAGGGGTTTGGGATGGACGGCCCGCCCCCGATAGATCTTTACCAGTGCAAATGTGTGTCATCTCAAAAATATGGAACAATAGGGGCTTGTGTCGGACCTGTGAGAAGTGTCGAACTTCTGGAGTACAGAGCGCGCCTCAACCCATGCACCAGCAAATTGCTGTGCAAAAGAATGCTGGTGTTCAAATGGCCATGTCAACCGTGTGTCCAGTCAAAGGAAGAGATGCTTTCACGGAAGTTTCCATGGAAATGAGACGCAGGCCTTCTGTTGGTGAGTTCGACAGTGAAAATGCAACCAAGCTTTTGTTGTTTGCCCTACGGTTTCTGATTCCTTGATTTCTTGTGCTGATTTCGATGCGTGGAACGCAGTGCGCAAATTAGGCGTCTGAGAAGATTGAAAAGATTTTGTTGAACATCCTGCTGCTCACTGTCTCCGCAGAGAATCGGAGAGATCCACACAGCACTGCAACGTAGATGAGCCTCATTGTCGAAAGTGTCATGGATTCTGACAATGACAATGACCTTTTTCAAAAGCTGCACGCCTGCAGTTTTTTCTGATCTATGCAGACACTTCCTGAATACCGTGCATCTGTTTGGCAAAAAATAAATTGAAAAGCCTGTCTCTATAAAAATGTTTTATCCTCGTGAAGGGGTCTCTGCATTGCATCAGCAAACGTGCCCCGGTGTAGCAGTTCTCAGAGATCTCCGGTACTCAGAGCCTCCAAGGTGTAGCAGTTCTCAGAGATCTCCGGTACTCAGAGCCTCCAAGGAAGGTCCACTGGGGCCCACCAATCCGAGTGCCGGTCCCCAACGACCTTAGAGACCTGAGGAAGAGAGTACGGATAGTGCCTGGTTGAGAATGGGAAAGATTCACACCTTCTGCTGGAGGCCTGACCGAGCCGGGGGTTGTCTCACAGAACCAGTCCTGCAAGGTCTCAGGCCTCACATGCAAAGTGAAAGGTACGGACGTGGGTGTGTCACACCAGATACCTCACAGAACCAGGAAGACCTCGAAGAACCAGCGGGGCCTCCCAGAACCTGTCCTGCGAGAACTTGGGCCTCGCAGGTCCGTCAGACCGTTCGCCTTCAGATGGGGTGGCAGCTTGGGGTGAACACACTGAAAAAGTATATTTGATGTAATGCTGTGGACATTTCTGAGGAAAACACCAGTTGGTCTGCGATGCCCCACGGACGACATGGTAGAAGCGAATACTCAAAGAGCACCAATCTGCTGATATGGAACTCGAGTCGTGAGCAACTTTGCTCTGCTTCAGCATTGTTCGTGGCCGCCTCCTCTTGTCTTCAGAACATCAAAACGAAAGAGTGCAGAGACGGACAAAAGAACTAATTTGCGCTCGGGATATCGTTTGTCCGCTGCACAGCACACTGCAGTAATTGAACTTTTGCGCCCTTGATCTATATTTCCTGCAGCGCGCATGCAGGAATCCTCACGATGGCCAATGGCAGCATCCATAGCAAGAAGAGCCACTGGCCTCAGTTTTGGGGAAAAAACTCATTCACGGTGCGCCAAATCCAGTGAAGAGCCAGCAGGGCTATGGTCGCTCCAACTCAGTTCTCAACCAAATGCGAGCAATCCTTGATTTGCGTGCGGGTCATACAAATCCATGTCAAACCAGCCATTCGTCTTCTCGTTTGCGCGCTCTTTTAGGTCTCTCCTGTGTTGGGGCTCGCCCTGTTATGGGGGCAGTGATCCTCCATGAAAGCTCTCATCTTTGGTGCTGATATGTAGCACTGGTGTGCAAAACCAGCTTCGGAATGCATCACCCGAGGTGCTTGTAAGTCAACGAAATGACTGGTGTGGTCGCAGATCACTTGCACAGGATTACCAGGTCCCTCACGCGGATCCCATTTCGGGCTGGAAAACTTAAACCAGGGTTGGACCTTGGTGCTGTGGACCGAGACAAAACAAACAGAGACAGACATTGATGTCTTCCAAAGAAAACGAATCAAACAAACTCAGGCTAAGTGCTGAAGGTCCAGTGAAGACAGCCTTGAAATTAGCAGAAGGAGAAGTGAAGGAAACAAGGACAAAGACAGACTTGGTGAGCAAATTGGAAAAAGACCATAAGAACTGAACATCAGTCAAGAAGAAGCAAATGAGAATTAAGGCTGAAAACAAATACTTTGGAGGCAGTTCACACAAGATGGAATGTCAACAAGACTGTTGACCACACCTTGGAACTGGTGGGACAGGTCCACCATACCAGCTAGCAGGGTCACATTCACCACACCAACTGGTGCGGCCAGATCTGGATCTTACCTGGAACAAACGAACGGCCTGTGAACCTTGTGTCTGCCTTCCCCTAGCTGTGAGGCAATCCAATTCCCCTGTAATAATTTTTGCCGACATGTTTGCGAAAGTCTGCGTGGTCACCCCATGGTACCCACAGGTCTTCAAGTGCTTCCTAGATTGATGCTGGATAAACTTGTTCACTTCACCATGAGGCGTCCTTACAGTTGCACGCTTGTTGCCCTTGTTGGCCTTCTGAGTCAATCCAGAACAGAATCTGTTCTGAAATCAAAGTACTTAGTGGTCATGCTGCGGCAATTCGCTGAGTGTGCCAAAGATGCCTTTGACCTGTCCCCACGGAGGGATTGGTCACGTGGTCCTGACATGAAGGGTGAGCACCTGTCGCTGGTGAGACCAGTTTATGCTCCTCAAATGTCCATCTAGTACGTAGAAAGCGATTTCACCGTGTTTCTTCACAGTAGCTCGCAGGAACTGAGGTTGTTTTTTCAGTTGTTTGTGTTCCTGGCCTTGATTCGAAAAACAACAAAAAAACTGGTTTCATCTTGGTTTTCAGTTCTGTCAGCAAATGAAAAACTCGGATTTCAATTTCTTTTTTTGTTCTTTGTTCTGTCTGAAACAATCAAAAAAGATTAGTTTTCCTGCTCTGTCAGCAAGACAAATTACTTGTATCATTTTGCCTTTTCAGCTCTATATCAGCAAAGATAAAAACTGTTTGTACTTTTCGACTTCCAGAGGCGCGACCGGCGCTGAGTTCTGAGACGATTTCGCGTCAGTATCGTGAACCTTGACTCCGTCGCTGCAGGGAGAAACATCCTGAATAAACAAGCCGAGCTCAACACGAACAGAAAAGACATTTCCAACTCGGCGGAAATAATGTCGCCTTGAACCGAGTCACACGAAGCCTGCAACCTGCAGCAGAAACCTGCAGCAGAAACCTGCAGCCGCAACGAAGACAAATGCGTCTGTCCGAAAGAAACAAGCGGCCTGATAAATATGCAGCGACAGGGAATCGTGCGAATTTAGGCCTTGGTCTCACCTGAGCAATCGAATCAAGGACGGGAGTGTCCTTGTGCCGGGAACACGTGGCGATGGCACGTCTCCAGGTCCCGTGGCCCAATGCGTCAGAAAACCAGTCGTCCCATTATTCCGCCGCCTTCACCGAGATGGAGGACTACCATTACAGGCTCGAGTATATTTTACACGCTTATGTTTATCCCATTATCTACGTGATCGGCCTTCCGGGGAATTTGCTTTCATTTGCATTGTGGATACACCCGAGGTTGAGAAACTCATCAGCGTGTTATTTCGCAGCGATCGCTGTTTTTGACAGCTTTTTGCTGCTCCTTCATCTGATCGTCACGATCCAGGTGGTTTCATCAGTGGAGATCCTCAACAGCACCATCGTCTGTGAGATCTACAATGTTCTCTATCTTTCCTCGGAGATCATGGCTGTGCTGCTTATTCTGGGTTTGACCGTGGACAGATATATCATTGTGCATTTCCCTATGAGACGACACGCTTTGTGCACGACGTCGAGGAGTGTCAAGGTCATCGTGTGCCTCACGCTATTCGCCGTCGCCCTGGGGGTCACCGAGGGCAGCTTCTGGACGTACGACAAGAAGACGCACCACTGCATCACCCGATCCGCCGGCGGATTCACCGGCGGAACCAAACGGACCGTCGAGGTCGGCAACATCACCATTCTCGTGCTCGGAATTCTACTCCCAGCCTCGTTAGTGCTGATCTTTAACATCTTCATCGTGGTGAAACTGAGGAGAATTCTCGCCGCAAGACAGCAAATGATGGAAGGGCGAGAGAAGAAGCAGGACAGCGAATCGACCATCTTGTTGATCATGTTGTCGTGTTATCTCCTGTTGTCTGAAATTCCGGACAGTGTCGTGTATCTGCTGCGACCCTTCTTCGCCCCGCCCTGGCCCCTCCCTGAAAGTGTCATGTCGGGAGGCAACCGCACCATCGAACAGTTTTACGACAAACACAAGACGCGCTACAAGGACTACTTGTTGACTGCTGCTGTCTTCGGAACTTTCTCCCTGACGAACTACGCCATCAACATTTTGATCTACAGTTTGGCGGGGCACAAGTTTCGCCACACCCTCATGGCGATCGCGCGCAAGAAGGGTTCGGTGAGCAGCTCGTACCCCCCTTCACAGGCCGACGACGCGTCCAACATCCCGCTCGGCTTCGTCTGTACGAGGCAAACGTCCAAAACAACGACTCAAAACAGCCAAATGTACCACAGCATTCCACAGACAGGACATTCCAAGTGCTGACTGAGAAATCTGCTGCAGCCCTATATCCAGGGTCAATTAATTAATGTACGCGGAATGTCCGGAAGGATCTTTTCCAACGCATCAAACAGCATTGAAATTCACTTTTGGAGTAAGTTTGCCTGCAAACGTCGCACTTTCGTGTCTGTATTTTATTGTTTTGCAAATTGACGATGGTGTGATAGTGCGTGCGTGTGTCCGTGCGCACTGCTTTCGTTGTGCTCAACTTGTGCATTGGCGTCGAAAGTGAATCTGAGCATTCCGTTGGATTCATTAAAAAGAAACATTGTCCACCAGATCCAGATGCCAAAAGAAAAAATTGTGAGCTGCGTCGTTCAAGTGTGATCAATGACGAAATTATGTGTGAAAAAAAACCAACAAAATTGTGTTGACTTGTTTTTTGTACATCAACGAAGAACAAAAAAAGAAGCAGTACGAAATGAGACAACTGCGAATGCGAAGTTCAAGGGATCCTTTGCCCATTTGTGTGGGGCGTGGTGCGTTGCATCACGAAGGGAACAGGACATCCTGGCCAAGACGCCACACACACAAATGTTTCTTGGTTTCAATCATGTCTATGGCACTGTTGTCCAAGTTTTAGGCACACCGCACAAAGTGCGTGTGCAACTGCCATCTGCCTTCTTGTTGGAATTGCAGAAAACCAAATACAAAAAAATGGAAAACACGCCCGGTCTTGCACAAAACAAAACATTTTGAACACACACTGAATGGCTATGAATAAGGTTTTTGCTCATGGATCCAGGTATTTTTTCTGTGTATCGTGAATCGATGTGAATCGATGACGCTGGACAGAGCAACACACATCGCGTGACTCATCAATAATAACTATTGGAATGCAGCAGCCACAAATTCAATGTCTCATATCAACACAGTGACAATTGTGCTGCTCCTTGTTTTCTTTCTTTTCCTTTCTTTTCCTTTCTTTCGCACAAATTTAGTGCCATTCGTGGATCCTCCATTTGCGACATTGAAATCAAAATCAAAGCAGCCGAACATCGTGTTCATCCTGGCGGACGACTACGGATTCAACGACGTTGGATACCACGGATCTGCCATCAATACGCCCACCTTGGACGCGCTGGCAGCGAAGGGAGTCAAGTTGGAGAACTACTACGTTCAGCCCATTTGCACACCCACCCGAAGCCAGCTGCTGTCGGGAAGATACCAGGTGAGACACAAGGCTTATGAGCTGAAAAGATGAAGATTCTCATGTTCTTTTCATGTGCATGTGGACACAAGGCTCAATTCCTCATTTGCGAGAACAAAGCAAATTGTCCGAGAAGGAAGAGGATTCTTGGTGCGAAAATCCCCATGCAGGTTCCAAACCAGAACTGCACAATCGGCCACGCTTTCATTGGGGAGTGTGTTGATCACATTCGGAAATCACGCCGTGTGACCTTTGTCCTTCAGATACACACTGGCATGCAGCATGGGATCATCTGGCACCACCAGCCGAACGGGCTGCCCCTGGATCTGCCCACCGTGGCGGACAAACTGAAGGAGGCGGGCTACTCAACCCACGCCGTCGGCAAATGGCACCTCGGCTTCTACAAAAAAGAATTTACACCCACGTACAGGGGATTTGACTCCTATTATGGTAAAATTACAACTTCGGAATGTTTGTGAAACATTTTCATTTTTCTTGCTTTTCGGTGCCTGCATTTTCTGGAGCAGCGGACACACCAAGCACCACCAGATGTGCACGTGCGTTTCACTGGTGGACCCACCAAAATCCAACCGGTGTTTCTTTCTATCTGTAAAGTCTTTGAAGTGTACTTCTTGTGCCCGCTGTTTTTCAGTGGCCGAGGGCTGGAGGTCGATCTCCACCGTCAATGCTTTCCCTCATTTTGCGTTTTTGGGGGTGGGAGTCCGCGTGGGAGTTGAACTTTGCAATGTTGTGTCATCGAACCACCTTCAATCGAACCCTCGATTAGCAGTTCGATCACACATGATTCTTTCTTGCTCTCCTCTAAAGCTGCGACTTTGCCTACACACATGTGTGTAGACCGCCATTTAGGGGTTTAATACACCTGAAGCTGGGGGTGTTTCACTCTGAGTGTGGCTTAATGGAAAGCTCGATGTCAATGCCACATTCTTTCCATTTTGTAGCAAAAAAATTTTTTTTTTCAAAAGTGCCTCGGGGAAAAGATAGCAATACTTTTGTTTTTACCAAAACAAGTAGAAAAAAATCTGAAAAACTGTTTTAGGAAAATTTTTTCTTTGTATCAAAAAAATTGGCGGGAAAACCCGGTCTACACACATGTGTAGACAGACATGTGTGTAGACAGGAGTTTATGGCAAACTGTGCAAAACTTGATAATGTTTTAGGGGTAAAATGCTTTCACTCCTCACTCTGGGCTTCCTTCTCTGAAGCTCAGGTAACAATAAACAGCTCTGAACCCTTCACATGTGTGACTCAGCTTTTGTGACCCAGTCTATGGAGACAGGAGGGATCGGCTCCTCTCTCCAGATGAACAATGCAAAATGGTTCAGCCAGCTGAATGACTCTGGAATGATGCTGGCCTGAACACCCATACATAACAGCAAAAAAAGGAGCAAATTTAAAAGTGAGATGAAGATAAACTTCTTCTTGAACTCTCCTGTCCATTTTCAATCCATCTGGACTCTATTCCATCCAGGTTCCTTTCCACCCAAAAGCACCTGCACCCGTCTGGGGTGCACGCATCCCATCAAAGCTAAGTCAGTTGTTGGTTGGTAGGTTTTCTGGCCGGTTCTCAAGGCTATTGGGAGCACGGTGCGTGCCATAAATACAAAGGACAACTTGAGTGCGGGGTGGACCTCCACTTCTCCGACCCATACTCAGTGGACCGATCTCAAAATGGAACTTACTCCACTCACCTCTTCACCCAAAAAGCCATTGACATCATTGCGAACCACACCAAAGAGAAGCTAGAATGGATCGAAAAATCTTTGCAAAAATTTAACTTTCCTGGATTCAGTGAAACATTTGTCAAATGTTTTTTTACCTTGTTCTTTGCAGCCTCTCTTTTTGTACTTGCCGTACCAATCAGTACACGGTCCGCTCCAAGTACCTGATCGGTACACGCAACAGTACAACTGGGTGAAGAATTCTAAGCGACGAATTTACGCAGGCTCGTTGAATTTTGACATCAATTGTTTGTCCATAATGCATTCCCCACGACCTTGGTGTCTGAAAGATGGTGGTCGAGCCGTCCAAAAGTTGTGTTCTGGTCAGTGCCAGAGTCCAATGGCATGGTTGGCCTCGAGAAGTTTGTCTTCCAAACTTTTTTACCTTCGGAAGAATGAAGGAAAACCCTCAAGTCAAAACCTTTTCTTTCAAAACGCAAGTGTAACAGATTGCCAAAGTTCCTGTGCACCCCTTCCACCTGACGAACACAGATTTTCCGATTCAAGAAGAGCGCACATCGTACACACGCATGACACAGCACCGCACACCTGAGTATTTGTCTTCTCTTGGTGCTTCAGGAATGGTGAGCTGTATGGACGAAGCCATCGCAAACGTGACAGAGGCGCTCAAGAAGCACGGGCTGTGGGAGGATACGGTGCTCGTATTTTCCTCCGGTGAGCCGCGCTTTCTGAATGGGGAGGTTTAACACACAACCAAAAATGCGTACGGTGCCCCAATTGAAGATACGTTTCAATATGAACAAGTCATAAAAAATGTTGTCCAACTTTGTGTAGCATGGGGATGTTCCGCCAAGTGTGGTGTACCTTTGGTGTGAAAATGATCAAAATCAATTCTTCACTCAAACGCAAACATTTTCACAAGGATTTTGACAGCTTTTCACCAAAATATCCCTGAGAGCCAGTGACATGTGAACAAAAGTTCTACCACGCTGCGATCATGAGGCCTCTCGTACATGACCTCATTGTGGTAGAAGTGAGTTCACACATGTGCACTGCAAGGTCTCGAAAAGTTGTTGTATGATTTCACAGGAACCATTTTTGTAGCGTGTCTGAACTCTTACATATCTGTGCCACTGATTTGAGAAAGACCGCTCGGAACTGCTTAACCTCGCGAAAGAGGTCTCCACTTTTTTCTGCTTGTGTCTGTGGCTTGGACGACGAGTTTTCCCTGCAAGCTGAATCTCTGTTGGTCATGGCACCCAATCCACACTTGCAGACAACGGCGGATCGCCAAGCCAAGGAGGGAACAATTACCCGTTACGAGGCGGGAAGAGTTCGCTTTTTGAGGGAGGGGTTCGCGCAGTTGGGTTCGTCAGCGGCCCCCTGGTGGTGAACCCGGGCCGAGTTTCCCACGCGCTGATGCACGTGTCCGACTGGTTCCCGACGCTGGTGCAAGGCGTCGCCGGGGGCTCGGTCCACGGGCTGCAGCTCGACGGCTTTGATCAGTGGCAAACGATCCAGTGAGTGTCACAACGCGTTGAGTCGACCATCCAATAGCAAAATAGATCTAACGCAGTTTCGGTTGAGGCAAGATTTGTGGGTTTTCCTCGATGTTTCCAGGGGGCAGGCGGAAAGTTCAAGAACTGAACTTCTGCACAACATTGACCCCCTCCTGAAGTGGGGGAAGCCGAAGTACCCGGACACCTTCCCGACGGACGTTCGAGCTGCGATCAGATGGAAGGACTGGAAACTCATCACAGGATGTGCGTGTACGAGTAAGTGCACAAAACACACATGCACGCACACAAACACACACCGCACCCATGGCACACACACATGGTACACAGATCTATGTTAAGTGTGTGAGCCCCCGCAACTTGGACTGTACATCCGTCTGTGACGGACTGTGCAGGCTCAGCAGAGGTTACGGAGGGGGGAGATGAGGGGGTATGCACACACTCACAAACACAAGTGCATGTACATTCACACGGATGCAAACACCATTGTGACTGTCATATGACACAAGCTTCAAAGAACACAACGGTTCGTACGAGAAACCAAACACTTTATTTTCAGACAAAGGCTGGATTCGAGCCGAAGACAAAATCAATCCGAAAAAATACTACAAGATATTCGAACCTCGTGACAAGAACGTCTGGCTGTTCAACATCCGAAAAGATCCCACCGAACACACTGACCTGAGCAGCAGCAGGAAGGACATGGTCAAGTTTCTGCTGCGCAAACTAAGTTTCTACAACTCCACAGCTGTACCCCCCCGGTTCCCTGCACTAGATGATCCTCGGTCGAATCCAGCTCTGCACGACCACGCCTGGATTCCCTGGGAGGAGTAGAGAACGTGTAGAAACTTCAATTGCAGAAAGTATTCACCGGTTGTCTTGGACAACAATGCATTATGTTGCAAGCATCCATTTGATTTGAAGAGGGAGAGAGAGTCGCAAACACTGGGGAGGTTCAGCAAACACGTCCGGTCCTATTTCGACGTGCCCCAATTGCCAGATCAGTAACACAGATACCATTTGGTCACTTCTCATTGGTGCTGGGAGCAATTTCAGGGTAAAAGTGGTGATCTGGGGCAGTGATCTGGCAATTGGAGCACCAGCCACGTGAAAATTAAGCGTTGCTGAACCTCGTCACTGTGGTCGAAACGAAGCAACTGCTCACAAGTCCCTTCCTGCCAATAAGATTAGAGGAATCTTAAATTCCTCAACAACATCGTTTTAGTATTCACTCAAAGTGCTGTTGAAAATGTGAGTTTGATCGCACAGGGTCTGTGCACTCTTGCTGTGTGGTGGCTGTGTTTTGTTCATGTCAGGGTTCATCCATCGGTAGCGTGGTGCGACTGCAAGATCGCACCACGTCGTCGCGTCGCAAGGGCACGAAGG
>JAAUXT010108334.1_pt1 | contig 16435 bp, 10 predicted proteins | sample 7278171 | NCBI WGS metagenome assembly JAAUXT01 (sample SAMN14350112, study PRJNA611818) | marine sediment metagenome | isolation source: surface marine sediment (1.8m) | place: French Polynesia: Moorea | collected 2018-08 | reverse complement strand
GTTAAACTCAACTTTTTCAAAAAGTGATCAGAAATGTTCATAATTTATTCCTGGTAATTTCCAGACCAAAATGAGAAAAAGTTGAGTTTGCCCCCGCCCCCCCCCCCATCCCTGGGTACCTCAACCTTTTGAGACAACAACTCAACTTGGCCCATAACTCTGCAATGCTTGTGCAGGATGCTTAAATTAATTAAACTTTCAGGGCAAAGTGATATTGGGGTCCTCCACATTCCAGTGTCGAACAAGTCACATGGTTGGCTGCTATCTTGGATTTTGGGGTCATCCTGGGCTCATTTCATTGCAGAAGTCACTGTTTTGGGACATATTGTGCATCCACCCATGACCTTCAAACCAGGTTACATTGCGCGCCTTTTTAGGCGCAGCCTTGTTCAATGCTCCTTGTTTCAGTGTTGCGGGTTGGGTCGCACTGTCAAAGTCGTTGCTCAAAGATTTGGTGAAAACACACCAAACAAAAACACGCCAGGAAGTCTTCGCACAGAACAAGGCCAGTCTTTCTTTGACAGAATTTGCAAGATCAAACACAGCAGACAGTAATGGCTGGGTTCGACAGCTTGACATTTGTCAGAGCGACACGCGGCTTGTGTTTCTGGTTGTGTACAATACTAATTTGCAGTAATTTGTGGCCGATGGCTGCAGACGTCAAGGGCAGTGCAAAGCTGATAGAAGCAGTGTGTACGGCTTCGTTGTCGTTGTGAAGTCCACTTGTGCTTCGTTCTTGCATTCAGAAACTGATTTGCAGAACACCAACGACAAAATTGGAATGAAAACGTTTTCGCTCGTGTGACTTGTTGGTGACTGGCCATTGTGTGTGGCAATACATGTACCTTCGGCGAAAAGCGAGAGCGAAGACGACGAACGGAGACAGTGCGGGTACCTTGTGCAGAAAGTGCGGAAGAGAACTTGAAACCAGCGCTTGTCAAGATACGCACACTTTGGCACAGAGTGCAGACAATTCGTGGCAATTTCATGAACGCGTGAACACTTTTGAAAATGCAGAAATGCTTTTGACAGCATGTGCTCGCCCACGACAAAGGCAGGATCAAGTGTCTCAGTGAAAAGAGCCTGACCCTGAAAGATGTCCCACTGTATCAAATTTATTTCGAGGGTCTACCAGGCATTTACTCAACTTGAATGTGAATGGCAATATATTTATGTTCCCTTTGGGGGTTGGACAGACTGAAAATTTTTGGCATTGGAAGTGTTTGAAGCAAAGAATTTTAATACTTCTGGTCCCTTTGTGTCGCCTCTGATCTTTGGTCAATAATTTCACCATTTGACACCTGACGTCTCGCCACGAGAGGTTCATTTGTACCTATTAAAGTGACATTCACGGACTTTTCTCTTCAGATGTTGGAGGCTGTGACAGTGGCGTCAGCGTGAAACTGTCTGGACTTTGCTGGACCTGATGCTCAAACACAATCTTTTCTTGATCGAGCCCAGACGATGGTAAAGACACCCTGGGATGTATCCAAATTGTCATTACAGTTCTGACAAATCAGTAGCGTAAACCGCAGTTTTACACACCACAAAGGTTGTAGCCCGAAGAAAAACTTGACCCTGCTTCTCCTGGACAGAAGTTTCACTCAGTTGGCCTGTTGGTAGGACGGAGGAAGGAAAGTGAACACAAAAACATATCGCATCCTGGAGGCGTGTGTCTTTTCTGATCAATGTTTTTGTTCTGGATTCTGGAAAGTGTTTCGAATCTTGAAGTCAATGAATACGTCCACAGATTAGAACCACTTGTTCACACGAGTTTCACACACCCATTAACAGGGTGTTCTTTGCACATACGATACTGATATGGAAGGAAACTTTTCTGTGCTTGATAGACTTGTGTGCCAGAAGGGTGAAAGGTCTTCACGTTGCTTTGTGACGCTTTTCAATGTTTTGCAAACAGACTTCATATATTTGTCCTTGCCTTGTGGACCGCACAACACGCATTTGCCAAGAGCGAAAGTGTGTGAGAGCTTGCCGTCGTCGTACATTTTGTGGTGCGAGTGAAATGACAAGGGTTCCATTCATGTGCCACCCAAAAGACTTGCAAGCAAATCTTTCTCACCAATCGCGAAATCATTGGTCACAGCGCTTGGCAAACACAACAATCTGCCCGCAAAGTGGGCGTAAAAATTGTTGTTCTTGTGTCTTGACATGGTTGTGCGTCTGCGTCTGATTAAATCAGCACATGCTGACGCGTAAATCCAGCATGTGAACAAGGGAACACCTACCGATATCGTCTTCCGTTTGCAGGTGCAATTGTGCTTGTCTGTAGCGTCAACGCTGGCCGCGCATCTTCGTCGCAGTGTGTTCTTGTTGGCATTCGGGGTGGATCAGTGGTTGAGGGAGTGGATCAGTGGTTGAGGGAAATGTGTGAGCTCGTTATGTGAGGCCATAACCCAACAGAGGGCAGCATGTCGAGGTGGCAAGAAGAAGAGTCTCATCGCAACCACTCGTACACACGGTTTAGCATTTCGAGGCCACAAAAATTGGCTGAAAATAACGGAGAATATGTGCACATTTTCGTTGATCACTGTTGAACAAGCAATGCTAGAAATATTTCGAAGTTATTGATCAAACAACATCATCACAAAAAGGCTCACCAAACATTCTGGCCCTCCTGAAAACAATATTGCCTGACAATGCAGGATTCAGGCTGTAAGAATGTGAAAAATGGCTTGAAAAAGAAAAGAGACGAGGCCAGCGTTTTTCAGTGTCAATGCAGAATGAAAGGATGTGATTGCTTTCCCAACCCATCAACCCTGGTTCTCTTTGGTTCCTGGTCCTGGGTGTTTGGTGTGCATTCCAGGTCAACAACCAATTTCAAGGGCGCAACAACTTCGCGCCGCCGTTTGTCGCAACTCAACCTGGCCAGCCAAGGGTTGGGTCCTCATCCTCCCTGGGCAATTTTGACATGGACTCGAGGCCACAGGCCAATCTTGAGTTTCCTTTCACGGTTGAACAGTGGAAAATAGCGCAGTGCCGATCATCGTTGGGTTTGAAACATTGTGTGACACGTTCCAAGGCAGAAGACGTCCAGTTTGGTCAGTTAAAGTTGTTGTTTGAGGTGAATTGACACGCGATGTGTCGAACAGAAGAGAGGATTCTGACAAACTCTGGCGAGCCAGACGGTCTTTCGTTCTTTGGTGGTGACTGTTCCCTTGTATATGCTCGGTCAGAGAAGCCATCACACATCGCATGGAAGTTGTTCACGCAGGTTTGTTTCACTCGGAGCGAGTGAACGAGCGAGTCCAAAACAAAAGTTCTCAAAGCTGGGTTGCGAGTGCAGAAGTGCAGATGAGTTGCGACAATAACATTTGTGTGCTTTCGAGCAGAAATGACATCATGTTTCGCCTCATCAAAATGTCACATTTTTGGGATGAGCACAACTCTCCATTGCAATTCGATCCTGTTGTCCGGATCTTTGCGTGCGTGTGCAGCAATGTGTTTCAAAACAGAAGTCTGAAGGGAGAACGTTTGAAGGGAGAAAGAACAGCCTTGCTTCCCCTTCCTCCCTCGTGGTTTGGTCAGCGTCTGCTCTCAACAGTAGAAGCCACAACCAAATTGGCTGAGTCCGGCGAAATTGAACCATGGCTTCAGCGTTCACTCGTTTCTTGCTCGGACATTCACCCTTGCCGATTCTGACGTTTTCCAAAGTGGAGATTTTTCAAAACAAGTCTGTGCCAGGGAAAGAAACGTAATCGGTTGAACAATGCTTCATATGACATAAACAACCCTATGGTGGGAAAATCTTTTGATTCCCTGCATCACGTCTGCTTTCTCGTGCCCTTTGTGGCAACACGGAATCGCCACAAGATCATGCATGCACGGGTGTTTGCTTTCTGTGACCCTGCAGATCTTATCCCTGACCTTAAGATTGTGATTCGCGAAAATCGCATCTCAGGTTCACAGTTTCTCACGTGCTCTGTTGCTGCCTGTGGTGTGTGCAACCAAGATTCACAATGTGAGTCAACGCTTCTAGAGGCCTTTGTGTTTACGTTACAGCATCGATGGGTTGTGATGCTTTCATATTTCAGGCCTCGCATTATCGGCCGCTCATCCAGAAGGGAAGCCGTATCAAGAAGGTCTCGCCGCATTTATCACAGTGGAGAGTGACTTCTCTGACATTTGGACTGACAAATCTATCAGCACATTTTATTTTCGTATCAGCAGCAGGCAGTGGTTGAAGTTCACGCCTGGAATACAAGATAAGTCGCGAGGAGTTACAAAACTCTTGCATCTTAGTTCTATGAACTAAACTGAGTTTTGAAGATCCGATTCTGGCTTCAGTCACTCGGGCGACCACGCGCCGGAAGGAGGACGCGGAAGAAGTTGAGCGACTTTGCAATTCAAATTGTGCAGCGGCTTTTTGCGGGGAGCTGAAATCTGTGCTTGCTTTGATAAGCTAATGGCTGCTGGAAAACGGTGTTACAGTGCACAAAACTCAAGGGGTTCTTGATACCTGACGAGAGGAACGTTGTATGAACAGTGAAGTTCACAAGTGCAGCATGTTGGATATTTGGAAGAGGATTTGGATGGTCAGCTTTCTGACGGTGAGTAACTGAAAACTCAGAAGTGGCTCACTGTGTAGTCACAGGTATGAGCCACCTTCATTTTAGCACAAGTATCTCTTTACTGGGACGAGAGTTATCTTTGTAAATACGAGGTGGATGCGTGTAAATACTCGTGGTGTCTCAAGTTTGGTCGCTGCACATTATGTACGAGAAAAGTCAGGCTCAAAATAACAGAATACATGTCGACTTTGGGCCGAAACTGTGTGTTGTTGTCGACGAGATAGAATATGCTGTGTGTGCGTATCCATCCGCGTGTATGATATGTGACCAGAATGAAATTGCACAGGGAAGTCGTACACAGAATCACTGAACATGTTTGTGTGGAATGTGGCTTCTCTCTCTTCCCCAAAGCGTCCAGACTAAGATTATTCGGCACTTGTTCTCAGTCAGACGTGATGCGTTTTGGTTCCTCGGATGCAACTGAAATACCTGACAAAAGAAATTCTTTGGTCCACCCTTTTGTCACATGTGCAGACGCGATTCTTCACATCGAAGCATACCTGTGGGATATTGGAACGACAACTTTTCGTGAGCATGAGCTCCTCAGAGGAAGGTTGTGGTCAGCATTCACATCTTGAACTGTGAGTGACCCTCTCATTGAGAGGCAGAACAGCCCACCTCTCACAAGCTAATTTCAAACAGATCTCCGAGCCTTGGATGAAACTGATAAAACAACGCGGACTTGGTGTGTGTTCTTGAATGGAGGTGCATTTCTTTGTGTCTCCAAAACACACCGTGCAACCATCTGTCTGGTGCCGCTGAGAGACAGATGGAAATTGGAATGCCATTTTCGATGCAAACTGTAAGGCGAGTAACTGATGGGTGAAGGCACCCCGTTTGCACATGCAAAGAAACATGGTGCGAAAAACCTGGTTTTGTCGAAAATGACTGGTGGCATCCTTGTCACTGTGTCCCAGGGCGAGATGATGATGTTTTCATGCGTTCAGCAACAAAGGTTCTGTGCACCTCGTACTTGTGAACAGAGGCGCTCCTGGGATGAAACGATCTTGAAGGGTGATCTCAACTGAATAAGGTGGATAAAGTGTATCGCAGTGTGCATAAACTTCAAACACCACCCCTACACAAGAGGTCTGTGCATTCAAAACAGGAATTTTAAACATTCAGCAGAGGATCGTTTCCCGCTTAACCCCAGACCGGCGAGCTTGTGTGCCTTTCCGTCGAAGTGTGGGCATTAATTTAGGCACTTGATCCATAGAACAAACACCAACAGTGTGCAGAATTGGGCTGTTCAACTCACTTTATGTTGTTAAGTTTGCTGAACAAATATTCTTTGGGCACTTGGTGAAGGAAAATGATTGCCAAAGTTGTGCTCTGCAGAAAATTGTCTCTCAATTCTTTCATTTGCAATCCAGATGAATTTGCAAAAAACAAGTGAGCTTGAGAATGGCCTGGCCTGAACCTTGTTGTTGTAGTGGAGTGTCGTTATGGTTTCTTCCGCTGAAGGCGCACTTGAGGACAGTGCGCCACTTGTGAAGCCCAGGCTCGAGAGTGTCAAGAAGTTGAAAGAACAGTTGCTCAGGAAACAGATTTGAAATGTACATGCCCACAAGGTACTTGTGGGAACGTAATCATGATGAAAAAAGCAAATATGGGTGCGTGCAGTAATTTGGTTTCAGGCCTGAAAAGAGAAAATATGTAAATACCAGGTCAAAGGTTGAAGTCAAATCAGAATACCTAATTTTTGGCGGCAGTGTTTTTGGGAGCTCAGAAGTCGGTGCTGCCAGATTACTGTCTATTTGCACAGAAACTTTTTGTGTGGAATAAAATACCGCTTGCTCCTGAAATAGTCCGCCTTGAAAGGTTTCTTTTCAGAGTGGGCTTTGGTTTCAAATGTTGGCAAACATGTCTCTCAGACAGAGATCTGTATCAAAACCATCTTCCTTTCGACTGATGTTCCTGATCTGAAAAATAAACTCTGCGAAATGACTAACACTGTCTCTGAGAATTGATGACTGTTTCTATCACAATTATCAGCCATCATTGTGACTGTTGATTCTGAGCAATGAATCAAGCTGGGATGACTCAGAAAGGGGCTGGAGGGTTTGATTGCCCATTGCAGGACATCCAGTGCGTTTCACTGGTCTGGAGATATTGATGCGCTGTGCAATCGTAATCCTGTCCCAAATAGAAGATTAGGAATGGTGTCGGGTGTACGGCAGAGCGTCGTGCCTAGGAGATGTTGATGAGTTGACCCGCTCTGGATCGGACAAATGGCGATGCGACTCAGCTTGGTCTTGATGGCATGCAACTTGCTCTACAGTTTGAGATATGAAAGAGGAACACAGAATGGCAGATTAGTTTTCGGTGATCTCAACGAAACCAAGGTTTTGCGCTTGTCACAACTTCTGTTCTCCATGCAGGATGTTTTTGTCGTGAAATTGTGCATTTTCCGTTTCTCCAAACAGACGTGTCTCCGTGATGGCGGAATCCAGAATGGGCCCAAAGTATCTTTCGAGCCACTCTGAAAATAGAAACACCAAGCTTCTGTTTTCCACGCCTGGTCTCGTTTTGTGGAGAACTTCGAGGCAAATTATGTTTTGGCAAGATTTGGTTCGCAGCAGACAGATACCCTGTGATTGGTCTTGGTTGGGTGGAGTGGTGCACAGTCTGTTTCTCAGAGAGAGGAGACAAACCCGTTGTTGACAGTCGGTCATCCGTGGAAACGAATACTTGCTGCTCTTAATGTTGTGATACATGTTTTGTGAAGCACGAGCGAGAGGCATAAAGTTTGGGTGTCGTCAGAACGGTAGATCTATCTTGTTTGCTTGATTCTACAAAAAAGCAGGTGCAGATTTAGCGACGAGAAATTCCCGATTTGAAAGCAGCACCCAACGAATCTCACCACCATGTGCATGATTTATTTATACGTAGGAGAGGAAGAGAGGCAATGGGTGTCTGCTTTCAACTCCAACAACTTAAAATTTTCCATTGCAACACTTATGGCACTTCTCAACTCAAAAATGAGGCTTATTAATTTTGTCGGGGCCGTCGGAACCTGAATCTGGATCTTTGTTCAATTCATTGGCACGCGCCCCCCACTGCTTTCCCTGTTTCTTGTTGACTTTGACGAAAGTTTGTCATGGCTGAAATCCGAGGGCTGATAGATCAACGCAATATGGAATGGTCAATAATTTGTTGGTTGGAGCGTGCCAGTAGCAATCCGTCAACGTGCAAACCATCTCCATACAAGCTGGTGCCGCACCACAGGTATGTCTGCCTTCTGCGTTATGCACTGGATCAACCCCAATTCACCTTGCCTTAACCAGGTGAAAAATCACCAACAGCAGGCCTAGATCGCTCGGCAAAAATACTGGATCACAAATCGGGTGTGACTTGTGCAAAAGAAACTTTTTGACTGAGTCTGAGCAAAGACGAAGCAAGTTGAGAAGCTCACCACCTGCGTGCTGCCATTCGCACAATACGGGACTTCCTTTTGATTCTATTTGTGAACAAAAAACACTCCAGATTTGTTTTGCCGAAATGGATTGTTCTGCTTCTGCACACGCCATCAAATTTCAGAAACAGAACAGCTGAAGCTCGTTCAAAATTCGTTCGTTCGCTTCGCTTCAGCAGCAGAAAAAATCCAGTGGGGGTTTTGACCTGCAGAAGTTTGGGGTTGAGTCTCTACCATCTGTATACTCAGCAGATGGGTTTGCGGATCCCGGTTTGATCATCTGTCTGATAAGATTATCAACATAATACGTTTACAGCTCGAATCTCGCACAACTCCTCTCGCACGGAATGCTGGAGTGGCGTTTTCTATGCTTCACCCTTCATTCCGCATCGCAGAACTGGCGAGAGAAATTAGGACCACTTGTCAACTCTGCCAGGTTTTGATTGGAAAGCAGTACTTTGCGGTTTCGTTCCTTTCTGACCTGTGGTTTGTGGTTTGCGATGTGTTTCAGAGCCCTTTGCCGATGTTGTTCACGCTTTGTCGCAAAGTCATAATTTTGTAGCCATTTCTCTCAGAGGGGCACGCTTTCGAGGGTGGCGTCTGTCAGTAGGAGTCGTTAATCTGCCAGATTGGCCGTGAGTGACCTTCACAGCTGACCGTTTCCTCATTGATCCAGGCCCTTTTCTCTCGCTCCACTTGCTGTGTCGGTGGGAAACAGCGATTGATCTCGCGCGAATTCATGGAGATCGAGACTGAGCTCCCCGCCGACCTCTTCGCTGCAGGACCCAGCGCCACACCTAACACCGCGCCGAGTAGGAAACCAGTCCGCTCATACATTTTATGTTTTGGGGGTAGAAATCTGGGCTAATTGAAGCTTTGAAAGAATCATGGCCTGAATGTCGGAATCTGTCGAAGATGAGAATTGGCCCTCGCTTTTTGCTCGTAGTTTAACACCCCTGATTGCAAGCAAGTTTCGCAACTCGATGAAGCTGGAAGAAGTCAGCCTTGACAGGTTCGACGAGAAAAGCATGGCTTTGCTCATATCACAACTAAAGTTGTAGTACAAACAGGTTTGTGAGAAGGTGGTCATGTTTTGTTCTTGCAGTTGGTGTTGCAACGGTGTCAAAACGAGCAGCGTTGTCAGGTGCGCGCGGCGACGTCGCAGTTCGGAGACGACCCCTGTCCTGAGACCAGCAAGTACCTCCTCGTCGCCTACAGATGCGAACCCAGTAAGTCTCGCCACGGGAGAACCCAGGTGGATTGGGGCAGCGACCTTTTCAGACTGAAGATTGTTCAGGGTGCACGCTCACAAAAATGTTTTCCCCACGTGCTTCTTGCACATGCCCACATGGGTGTTAGAAAGGTAACTTTGTGTGTGTGTGTGTGTGTGTGTGTGTGTGTGTGTGTGTGTGTGTGTGTGTGTGTGTTTCATTCTGCTTTGAAGTACCTTTCTACCCAACACTGATGTGTGGCTGGGCGCAGGGCCGTCTGTCCTTCAGGGGTGTGTGGGACCTACCCAACTTTGGAACGCTGGGCCCACTTAGATCGCAGGTATATATCTTACCTCCAGCCCCGGGCATCCCATTTGTCTGTTTTTCGAGGTAGGCCTTAGCCTTGGACCAACCCAAAAATCTCCAATTTGTCTGAACCCGCCTGTGTGCAAAACTCTGCTTCTTGTTTCTGCTTGATTTTCGTCCAAATGCGAAGAGTTGTACCACAAAGTGCTGTTTCAGTTTTGTCTGCAGACGGCCTGTTGCTTACATCAAGGCTTGAGAGTCCCCCACCCCAACTGGGTGATACCCACACGTGACAGTTCCTCAGTACGCCTGTCTTCAGTGTATTGACATTCTTGTTGAAAAGTCTCTGTGTCCACGCAGAGGTTTGTGGTTTCTCTGGAAAAAAACAACTCTCGCACAGCAACACGAAGAAAATGGTTACGAAGTCACTTTGGAAGTTGTTATCAGCCGCGATGGCTGTTCATGTGTTTCCCGCGTATCCTCGGTGTCAGTCTGCACGTATTCAACAGGACCCCTCCCCCTCTGACCCCCTGACCCCCCAACCCCATTCTGATCCTCCTGACCCCTGCTAACTTTGCAAACACTTTCTGTGTCTGAACTCAATCCTTTGTGAAAGTTTACTATTTTGGGATATGTTGCAGGCTTTTATTGGTGCTTTTGGTCATATGACCTGATTAACAATTCAAAATGGCAAATATAGACCCAAAATTGACCTATGTACAACTTGGCAGAGAACGCTTCAATTTCAACCAAACTTTCAGGCATCATTCATGTGGTCACTCCAAACAACCTGACCCCCTGACCCTCCCAACCCCTGCTAACTTGGCAGACACTCATTGTATCTTCACCAAACTTTGTAGATTCTTTTCATATTTGCTAACTTTAGTTTCTTTTCACTGGTGTTTTGTTTTGCTTCCTTTGTAGGTGTGGGTCACTACTATGTAGGGAACTCTCCTCCTCAGGGTTGGAGGAGAGGTGCTAGGCCTCTGTACCCAATAGAGATGGTGGCTTTCTACACCATCTACCAAACTTCAATAGCTATTCCTTTGTAGGTCTGGTTATGGAGTCCAACTGTGAATTAGAGTTGCTCCCTGTCCAGGGCACACACAGAGACAAACCTCAAGGCAGTACAAGTTGGAGAGACTCTGGGAGTAAATTCATCCAAATTTCTTTCTCATTGCACAAAACACTTTTGGAAGTGTAGGTAAGGTGATGTGCAAGCTTCTTGGTCAAGTTTGCATTGTGTGGACGTGGGGAATGGCGCGCGGCTGATGCTCTACTTGAAAATCTAATTTTTGTCTGGACTTGCACCATTACGATCTGAACAGCAAGCGATCCCGATTTTGCCGAAATTGCCAGGACGAAGTGGAAATTACAGCGACATTTAATCCCAAATTATCAGGAACGGTATCGCGGAGAAGGAAGTTCGTACTCGATAACTGTCAGATGCAAGTAAATGTTGAGATTTCGGTGCATTTGCAGCTTGTTTTCTCACTTTGAAATGATGAACAACACCGATAGACCGTTCGGCAAGTGAAGCATATTTACTGGCTTGTGATAGGGATTATCTCAGTCCCGCAACAAGAATGGCAAAAACCTGTCACGACTACTGAAACACCGCGCACAAGCACTTTTCTTTTGGCCGTCGTTGTGATGCAACAATTCTGATTTACAGACGAGTTTCTCAGCCGCGTAGCGTGCGAGGGCTCCACCCTCTCGATCCAGTGTCGGAAGTCGCAGCGCATCGCCATCTACTCGGCGTCGTTCGGGAGGAGCGACCGCGATGCCGACCAGTGTCCGCAGCCGCGCGGCAGCAGCGTGCGAACAGGTAAACGACGCGCGCTCTTCCACCAAACGTAACTTTGAGCTGAGGAAACTTATGGTTTCAAGTTGCGGTCACCCCAGCCAAACAAACTTGCACCTCCTTTCTTCTGAAACTCCAAGATTTTTCACCTTAATAACGAGACTTCCTTTCGATGACCGTCTGGGCTGCTGACTGGGAAGTTCACCTGGACAAGCAGTGCATGATTTACTCAAAGGGACAGGTCAATATCGAATGGCACCATAACTACAGGACAGAGCTCACTGCAACTTCCTGCAAGCGTCCAGACAAAAGTGGAACAGACAGGCAAAACACAAGAGGCCTGGCGTTTGTGGCACCAGTCAAAAAGCGGCACAAGACACTTGAATTATGCAGATGTCAAAGAAGTGTCAACAGCTTCAAGTGTTGTTAGCTTTCTCAGTTGAGATGAGTCCCACCGTCCCGTCGCTTTCACAGTCACACCAACAGCAAAACCAATTGAAAACGGTTTATTTTTGTCCGTAGACAAAGGGACTCCTTCTGGATTGACTGTGTCAAGTAAGTCACTTCGATTTCACTTTTTCAGTCACCCTCGTCGTCCAACCTTCAACCTTTCTCTGTTAGTGAAGCCTTCAGTGCTGTACGTAGTGGGTGTTGTACACTGATAACATTCCAGGCTTGGAGCAAGCAGGCACGTGGGAGACAAAAATGCGTGAGGGTGGAGTTGTGGATTCTTCAGATTTGAATTTCAGGACGAACCACTTGGGAATCAGGCTGAGTCGCAAACATGCACGGAGTTCTTGAGTCGATGAAAAACTTCGCCGTGTGCAAAAAGATTTCTGTTTGAATGTGTAAATAGTCTATCCTTCTCTTGTGAATACAAGCAAGTTTGAGTGGAAGGGACCCGTCATAGGGCGGGCGGCTGAGGACTGGCAAAAGCAAGCAGTCCACCCGCAGAGATATGTGCGTTGTGAGATGTTCATCTGTCTTGTGCATTCCGTCCTGTTTGATGTCACTGTCACTGGCGAGTGTGATCCCCACGTAGTTTTCCTTCGTACAAATTGATGCAGTGTTGTTGCCAACCAAATCTTTCCCTTGCTCGTACAGGACATTCAGCTTTGACAATCTCCAGTTTCTTGCTGAACCAAAACACAATTGATCACGCTGATAATTCAGTGACGGATCGCAAGAAAAATTTTACCGAGAAGCGCACGCGGTGTAGAACTAACTGTTTGTGACCGATCCTTGTGGTGTCCGTAACGTCTTTGCTTCAAACTGACAAGTATAAAGCTGTTGCCTCCAATTTGCCCAAGTAATCAGTGGGACTTCCGTACAATGACCAAAAGATTTCCGGAGTTTCCCTTCAGTACACAATGGAAAGCAAAGCTGCAGGGTTGTAATATTTGATTTGAAGAAAAATTGTACAGTGTACGAAACCGAACCAGCTGCGCTGCTGAGATTAGAAGAAATCTGCCCCAGTGTGATGCCTGATTGAGAGATGAGTGCTTCCAAGATGTAGAAGTGACTGCTTTATTTTCGTTACTTACGATCTCTGAGCCCAGAACATGTGTGTTGCAGTTTCGTGGTCTTGTGCGATTGTGTGCCTGGGCAGGTAACCTTGCACAGGCGATGTACCATCGAACCGACACCCAGAAAATAGTTTGCTTGTCATCATGTTCTGTTCTGGCATGTACTGCTTTGTTGCTACGTGTTTGTCTTCTTCGCTTGCAGGTGAGTGTTCGGCGGAATGCGCGCTGCGCACCGTGCTGCAGGTCTGTCACGGGCGGCGGCGCTGCCGTCTCGAGGCGACGCGCGACAACTTCGGCGACCCGTGCCGCGCCGGCGTCGCGCCCTACTTGAGCGTCGTCTACACTTGTGGTGAGGCGCACATCGAGCGTGGACACACACACACACACACACACACACACACACATTCTTGTCGACTGATTCTGCATTCATGGAAAACGTCGCCCTATTCAGCCAGTCACCACGAAGCCAGCAGCTTGATTGGTCAGTGTTGAAAATTTCTTCCCTGGGTTTTCAGTGGCGAAACGGATTCTGCGGGAGATGCGGCAGGACGACGCGTACCCTCTCGCCTTCTGCGGGGAGCAGCAGCTCACGACGGAGAGCAGCAACAGTCAGCCCTCTGGTGGGCAGCAGGTGCGAATTCTCAAGCCATTTTATCAATGACTTTGCGACGAGAAATGCTGAAACGCAATGCTAAAAATCTATGGCTGTGCAATTCGAACACACAGTCTCTGTGACAAATTCCGCCAGCTAATTGGAACTATCTCCGTGGAAGGCGATGGCTGAAACAACCTGTGGGATTGTATGAATGCAAATGTGGCATCTCCAGTTGGTGTTGTCGGCTGTGGTTGCAGGGAAATAATGGTGCTACTGGTTTGCAGCCGGAAGGGGGCTGGAACCCCGGAGGAGGGCCTGGGGCCGGGAGTGACGGGCACATACCCCCGCCCTCCACAGACGACATGACAACACCAGTCACGTATATTCCTAGTCAAGACACAGGTCAGTTTCATTCTTTTGCACAATGAACAATTCATTCCGCATTACTTTTTGCCAGCTGCTGTCAAAATTGTTGCCTCTTCGAGGCGAATCAACTGACCCGGTTTTGAAACAGTAGAAGAGGCACATGACGAACATTTTTGTGGTGATTTCTGTGGCAGATTCCGAGAACAAGACGGAGGTGTGCATCACGATGACCCCCGGCGAGGCGGGCGCGAGTCAGGACGGGGAGTCCGGCGCCGCCATCGGCTTCGTGTCCGACTGGATCAGCACCGTCCACTTCCTCAAGAGTGAGTCTGCTGCTCATCCTGCCACAACTAACCCCTGACTTGCGTTCGCACGGACCTGCTGAACGTCGTCGTTTGTGGACGTGCAGCGACGTTTATTGGTCATTTGCAACGACGTCGGGCCATTTCTTCGAACGAAATCATTTCATACAGTGCTCCGTGAAAGTTCTCACGTTTTGGAGACGACTTCGTTTCAAAATCAAAGCGGGGTATTTTGGACGCGGTCACGGAAAGCGATGTCTTCGATTTGAATCCATTGTTGATTGTGTACAACCCGCCATACCCTCACGCGTCCGCACGATTTTGAGTGTCACGCTCGTCTCTTGCAGGCAACAAGGAGAAGCTGATTCTGTACGGGCTGCTGAGCCTGAGCGTTGGTGTGATCCTGCTGCTGCTCGTCATCATCATCCGTCTCGCGCAGGCGCAGCGCCGCGCCACGCGTCGGGCCAAGATGGACATCACCGACCCGATCCCGTCCTCATCGCCGCCGCCGCCGCACGATGACTTCACCGCCGCACTCCTCAACGGCAATCACGCCCACGCCGGCGGCGGCTCGCAGGCGGACACATCCGGCGAGGACGCCGCGGAAATCATTTCGTACAGTCACAGTCGCGGGCCGCCGCCCTTCCGCTCAGACACTGGCACCCGCAGCTTCCACAACTACTACGGATGACTAGAGCGGGAAAGTGTCATCATGTGAGCGCGCACTTCACCGCGCGTGTGAACTTCATTCGTAGATGGTTGGGTGAGAAAGCAGTGCCGCTGCAAATGAGAGAAATGAAAGAGTACCCCAGTCCACCACTTTCCCCGAGGAGTGAGAGAAACATGAAGATAGTGAAGAACTGTCATAGTCTGTGATCACAGGGACATTTTGGAGGAGCTGTTCACAAGAAGTCGTCCATTTCGCTCTTTCTGTTACCAGGATCGTAAATATCTTTTTTGCTTTTCTGGTGAAAGGAAGAGTATCATTTGTAAGTTCAGGGAGGAAGTGACCTCCCCAGATTTGCCTTTTCCACAAGTTTTCCACATCCTTTTGAGTTCCATCCACGGTTTATTTTGTTTCTCTCAGTGACCACCATCTGTTGTGAAGTGTGTCTCACATGTTGACATTTTCCGGGTCTGGCAAATGTTATTCTTCATTCATTCATCAAATTCACGTTGTTCGCATCGTTCACTCGATCTCTTCATGTTTACTCCAGCATTGTCATTGTCATTCTTTTATCCATCAGAATTACACCAATGTGCTGCGTACAGTATCAATATCGCTGTCTTCCATCAAAAGCTCTGTCTTTTTCGCACAAGATACGATGGCCTTGCAGCAGTCCATTTGCACCTCTGGCGCGCATTTCGATTGAGCAGGCCATCTGTTGCAAACATCCTCTGTTACGGCATCCTCATCCTCAGCTGTTGGATCTGCATTTTCCGTGCTGTTCGCGTTGTTGGTTTTGTTAGTTACAAGTCTTGAAATGCATACACGTGTACAGTATTTATTATTTTCAATGCAGTTTTGCCCTGTGCAAAGCAAACGGATTCATGACGAAGTCCAACTGCCACGAAAACACGACCGAAATCTTTGGCGACCATTGAAACACTTTGAAGGATTTTCTTGAAAGCTGAAAGGCAGCCATGTTGAACATTTGCAGATCGAAATGTGATACTTGTTGCCTTCAAAAAATGGACTCACTGGAAGAGACGAACATCTGTGTGCTTGTACTGCTTTCTGTGTGACATTTGGTTTGGAAGCGGAATCTGGATGGAGCTCTGTCGCTCAGGGCAGACCCAGCAACAGACTGTTGTGTGCAGGAAGAATCGATGATGCTCTTGCTTCTTGGGGAGAAGGTTCCTTCAATCAGGATTCACGTGTGAGGGACTCAGCTCCCTGGGAATAGATCTGTGGAGACTTTGTGCATAACTACGGATTCAGTTATCCCTTGTTCTGGTCGATGCGAAACAACAAACACCGACTGCTTCGTTGATTTCCCGTTGTTTGTTTGACAAACCAAAGAGTCTTCATCCAGTCTTTGACAGTGTGGCATTGAATCGTTTTGGTCCGTGAGGTTGGCCGTTTCCAACAAGTTTTTTCCTCATACATGTTGCATCAATTTCTTTGTGAGAAAGTAGCAGTTGGAAACATTTTGCTGTCTGTCGACCAAATTCAAATGTTCAAAATGACTCAGTTCCCCATTTCACTGCGCCCGTGCCTTAGGACCCCCCCCCCCCCCGGAAATGAAAAACGTTCAAATCTTATAAGAAAAATTTCCTGATCATTATAAATGAGGGAGCGGTCTCTCACCCCCCCCCCC
>JAAUXT010029976.1_pt1 | contig 16435 bp, 18 predicted proteins | sample 7278171 | NCBI WGS metagenome assembly JAAUXT01 (sample SAMN14350112, study PRJNA611818) | marine sediment metagenome | isolation source: surface marine sediment (1.8m) | place: French Polynesia: Moorea | collected 2018-08 | reverse complement strand
CACACACACACACACACACACATTAACACACACCGAAGAAAACCTGAAAGACAGATGTTCGATAGACGGCCAACACCTTCATTCGTTCCTCAAAAAACAAAAACAGCGGAGATCCTAGACGTCTTGTTCAAACTAAAAGGTCTTGTCCTTGTGCGCCTTGGCCATTGCATCCTGTTTAGAAAACGGTTTTGTTCATGAAATGCAAGAGCAAGAACTTACTTTGCGAAATGAATGAGCCGCTGCTGCTGTCAGCTCCATTACCTGTTATTCTTCATGTCAGATGTATCGGGAGGGAATCTCCTGACAACGGCTTCTTTGCCGTACAATGCATGGAAAGCACAAAGTACCACGCCAAGTTCGTTCCAAAGCACGTTTGATGCATTGACAACCACGAGGGAAAGGGGGAGCTTTAAATGTCAGGTCACCAACCAAGGCCACACCGATATATGCAGTATCTGGCCATCCAATTGTCCGGTCAATGTCAGAACTTTGTCTTGTAAAGGACAAAAATGGGCCTGTCATGTATTCTGTTGGTTTCGACCTGCACGCATTCTTATTTGTGCAGGACGAAGGGATCCACATGTTCTCCATCGGCGTCGGCCTGACGAACCTGGACGAGATCTACGCCATCGCGAGCGAGCCGCACCGCCAAAACACCATCCTCGTCGACTCGTTCGAGGAACTCGCCTCCGTGTCGTCGAGACTCGTCTCCGCCATCTGCGAAGGCAAGGTTCATGTGGGTCGGACGTGGGCACTTCCACTCACGACCAAAAATCTTCAACTTGTTCGGTTCTGGGTTTTTTTTCAGTTTTGTACGTACAAACATGAAAGAAGAGACTTCTCGCTTCAGCTTTTCGTTTGCCTGAAATGCATCCGGTTTCGTTGGGAATTGGATAGTTTTGCAATGTTTGGTGAATCACGAGTTGTCAGCTCTTCAATAGTTTGCAAATAAAAGTTCTCGCAGGTGACAAGAAGTAAAGCTGCTTTACTCGCATTCATCTTGGGAGTTTCATCAAAGATCAAAACGTTCGTTGCCATCAGAAACTGTAGTGGATGCATGGTGTTTTCTTCAACGAAAAGAACAAACTCCAGCCAGAATTTTTGACACCTGTAGGAAGACACAAAATCAAAGTAAAGGAGCCGCCCAACTTCCAAAGCAAGCGAATATTTGTCACACAAATCAGAAAACCTTGGTCAAGTGTGGCCTCGTTTTCTCGTTCTTCTTGTATTTGAAATTCACTTTTGGATCAGATGACTTCAGGGAAAAGGTGCGCACCTTGACACTTCCTGAAACATCTTTCTCAGCGCTCGTGCACGTGCAGTGTGTTTTGAGTTTTTGACATTGTTGTCCTTCTGGTAATATCACGTGCAAAGAAAGCACTGGTGCATTGTACATACAAACCCGAGCATTTCTGACCTTGAACCTCTGCAGACACAACAGTGATTGTCGTTGTTGTTCAGATCAGACCGCCTGAGTTTCAGCTTGTAATGTCCAGGACTCTTCCTGAACCACTGCACGCGACAGAAATGCAGAAAATGTCCAATTTAAAATTCATTGACAGGGACGCTTTTGAAAAAGTGTTGGTCTCAATTATGTTCGTGTTGCTTCTTGCAGACGCGGACGGGTGTTCAAAGAACCCGTGCAAGCACGACGGCAAGTGCGTCACGTCGTTCGCTGCGCCAGGCTACAAGTGTCAGTGCGCAGACGGGTTCAGCGGACCGCACTGCGAGCGCAGTACGTGGACATTTGGGTGCGATGTTGCAAGGGTCGGCGTGCTCCGAACAAAGCGTAGCACGACAGCAGGCTCGACATTGGGATACGTGATAGATACGTGAGCGTAGGAAAACTCTTTCAGCCTGCAGGGGTTGCTGGCCCAAGGAAATAGAACGAAAAACCTGTTGTTACTGCAAAAAAAAAAAAAAACGAACGAAAACAAGAATGCGTTCTCCAGAACAATGCGAAACACACGGAGCCCCAAAATGAAAATGTTTGTGCATTTGTAGATTGTAACAATGAGATGGACCTCGTCTTTCTCTTCGACTCCTCCATCAGTGTAGGAGAAGAAAAGTTCAAAAAACAGGTTCACGTTCAATTTGATATCTTTCACCCTCAGCAACATCGGTACATTTTGCGTCCTGGTCGAAGAAATTGGAAAAGCTTTTCTAAATTTGTGGGATTCGCAATCTGGTGGTTGTTTTACTGAACCAGTCGCTCGCAAACTGTGATCTGGATGATCATGAGGACAGCTCACAACAAAAGCAAAGTTGAGGCAATGATGCAGATCTAAGTCCAAGGAACAACGCAGATCTCCTGAAATGAACAGCAATTGTCCGAATAACAAGCAAAATTGTGGTGCAAACCGCACACAGAAAAGCCCGTTGATCACCCTGAAACAACACAACAACTCGCGCAAGACCTGCACTTTGGTCGATGGTCCTTTGAGAGACGAAGGTGTGTTCATGTAGATTCAGTTCATGTGTTGCAACTTGAGACTGCAAGTGTCCTGTTTTCAGGTCGAGTTTGCGCGGCAGGTGATTTCTCCGCTCGAGTTCGCATCGGGCCGAACCCAGGTGGCCGCCATCACCTACAGCAATGAGGCGCTCGTTCAGTGGCACGTGAGTCAAGCTGTCACGAAAACCACAAATCACGCCAATGAGAAGCGAACATTGGACAAATGAATCATCCGAAAAGCTGGCTTTCTCGGTCAAAGAGCATGGTCACAAAAAGCTCAGTAACAGTCGTAGGTTGCTTCACCCGAATACTCGTATCAAGATCGACACCGAATTTGATCCCGAGATTGACACGCAGTATCCTACGCATCCTTCTTGTTGGCGGCTTCATGAAAATGTAGACTCAGGCGAGACACAAGGAGTGTTTGGAGAGTGAAGTTTTCTTATGAGTCAATTGAATTTCTTCTCGGAAAAAGGAATAGCTAAGGTCGCAGTGGTGGATCAAGGGGGGGTTGGAAGTCCACCCCGATGACTCCAGAAAATAAACTGATCCCGACCCTTTAATTTTGTGCCCAAGGTGGAAAAGATATTCAATTTTTCACTTGGAGTTGCCCCCTCCCAATCGACGCCCCCGAACCACATCTTCGATCTGCCCCCGGGTGAGAGATCAAGAAAAACCAGCTTGTATGCCGACCTTTGAAGAGACAACAGTTCTTTTTCGGCTTGGCTCATTTGCTGATGACGCTCAGACCCTCGGGTCCCTAGTCCCACAATGCATCTGCATGCGAGGTTGTCACCTCAGTAAGCCTGTCTCGTGGGCCTCGTGAAAACTTCACAACAAACAATCAGCATTCTGTGTAAGAGTTGCAGACGTTCTTCCGACTCAAGCCATCAAATCAGCGACGTTAGTGGCTTCATTCGGCTCAATCCTGTCTCCAACTCCGCATTAAAACATATTTTTCCTGTTTCCTGTTGCAGTTGAACACGTACCGCGGGCGCGAGGCAATCATGGAGGCCCTGGATACCATACCTTATCAGTTCCCAGGGGCCACGTTCACATCGGACGCCCTGAGGCTGATGAGGAATGATATCTTCACGGAGCAACACGGGGACAGGGCCGCCGCGCCCAACGTGGCCGTACTCATTACTGGTAAACATGTGCAGAACAAGATAGTACTTCGCCTCCTGTTTGTCGGGTCCTTCAGTTACAGACCGAACCTGAGCCCTGATTATCTGACGTTTGGCCTGCATGACACGTTCAAGCTCCAAATCCGTTCCCTCCCTTGGTGACTCGACGCTTCTCATGACCCAAACAAGGTGTCCAATGCGAGTACACAAGAGTACACAAGTTCATGGACGCTCATGTTGAGAGGTAAACATGTAGAGGATCGGAACTTGTGAAAGAGACAGGAACCACGTACTCCTTTCATCGACATCAACTTGTCTGCAAGGAATGCCCCTCGGAGACGGCCTTTTGAATCTGGGGAAAACATCAATCAGCAGGAAAGCGTGAGATATATCTGTCTGTAAATGGAGGACCCACATCATTCTCTGTGCTGTTGTTTTCACATGTTTTTCAGCAATAGTTCCCACACCTTGAAGGACATTTTACGTTGGATTCTGTTTCTGTGCAAAATACTTTGCACTTGCTCAAACGAAAATATCGTTTTCTCAGTTTTGCTCAGTTGGGTCGAATCCTGAGCCAAACGTGAGTTGAAAGCTACCTGCAAACAGAAACGTGACCTTTGCATCCCAGAGGAAAGTAAGAATGAGACAAGCAGCTAATTGTCTGAACAAAAAGTTATTTGTTGTTCGGAACCGATCAGTTCAGCTGCGTGACTGCTCCGCGATTACCATTCTGGGTTTCTCACGACGGAAAGACAAAACATTGTCCTGTCTGTATGTACTCCCACAGATTGTTGTTGTGAGAGTTACTGAAAGTGAAAGTCGTTGCACGTGATCCCGACCCGAAAAATGCAGCCCGGGATTCCAATTGTGCTGGATCTAATGCTTCTTTTCTGCCGTTGGTTTCTTTCGTACAGACGGGGTTTCCAATGTGCTTCCTCAAAACACGGTACCAGAGGTACGTAGCTCGACAAGAAGGAATTCGTACTGTCTTGTCGACCATTCTACGCAACAAAACTCCGAAAAAAGAACAAAGCTTTATTTTGAAGGCCCGAGTCTGATTTCACTTTCTCCCTAAAGAAGAACAACACCGGCACCGTGGTCATGTTTTGCAACCGACATTTTTCATTGTCACACCCATTCACACACACACACACACACACACACACACACACACACACACACACACACACACACACACAAACACACGCGCGTGAAACTTTCTCTTTCAACAACTCAACAGTCACCAAGTCACGTGCACTTCTTGCATAAATGGGTTTCTACCCTGAATAAAGGTCCCTTTCAAATTGTGACAATTTTTCGAGGACTGCCTTCTGAAATTCTCTCTGGAGCTCTCGTCAGATTTCTTTCCCTTCGCACACGAATGATCCCACTGTGCTGAGTGTCGTGGTGAGTGAACACAGAACTCAAAAACTCAACTGCTTGCACTGAGGGCAACTTCACGTCATTGTGACAATCCACCACTCATTTTGCACCAGGCGAAGAAGGCTCAGCGTGATGGGGTTCAGATCTACGCGGTCGGCATCGACCTGGGCGCGACCGAGGAGCTCTTCACCATCGTGTCGGACCGACGCCACAACGTGCTGCTCGTGCCCAGCTTCGATCACCTGCAGAACCACACGGACCTGTTCCTCAACAAGCTGTGCAAGCCTCTCGACAACACGATCCCGCTGCTCAGCGACGCCGCAGTCGCCGCCGACGATGACCTTGGACTGGACGGTGAGTGCGTTTGAAGAGCCGAGTTGGTAAGAGAGCAGTGTTTGGCCGATTTCACACTGGATGCATCTTCCAATGCGTCTCTGAAGTTGCACACGTGGACGGTCGCTGGAATCGCGACTTGCGTTTCGCGTGTTGATCGACCTCTGAGGCAGAGCTGTTCACGCGAGAGAAAGTGGACAGGGTTGACGCACTGTTTGCAAGTGTGAGAAGCAGTTGTCAGAACAGGAGAATGGACATGACATCCCAAGATTGAAATATCTGAACATTCAAGACATAATTGAGAATGTTCACATTTCGATCAAGGGAGAGTCATATCCATGAGCCTGGTCATTTGCTCCTGTTCTCACCAGAAAATGGTGTTGACTTTTTCGACAACACTGCGTAATTTTTCAACAGACAATTAAGAGAAGTTATCAGACCTGTGTGTGCTTCGTTCCGACTTTTGCGAAAGTCGTACCATGCTGTTGGAGCTATTAAAGGTGCTTCTGAGCTGCCAAGGACAGACCAGTACAGATATGTCTGGCTGTCTCCTTTGAATTGCACATGAAAGTTTTCTGGAGTATTGTGTTTGCCTGAAAGGGCCTTGAGAGAATCCAAAAATACACTCACCAGCGGAAATGAACAGTCACAAACATTTGTAGCTCCGTTTCCGGTGAAAAATACTTTTCCGAAACTTGCAGTCTTGTTTTGTCAGAATTGTGAGGTTGACCAAAAGCCCTGCCAATATCTCTCCAGTATCTCATCTCTCGTGCTCTCAAAAAGCACCAGTCATGGAAATGGCTCTGTTTGGTGTCACCCGAGTACCGTTTTCTGATTGATATCTTGGTCCGTTCTCGCCGGATCCAGCTTGTGCCGTACTCACCCTTGCATTAGATTCATCTTTCGCCCCGAACAAACATCATAAGAATGGGTGTGTTTTTCTTCATGAATTTCAATGGGAGCTGGGCACTCGAAAGTGGAAGGTAAAAAATTGTATTCCACTTGGGTGTGAATGAAACACGGCGAACGCGGTCTATATTTTTCATGTCCAGCAACAGTGACGAAACACTGTCAAAACAGATCGAGGAAAACCCGAAAACAATTCAAATTCAGGTCAAAAAAGCTTTCTTCAAATGCAACAATTTTGCAGCCACATAGGTTCCTGACCAAAAACATTTGGCCACAAATGTAGCTGAAGTCGAGCAACACAGATGGTCGGTGCTCGGCTCTGTTATGAGACACGTACTCAGACAGATCAAGTTTCCGTTGGATCGAGTGCTGGTTCGTTATCTCATGCAGGTGACGACTGGGTACCGGTAGTCCGTCCCTGAGCTTGTCGCTCGTCTTTTTCCTGCACAGAGACTTGCTTGGCATTTGAAATTTGTGTCCGAAAGAGTTAACTCTCAACTCGTATTTTTTGAACTGAAATTGCTGTGTTCAGGTTGTGTAAAATTTGAGCAAATGGATGATGTCCTTTTTCTGTGATGACTTCAGAGTTGTGAGGACGAGTCCACCTGGTGGCTTTGCGTAGACAAAAGTGCTTGTTGCCCATTTGAAACTTGCGTTTGTTGTGTAAATAGGACAACATTGCAGACTTGAAAAAGGCTTTCCGAACACCTAGATTTCATTGACTCTCCTTGCAGCGGGACCAGGATGTGACGGGGAGGCTGACATTGTCTTCCTGGTGGACACGTCGGGCAGCGTCACCCAGACCCACTTCGAGAAGGTCCTGTCCTTCGTCGCCCACCTCTCCCGCCTCATCGGCATGCAGGACGGCAAAACACGCATCGGATTCCTCAAGTACAACCAGGCCGCCAGGATCGAGTTCCACATGAACGAACACAAAACGTACTCAGCGCTGGCCAAAGCTGTCATGGCCGTGCAGTACGACCCTGGAAAAACCAACATGGCCGCAGCGCTGAGGCGCATGAGGAGGGATATGTTTGTGCGCACCCACGGGGACAGGCCTGGGGTCCCCAATATTGGAGTACTTATCACGGATGGGTACTCATCGGTGGACATGCACGACACTACAGTGGAGGCAAACAGAGCCAGACACAAAGGGATTCAGTTGTTTGGACTGGGAATTGGCATTGAAGACTTTGATGAACTCAAATTGATAGCGAACGATGAGAACAGAGTGTTCAGTGCCGATGACTTTGATTCGCTCACTGACCTGGTGCAAACCATGGCGGATAGAATATGTAAAGGTGCGTAAGTATTTGTGTGTGGCAATCGAAAAAGCAGTGCAAACGGTTTTGTTTCAGAACAAATTGTGTCACTCGTGTCAGGAAAATCTTTTACCTGCCTTCCTTGCCGTATCTACTGTCTTGGAAGCAAACGGCTTCATTTCATCAACCAACGTGACACACTCATTGGTGAGAAAAGTCACCCGCTGTTGGCTGTTTTTGCTGGCAATCCCACAGTACCTTCGCATGCCGCGCCAAAAAGCGCTGTCGATATCCGAAGATCAAGTGAACCACAGGAGTCAACACAGCAATCAGCACAAACGGTCAAAGATTGTGGATACACACAGCAGTCTTTTGGTAAAAATAGATCAAAGACGCCTTTTTTTGCTGAGGTTGACACTGAGAACGTGGGCGACGTTCACTATCTTCAGAAGACCTTCCATTTGTGTAATTGAGCCTCGTCCACGACCAACGCTCTGTGGTTCAGGTTCCTGAAGCGCATCATCCAACCCGCAATTCTGCTGTGACATCCTCCCACCCCTCAACGACAAATCGACACTGCAGCTTTTTTACCTGGGTTGTTTTTCCAGGGTTGAAAGAGGCTCCAATGTTGGACACGCGGGACCAGTGTGCGAGTAATCCCTGTCAAAACGACGGGCTCTGCATAGACGGTGACTACCGCTACAGCTGTCAGTGTCTGCACGGCTTCTCTGGCTTCAACTGTCAGTTCAGGGACGACCCAGGTTCGTGGCACTGCTCACTTGTTTACAAAGGGACACGGACGCACAAGTAAACAAGTACACACAAAAGATGGACACATAGGTCATAAGCGTCAAATTTGGTTGCCTTGCTCAGTTTGTCACAGGTTTTGCAAAATGTTCTAGTTGCTGCAGGGGTGGGCCCGTCCGGCATTTGAAGAATTATGCAGAATGAACATGTTGCACCTGAAAGAAACGAAACAAGGCTGCTTCTTTCTTCGGGGATCAGGGACGGACGTGACAATTAACTTTCCGACTTTCAGATTCTCGGTGAACAGGAGAAAAACGACGCGCAGGGTTCGGACAGTTTCAAGAGCAGGAAACAAGCGGTCGAAACGTTTGGTTCAGCGAAACTTGAAGAAAGAACTTTGACTTTGGAGACAAACCATTGTATTCCATTTCCATGACACAACATAGTTCAGTTTCACACAATTAAATCTCACCAAATTGGTTAGATATCCGGTTTTTGTTCGTGCAGGCCGTCAGCTCACAAAAACGATAAAACCACAATTCATCTTCTTGTCGACTGTGCCACGAAACTGGCTGTGTATTTTCCATTCTTCAAAGTTTCACCGAAATGTTCGAGAAGAGTGCAAGTTTAATTGCACAGATTTTTGCAAGTTCCAGAAATCGTTCCTCACACAATGATATTCTCATCTGTTGAGCAAGAACGCAAGTGCGACAAAGGTTTTGGCGAGGTTTAGCATGGTCGAAATTTTGGTACGTCCGGTGCCCCAATTGCCAGACCGGTGACACAGATCACCTAATTTGCTCTGAATTTGCTCAAGAGCCAATAACAAGTGACTGAATGGTATCTGTGTCACCAATCTGGCAATTGGGGCACGTCCGAAAAGGAGCGGACGTGTTTGCTGAACCTCCGTTTTGTCTTCACCCGACGTGCGGCGCTTCGGCCTGAAACAAACGTGACGATGTCAGAAGCGTGAGTTGGCGTGTCAGTGGGGCCCCAGCACTGTGCCACCTTTGGGGCGGTCACACACTCAGTGGCAAATGTTACAGGAGTCACAGCACCCTTTCGGGTACTAAGAATGAAGGAGAAAGTTCATTATCTGCAGTGGGGCTCTGTGTGATTCACACCAGGCCTGACGTACTCGCAGAACCCTGACGTTTCCGGTGTGTGGCCACCTGAGTTCAGGCTGATGTGGAGTTCGAATCGCACGTTCAAAAAGTGTCATAAGCGTCACAAGTGATTTGTTGTACATAGATAGTGAAAACTGCATTTAACTGTTTCATTCAATTGTTGTTGTGTATTCACGTTACATTTGATGTGCGAGGACATCGAGAAGAAAGCGTCATTGCGATCAGCGTTCATACACAACGCCAGGGGATAAAAGGTCCAGGAAAGGACGGGAAATAGAGACGCAGTTGTTGTGAATAAAATCCGTGAAAAAAAGAAGTCTTCAACGTTTGCAGAACTTTACGCTCACAAAACTCACCATGATGAGCACCCTGAATTCCTTCCTCGCCATTCCGTACGGGTTGACAGCCAGACACCTGTACCTCCCTGTGTCCATTGGGTCCGCGTCCTGAGAACGACGTGCTTTGGTTGACCTTCCTCGACACTTCACGTCACTTAGGAACGCCACAAATTGCGAGCACCACAAATTGCGACTTGCGGGAGCTTCGTTGTTCATTGACGTGTTGTCAGTGGGGGTTTGCTGAACATTCTTCGGATTCAGTTCGGTTGTTTCCGGGGTCTGCACTGGCGTCTACGAAACACGTTTGTCTCCAAACCCACTTTCTTCTCAGTCCCTTTTTCCCCTTTCAATTCATCATCCCAATTCTGAGATGCACAGATACACTCCAAAAGGTCTTTCTTTTCCTTGTGCGCGTGTGTAGGAGGAAATGACCACAACAGAGGAGGCAATGCTAGAACAAATAACCTTGATGAACAGACTTGTCTCAAAATAACCACGAAGTCAAAACATTGAAATGCATTTGAAAAGAAGCTTTCTTACTGCTGTTTTTGTTCATTTTCCCTGTGTCAACCCGTAAATGGGCCACGCGCGTGTTTTGAAAACCAACATCATGCACCACCGTGGAATTTCTCGTGGGGCGTGCTGACAACAGGGATAAATTGGCGGGTCTTCAGGAGGCAAAACACGAAAGCGTCTCAGTATGTTGATGAGGGGAATCCCTTCAGTGTGTGTCAAGACAAAACCTCAGGGCGGATCCAGGATCCCAGTTCAGATTTAGATATCTACTCATATGAATGTCTTTGAGGGTTACTGGACAGCTCAACCGCAAAACTGCAACTGACCAGTTGGAAACACTTTTGACACACAAACAAGAACCTTACCCTGATGTCAAGGATCTGCGCTCCCTCTCTGATATAGCGTCTGTAGTTGGATGACAGTCTGTAGCCGTTCTTGAGCCAGGTTATCACAGGTTTGGGGAAGCCATACGCCTTGCATTCCATACCAAAGTTACTTTCTTCATCCTGCACATGGATTGATGGACATAACTGTTGCAGTGCTTGTTTTCTCAAAGCACAAGTAAATTTGTGCAACTGAAGCTGACCAACACAGAAACTGGCGGACAGAAGACTTTGCCTTTTCAATACTCTGATTTCTTGGTGACTGGCCTTCTGAATTGTGAACGGTCAAATGTCAAGGCAAGAGCTTTATTCTGCCACAAAAATGACGTACATGACTTCTTGCCAGGATTGAGGGTGCTTGTTTGTCTGCAATGTCAGGAACCACACAAGGGCCCTCAAGTTTTCATTCAGCTTTTCCACAACAGGTGGACCCGGCCAAGAGTCAACTTACAAACAAAACCACAAATGGATAGCAGTTCCTTTGCAACGGTCAATTTTGGTGGAAACCAGTTCTGCAGTCACGAACTGAGCAGAACCCAGCTTCTTGTGGTACTTGGGGCCACTACGCATTGCACCTTTCGCAAACGTGTGGAAGGTTCCCTGTCCTGAGTTCACCTTGAGAATCCACTGCTCGGCGGCGCCGGCGATGAAGGGCGGCATCCTGCGGTGCGTCGGCGCGTCCTCGTCCCGAGCGTCGCTCGACCTGTGGTTCGTGTTGTACACGCGAATTTTCCGCGGTCGCTCAGAGGCTTCCACCAAACCTGTGGAAGATGCACTCGACGTGTGAAGATCAAGCAAGATGTGCGTCAGCGTTTTTCACAGGTCTGTGGGAGAAGGTGTTCACCAAGTCTGTTCTAAGGCTGGAAAGGCAGAGAACTGAGGTGACGAATGTAACATGTTGGCAGATGAGAAGGGGATTTGATGCGGCAATCCTTTTCCAACTCACTTTACAAGATTTCTGGGAGGTGTTCTGTGGCTAGAAAAGTAACGACCAGTAGGTGCGCCGCTTCCAGACAAGCCAAGGGTGCCAAAGGCTCTGGGCAGCAGTGGCACACATTTGACTTTGTCCTTTTGAAAGACACAATTTGATGCCAATTGAAGCCACCAAAACTAGAGGCCTGTCGTGGCCTTTTGCTTTGAACAGAAGGGGACATCTCTCAGGCTGACATGTGTGCTTTGAGTCAATTCCTGTTTTTCACCCCTGTCCCACCACGGGGCAGTTGAAAGAAAGACAACTATTTTCCTTGTCTTTACAAGTCTCAGAAAGTGAGCAAAAGTTTCCCGCCTGGTGACCTTTGGTTTTTGGCCTTTGAAGAGAGAAAAGAGACAAATACAGCGAATTTTACATTTTATCGCACGAAAACGACCGAAGCCCAAATCTGCAGCACGTGAACAGCCTTCTGTCCCTGAGTCAATTGAAGTTGGGTGCCACCAATGAACGCAATACCGCTGGGAAAAAGGGACACACCAGTCGGGAAAGCTTTCAAGACGGCTTACCTGTCAAGAGTACCAATACATAAACGACACGAAGACAGAGCGCGCCCGTGCAGCGATGAGCCATCATGTTCCAAGTGTGTCTTCCAGAATACTTTGTGCACTGCGCAGTACTTCGTTGCCGACAACTGCAATCGTTTCAAAAATAGAGCCCAGGCCAACAACCTGGCTCTCCTTGCTGAAAACAATGATCAGAGAAACAGGTAGATATCTACATCTTGAGTCAGACAAATCACCGAATGCTGTTGACTGATGCTGTATGTTTGCTTTTCGCAACGCTATTTCCCACTGTTGCGAAACGTGTTGGTGAACACGTCCACTTTGTTTCACGACATCATTTCTCAAGTTCACCAAAGTTATTTTGAACAAACGACCAAAGTGTCGTGATCTATTTCTGCTCTTCCGTTCCCTCTAACTCCAAATGAAAGAGAAGGAAGGAAGAAAACACTCAAGAAAACAAATTTTGGCTGCGTTAAGTAATGAAGACCGAAAAGACGGACGACTTCCTTGGCTGAGGAGCAGCGAACGAGATCGTTCAGGAGGATCGGTCTCGCGATGTTCCAAGGATCAAGTGCACAGGGTGTGGTTCTTGCAAAGTGTACGATCAGAGAAATGCGAATGCTTCCAGTTTTTTCAACACGTTGTGCTCCCCGGAAACCGGCGTCATGCACCTCAAAGGTGCCCCGCCCCAAAAAGTCTGACCAATTCCCAATAGGTTTCGCTGATGGATCATATGTCATACAAATCGTGTTCTGTCTGCCCGGCTTCCTCAAAGGCTTCCAGAATTGAACTTATTCTGTTTTTGTTTGCATCTGAACTCACGCCATGCTGCTCAGCTGAAAACAATTGAAACTGTTCCCCCGGCCAAGTGTTTTTCCAATTGAAGGAGAACTTCCAGACACCTGAGACTTGTGACAAAGATCTGGAGAGTGCTTTGTGGTGTGCTTTGCCATGAATACATTGGCAAACTTTGGCTGGTGAGTACTTTGTCACGACGTAGTAAGTTTCGGTTCCACGACGAAAAAGCAAACTTCGCTTCCACCCTCGGTTTGACTGCTCGGACATTCAACTTCCACGTAATCGTGTTGCGAATTAATGAAACACATGTAATCAACAGGAAGGCCGTCCAACAAACCTGAGCCCTGACACTTGCAACAGCCTCACGAGCAATGACTTCTGCCTCCGTACACACAGAGTTGGACACAGAAGAAACTTCTGATCGCGTCTTTTCTGTGTCCTTCTCGAAGCAGCCTCACGAGGACTCGGGGCGAAGTCTCACCAGAAAACACCAAGTGAGCTGCTCAAATGAAACTTTCAATCAGATCGACCCAACGGATTTTTGGCTGTTGCAATCCCTAAAACCGATTTGGTGAAGCACCACAGAGACAGACCTGCTGCACCTCGATCCACTTCAAACTGCTTCACTCACAGTTCGTGCGAGAAGCTGTCCTGCTTCTGCCAGGAAGTAAATTGAAGGCGGAATGGAGACTGGGAACTCACCAGTGTGTAATTTAATACAAAGGTAGTAGTGGAGTTCTTTGTTTTCCGGATCATGATATTTGATGTGACCATGACCTGCAAGAATATCGTTTCGACAGCGGAGCAAAGCAGAAAAGGAGACATCAAGTGACGAAACATGGATTTGGAACAAACAGAACGGTTTCATGTGGAAGCAACACCCAAGTGCACGAGGACTGTGACGGAAACATCACACACACGGACTCTCTGCAAAAGCATAATTTCGGCTTTGCTTGACTCTGACAGTGTGCTCAACAGGTGGTGCTGAATCCTTCCTGTGCTTTTGCCCGCTGCAGATGTCAACAGGTATGTTCGGGTACCAAGCTGAATGTCCAGTGCCATAAAGGCCTCCACGAGATTCAGAACCTGTGTTGAAAAAAGTTTCAGTTCTTGCTCGGGTTGATTGACACCGCGACACAAGGCCACCGAGTACAATCCGCCTCTGTGTGGAAGCTGACGCAGGTTTCGTGCTGCAAAAGTTTCCTTTTCCGCACGCGTTGAGCTGAAACGTGTGTCGCTTACAAAACAACACAAAACAAATCGCGTTGTCCTTCTGAGTTATTGTCAGTTAGTTGTGAAGTCGAACTCCAAATGTGAGAACAAATGGACTCTGACACGTGAGCGAATCTGATAGTTTTCCTCGAAACTTTGGTTGTTTTCTTTTAAGTCCTGCAATGTGTTTTTGTTCTTTTTGCAGAACTGCAGCTTTGCATTGCAACACCTTGCAGAGATTGACGAACCGTTCGCCTTGGCGATGGGGAGGTAGCATGCAGTACTTTCTCCAGGACGTCCCTATCAACTTGACGTTGGCTCGAAGAGAGGAACCGACACTGTACAGATTGGCCACTGCCGTGATCATTCTGCGACTCTACGCCTCTCCAGTGATGATTGTCATCGGCGTGCTGGGAAACCTCGCATCCCTGCAGGCGTTTCGTTACAAGAAGTTCCAGATCTTCTCCAATGTCCCTTTTCTTGCAGCAACGTCCGCTGCAGACTTGCTATTCCTTTTTACCTGGATGCTTGTTTGGTTTCACATATATGGAGTCGATATTTACGGGATCGGCGGCGTTTGCCAGGCTGTGACGCTCATGACTTCCGTTTGCACGTTCCTGCCATTGTGGTGCACTGTGTTTTCAGTCACTGACCGTGCGTGGGCAATGTGGGCACCCACGCGCGTGATTTGCACCCAAATTAAGGCCAAGATGTGTCTTGCTTTTCTGGTTGCAGTGTCTATTGTGGTTTACATGAATATCAGCCTGTTGTATGGGGTAATCCAGCTGCCGCCAGACCTCAAACTCTGCATCCCGCTGTCGGCTAGTCCACGGACAATGTCAACGCTGAATCAGATGGACGCTGTGTGGAACTTCCTTTTGCCTTACAGTTGGATCGCTGTTTTTACCGTTTGGTTCTTCTGGAAAGTCCGCGTAGACAGAACGCGGCGGAACAGTGTCATATCTGGCACTGCGCTGCACAGAAGCATCCTTCTTCCCTCGTTTGGTGAGATAGACATGAACAAGACGGTGTTGGCTACATCTGCCTATTTTTTTCTGCTCAACGTTCCAGGACATCTCTTGCGACTCTACGTTTCGGCTCAAGACCACGAAGACGCACCACAGAACATCGTCTACGACACCAAATTGTTGTTGTATCAACAGTGCTTCTTTTATCTATTTGCAACCAGGATTTCAGGGAACTTCTTTGTGTATCTCATCAATCCAACTTTCAGAGAGTATTTCACCATCTTGCATGTCAAAGCTTCCCAGTTCCTGTCGAGGAAATCGAACAGAAAGTTTGCGGTGAGGTACAGCGTGTACAGTCTTCCTATGTACACCTTTAGCAGCAGTGCGTTTTGTGATTCAGAAGGTCCCAGCTGTGTTGATACTGTGTAGATTGTGTCGAGTTTGCGACAGGCCTCCGAAGTTTGGACTCAGGGCCTGTTCAGAGATGTTCGTGGAGTGTGCAAAATGTGAAACAAATCGCACAAGCCAATTTGTGGCTCACAACAGAAGTTCTTACCTCATAAAAACGCCAAGTGCTGGACTCCTGCGTGTTGTTTTGTTTTCGTCAGGAACAAATGACAAGTAACACCACTGGAACATAACCTCTGCAGAAAACGATGACAGTTTTTACCATTTTTGACATTTGTCACCAGAAAATCCGGAAAAAAGGTTTCAGTTCGGTGGTAAATCGACAGAGGAAATTGCTGTCATTCTCCTGACACCAGCAACAGAACCTGTGCCGTTTCCCTCCCACTGAATCAAATTTGCTGTGAAAGACGCAACATCCTCACACACCTGAGAGTCATGTCTGGTGGTTTTTACATGGGAAGTTCAACAGAGCGACCGTCAGCCTGGGAGCCTCTTTAGTCCTGACAGGCAGGTGGTTTTCGTTGGGAACTTGGTGACTTGAAAACCCATTGCAACCACGGGACCTGAAGCTATCGTGGGTGAGCTGTGTGATTACATCCCAAAGTCAGACAGATTGATGTTTTTGTCACCATTGAACAAATTCCCAAGATCTGCTCATGTTTGCCATGCACACGGCCCGGTTTTTATCTCCAAGCCTACTTTTGTTTGGGCAGACTGAAATTTAAACACACATGTCTCCTCGTACAGAGGCAAAAAATAACTCCATGGAGTTAGCGGTGATTCGAACCCAATTATCGCCCAGATGACGTCATTCTTAGAGAGCTACTTTGCCGATAGAGCCGAGGGTACATGACAAATGTGACCAATGTGAAAAAAATTGTCTCAGATAGCCTCCAACCCATATCACAAAGATTCCCCCAGTGATACCCTCCAAGAATATATAACCAAAGTTGAAATCGGTTGAGAAACAAAAAAGTT
>JAAUXT010060927.1_pt1 | contig 16437 bp, 18 predicted proteins | sample 7278171 | NCBI WGS metagenome assembly JAAUXT01 (sample SAMN14350112, study PRJNA611818) | marine sediment metagenome | isolation source: surface marine sediment (1.8m) | place: French Polynesia: Moorea | collected 2018-08 | reverse complement strand
TTTTTGTATTTAATTAATATATATATTAGACAGTGAATAGATGCATAATATCAAAATTCGTCTGTTTTGCTAGATATTACCCAGCATCCCTCCCCCCCATGGGCTGGTCATGTGATCAGGGTTTTTCCCTCTCTCTTTCTCCGACTCTCTTCCAAGACCAAGATGGATAATGTTGAGTACAAATGTTGGAATTGTCTGAAACAACAAATTCAATGCAAAATTCTGCTTTACAGCAACCAATATGGACTTCAACCTTTGTCCTTGCAAGTAATTGATGCGGTTGTGAACTATTTTTCGGCTGGATCCCCGGTGTACAATCATAGTTTTAAGACGGTGGTTATCCGACTGGCTCTGGGCATTCATCTTGCCCACCATCTCTCTTAAGGTGAGTCGAATTCAAGTCACTCCACACTGTTCTCTCCTGGTTCCGGTAGAGTTGCACATTCAAAAATACAATTGTTTTCGCACCAAGGTGCTGGACTGTAATGAAGACAATTTTGGTAGTCATATCGGTTTCACCCTATTTTCGCAGAATGCCTCGGCAGGCGAAGGTGTTCATCCACTACGGGCCGTACGAGTCGTGTGGAATCGTTGAACACCGGGAGCAGAGACTCGATGGGCTGCAGAGTGAGTCGTCTCCAATGTGTCAACTGGCACTCTCACAAAGGGACACAAACTTTGTCTGAAATGAAAGCAACATTGGGTTCGCAGATTTGCTCTTGTTCACAGCAGTGAGCAGGTTGAGCTACCACGAACTAAAGTGCAATTTTCTTCCCGAAACTTGCTTTCACGATGTGAATTGAACTGGTGCTGTAGGTTTGCTGGAGAGCGACGGGCACTCCGTGGAGCTGGTTCAGATCAACACGCGCGATGCTGTAGAGCTGTGGGTGAACGGGGAACTTGTCTTCAGCTGCGGCATTACAGATCTTGACTTCGGTGAGGCCACCAACCTGCATTGCTCTCAGACCTCTGGCCAAGATGTTCCCAATGACATCTTGTTTGTCCATGGCAGTGTGTGTGTGTGTGTGTGTGTGTGTGTGTGTGTGTGAGAGAGAGAGTGAAGCACTGTTTTTGCGGTGCAGCTCAAACACTCTCGTCGTCCCCTTGACATGCGTAACACACATAGGCCCGGGGCACTGGCCAGAACGCTACACAACCCGCATCAGCGTCTGTCGCGGACGCCCTTGCCCGGTCGGTTTCGCAGGCTTCTGGTGGCAACGCTTCTCACTGTTCGTGGCTTGTTGGGAAATCGACAGTGCAACTCAACACGCTCCAATAGTTGGACAAGACCCCAACACGTCTGTGGCGTGTTTTCAGGTGGAGACGGGGAGTTGGACGTTCTGTGCGTAGAAGCACTGGGCAAAGTGCAGCGCGCCTTCTGATGGACGCAGACGACGAATCTCCAGCAAACGGTGCAACCAACTTGTCAACTGGAGAAATCCAACCAAACGTTCGACACTTGTGAAGCTTCTGCTGACAACGGATTTTCGGTCTGGACTGTCCACAAGATTTCCAATGCAGTTCATACTTTTGCCGAAGAGGAAACACAGAACGCAGAACAGATCACTATGTCTTGAAATTCTACACCAGAATACGTAGATCTATTTACACAACTGCTGATCGAAGAAATATAAATAACAGGATAAACTTTCAGTATCTGTACAAAACACTGACTCTCACCAACTGCAAAGGCCAAGAACTTCACTGAGCTTCACTCACACAAACTTCTTTCAGCGGTTGTTTGGTTTTCCAACCAACCTCTTGTAAATAAAACCGACAACTTCAGCACAGGGTGACGAAAACCCAAATGAACTGCGACAAAATCGTGTTCCAACAGTTCGTGTGAAGTCCCAGGCCCAACGAACAACGAAGGATGATGAAGTTCACGTTCATAGTCACGAAGTCGGACTTCGCGCGATTTCGCACCAGTGGGAATGAACTACAGAGTTGTGCTATGTACAGTGTACGGCCAAACATGACAGAAAACCGGGATACTCCAGCACAACTTTGACACAGAAATTTTCCGATATATTTACAACTGATTGAGATGCTTTCTGACAAGTTACGTTGTGATTGGTCGACAAGATAATCAAGTTTCCACATAAAATCACGAGCTTACCTTGTTTTACACGTGTGCTCGTGTATTTTTGAACATCACTTGTGACACAAGAATTAGCACGATTGCACACGAAAATATCAGGCTTTGTGCGATGCTAGAATCTTGTCTTCATTTGAAAACGTTCATTTCACTGCAACAGCAAGAGCAGCATAAGACGCATGTAAACATGCTTCAAAAACGGTTTTTCTTACGAGGCCGTCAGAAAAGAACCTGTCAAATTCAAAACACCAATTTACTTTTTTCCTTGTACAAACACGTGTACAAACACGTGTTTCTCTCTTCACTGAAAACACTTCACCCAACCATGGTCTGCTGAAAAACGTTTCCCACGTGCACGATTCTGCACAAAAAGTCACATCACGTTTTCAGCTGACAATACCCGCGTGAAAACGTTTGAAGCCTTATCATTGGCTGTGTGAAAACCGGGGAACGGCCAATCACAGAAGCGGAAGAGAGTGATACAAAAGCTACGTTTGGGTTGACAGACAAATTGCGTGTCTTCGAAGCTAAAAGTCTCTTTCATCAAGGCATTTTCTGCTCCGTCAAGGCAACAGCTGCTCTTCGACGAGGGAAACTTACTCAGAAAAGGAATAGTGTGAATGAGAAGAACAGAAACTCAGAAGTCACTCTCTAACAAAGAACAACAAGAGCCGCGGTTGTGGACTGCAAAACACCAGGACTCAACAAAAGCCGTACAGGATCTGCTCACAGGAAGGAATCAACTCTACAGAAATCACAGTGACTCAAATCACATCAGAGAATGACCTCGGCTCTTGTCTTACGGCCAAATCAGTTGTAAAATTTCTTCAAGTACTCCCGCGGAAGCGACACCAAATGACATGCAATCGAAGATCTTTTGCACAATATTCGAGTTCAACATGTTTCAAAGAAACAAGTGGGAAGGAATTTTGTTGCGCAAAGGCCGCACCAAAGAAACCGAAGAGTAACTTTTGTCCCATCACAACGCTGCTTTCTAGTTTTTGGCATTCAAGCTGATAAACCTTTTTGGGGGACAAGCCCACTGCAAAGTTTGTGCTGTATGCTCAAAAAATCGCTGATGGTTGGTCTGAATCGTGCAGACGTGTGACGCAATCGCAACTGCTCGTTGGTCCACCGAGATCTGAAGCTGTCGTAACCGCCACCGGAACAAGCATCCCCGTCAGAAATTCAGCCTCAGTGCAACCATTTTGTCATTGCGTGTGGTTTGGTTGTGGTTCGTCATTGACACACACCAAGCGTTGGTGGGAGAATCCTCGTCCAGATGGCCTCACCGATCGCGTGCTTGCGTCAGAATCTCACATCAGGTGACTGGCTTCTCTGAACGCACGATCAATTCCTCTCCGTGTCTTGGGTATGACAAGGAATCCTTGCTGAATCACAATGAGGGCCAGGAAAAGATGACGAAAAGGAGGAGGATTGACCGACGAGTGCCACATTGTCAGTTTCAAGTTTGTGCTCACACGCGCAGCCTGCCGTTGGTTCCGCCGTCACTCTCGTTTCAGCAGAGACTCCCAACAAGATCACAGCCGTGATTGGCCGTCACAAGAGCTGTGTAGCTGGCACTGAACGCTGCGCTCCGACTGGCTGCTCAGAACGGAAGGATCTTCTCGCCGACGATGGCGTCTTTCATGACCTTGGAGAACTCGGATATATGCGTCGCCTTGTTGCCCGTTGCCGTCGCTGGCGCCGCGTACCGACCGACGTAGCTGCAAAGCACGAACACCGCCTTGTAATCGCCAAGTGCGTGTCAGTTTGTGCAAGTGTTTGGCGCGAGACTTGGCGGCGCTCTCACGTGTATCTTCTAGGATGAACAGATGGACACTTCCACTTGAAACTTTAGATTCTGAGAGCACAGGGACACAAAGGCCCTGATCCAATTTGTGTGACATCGCCATGACATCGACAAGTTTCAAATTTGACCAGAAGATGTATTTGAACGTTTGAACAGGGAATCACGTTTCGCCGAAATTCGCTCTGGTGGTTTTTGTGCTGGTGCTTTTCTGCTTCTGACACTCGTGCTCAAAGAACCAATCACTATTCACTGGACGTCGCGGTCGGATCCTTTCTTGCGCAGCGTGGTGTGCAAGCGTGGCTGCACATAGAACCAGCCACCCATGTTTTTGTGCTCTTCTTGCGCCCACATGACAGTCGCCTTTGGGTAGCGCTCCAATTCTTGGCGCACCAAGTCGTACGGGAACGGAGAGATCTGCAGCACAGAAAGATACGATGAGCTGTGAGTGACTAGCTGTGAGTTCACTGTGGGGACGAGACACGAAATGGTAAAGTTCCACACGAAGGTGTGTCCCTCTTGGAATTCTGATGAGTGTTTTGGCTCGGCTGTAACTTCACCCAGTCGCACAGAACGGAGAACATACCGGTAGGCGTCGGGATACTTCACGCGGTTTGGCTGTGAGTGCAGCTGTATCTGCAATCGTGCGCCACGTGCGGCGTTGTCAGCGTTGATGTTTCTGATCTTATGTCTCGTGGTGATACTGACCCCCAGAAAATAACCTTCTGGAGAACTTTTGCTCGCACTGACCTGCTCTATCCGCGCGATGGCGATCACGTCCTCCTTGTCCTTGGCATGCCGCTCTTTGACCAAGTCGTAGTAGATCTTCCCTGTGCAGAAGATCAGCTTTCGCACCTACAACGCAAACCTCTGTCAGACCCTCGTTTCTCATCGTCGACATTAACGGTCGCATGGTTTGAATCTGCATCTGAATCCAACACACAAAGACTCCATGTTCTCCATCCTGAAACCTTGTGCTTTCTGTGGCTTTACAGCATGTGTTTCGTGCGTTTTCTTTTCCTTTTTTAAAATACAACAGTATCACTTGCCAGAGAAAACGAAAGCTGAAAACAATGGAGCAAACCCAACCTGCCTCTCCGCGCAAACCTCTCCACACGTGCAAACGTGCGCCCCCCCCCCCCCCCACACACACACAAAATTAACACACATGGCACACACCTTGTCGGCATTTTCGGCGGCAGGTCCGGCCTCCGGAATGAGGCGTTGGAAACTGGACGTCTCCAGGAAGTCGTCGAAACTTGACTTTGCGTCCGGATGGCGCAGCAATGACTTGGGCGTCATCACGATCAGCTGGAATTGAAAATGAGCTGTATTTTTTGCAGCTGCACAACGGAGGTCACTCAAGCAGACAATCTCGAAGTGTGAGTGTGTGCGTGTGACTGTGAATGTGCACGTGCGCGTGTGTGACTGTTTGTCCTGTGTCCATTGTTCATGTTCATTGCCCTTGCAGAAGTGTCTACAACTTGGTTCTTCAAAAAGCCCATGACTTCAGGTGTGCGCGGGACTCACAGGTTTCCTGAAGGGCAGCTGGATCTGCCTGCGCAATGCGTGGAAGAAGTTGGCCGGCGTCGTGAAGTTGCAGATGAACCAGTTGGTGTCATGCAGCTGCTGCATCTCGAAGTTCTCGTTCTCAGGTGGGTAATACTCCGGGTCATCGTTGCTCATCTGCAGGAAGCGTTCGGGACGCGCGCTCGAGTGCTCCGGTCCCTGCAGCAGAGTCAGAAAGATGTTTCATGAAGGCTTGATGTGGGAACGCAGTAAATCAGAAAGACAACACAGCACAGAAGGTACCCTCTACAACAATTAGAACTCAGCTTCCCTCGAATCATCCTGCCAGCGCCGTCTCTACCCTCCCCAGGGACGTACAATGCAACAACAAGCACACGCTACGCACCATGCCCTCATATCCATGTGGCAGCAGCATGACGAGTCCGCTCTGCCGCACCCACTTGGCCTGGCCGCAGCTGATGAACTGGTCGATGATGCACTGCGCCGTGTTGGAGAAGTCACCGAACTGCGCTTCCCAGATGACCAGCGCGTTGGGACTCGTCAGCGAGTATCCCAGTTCGAATCCTGCACGAGAACAAGTCGTTTTGAACCCCCAACATGAACGCAAGTAAACGAATAATCCTCCATCACGTGTGCACAGTCCTCCGTGAGCTACTCTGGCGGTACGAGATGAACACAGATGTCCCGACAGGCCTGTGACGACCGAACAGCACTGGATTTCAGTCTTGCAAGAGATGGGCTCGACAGTTCGTCACGTTCACTTTTATTCCTCAGCGGTGTCGATCATGGACCTACCCAGAACACCGTATTCGCTGAGCGAGGAATTGTTGACGACGTAGTCGGCCTGGTCTGAGCTCAGGTGGTTGAGCGGCACGAGCGTCACCTTGTCGCGGTTCTGGTCGTGCAGCACGTGATGCCGGTGGCTGCAACGACGCAACAACCGTCACACGTCACGTCGCAGTGTTCAGATCTTTTGCAGCGGTGGGAAAATATTATTTCTTGATGGTGACGGATCCAATACTTGCTGATACGAGACCTCCCCCCCCCCCCACGACCAATGACTCATCTGACAGGCGGAGACCCAGTTCAAGGAGTCATGTTCGTTCTCTGCGAATGTAGATGATTTATTTTGTTCTGATCTGGTGAGCCTCACAACAACACAATTGAAACTTTGCACGCAGCAAAATGGGATGGACAAGGTTATCTACACTCAAAGTGCGGTACACTGTACACCAATGCTGCTCACCTGAAGGTACCCCTCTCCACATCCTGACCACTGAGCCGCACGTGTGTTCCCTGCAGCAGCAGCGAGCCGAACGCGAACGCCTCGCCCATCGCCCAGTCCGCCTCTCGCTTCTCCGCCATCTGGGCGCGCAGCCGCAGAGTCCGCTTCAATCCTGCACGACAAGGACAGCTGAAACTACCTCTGCTACGCATAACAGAATTATGCAAAGTTCAGCGGCAGTCTAAAACACGTCCTGCGTTCGCCCAGTCTCACCGACTCTCCTGTCCACCAACTCACCTCCGTGCACGACGAACTCGTTGTCTGGCGGAATCTCACTCACTTTGGCTGCGATCTGGTTGAGCATGTCTTCGGACACTCCCGTTGACACCTGCCAATGCACCGTCACACCATGTCAACAACACGGAATGACGCATGGCTGGTTATTGCACAAATAAAAGAGTGGTTTGCGGAACAAGTCCACTGTTCTGTGGTGTGTTGTGCGTGTGTGTGTGTGTGTGTGTGTGTGTGTGTGTGTGTGTGTGTGTGTGTGTGAAGCTGGGGTGAGGGCAAACCTGCAGAATCCCACAGGGTGTAACCCAATTCCCAGACTCGCCTTGGCCATGGGGTCTTTGCCCTTGGCGAAGAAATCCGTCCAGGGAGAGTCGAGCCAGTCCGAGTTGCGCGTCACCGTCTCCTTCTTTGCGGCGAGGTAGGCGTCCTCGAGGATACGGTCGTACTTGTTGATCTCTTCCTGCAAAACAAGTGCACTAACTTTGAGTACATGAACAACAGAAGCCCCACAAAACATCTGTTTACAAAATGACTGCACATATCCACATGATGCTCTCCTTGGACCTGGACAACATTTCGCAGGGCGCATGATGCACAAACTGGAGAACTCCTGCTGTCCCACGGAGCCCGCCATTTCAGTTCGTTCATATATAATTGCTTTTTTGGCCCAACAGAACTTCCACTCACTTCACCACTCAGCAGTCCCTTTCGTCGAAACGCGGTTGCTCCGACCCGACTCCAACACTCTCACAGCCAGACATGGTCTTCCCACACTGCCTTCCCTCACCATCTGAATTTTATCCCACTTCATCCTTGTTCCTTCTCCTTCCCTCCTTCCCACTCAGTCACGCTTCATCCTAACTCTTCCCTACTCACCTCATACTCCTGTTGCGTCATTGTGCCTTCCTCGATCAACTTCTCGGCGTACTTGACCAGGCACGTCTTCATCTGTTTGATCTTCTTGTACATGAGCGGCTGTGTGAACATCGGCTCGTCGATCTCGTTGTGCCCGTTCTTCCGGTAGCAGACCTGTGACACAACCGACTGATCAAGACCGCTCAGCCCCGACACAGCTGCAAAGCCCGTCAGCGTGAACACAGACGATCGCTACTTCGGGTTGCGCACCGTGGCATTTCGCAAACTTGGTTCAATGAAAGAACTTTTGTTCTTGTTTCTTGTCCATGTGCCACAAACAACTGCTGACGGTTTTGCTGATTTTGTTTCTTGAGACTTTCCTCTCGTTTCAAGAGCACAGACGGGTTCAGAGTCGTTTTGTATCAGTGTTCCACGAGAGGAACAGGGGCCGGGTTCGTACAGAAAGCGGCCCGGTCCTTTTCGGTGACATATCGCCGCTGACAACACATGCCCACTGACTCAAGGACGCATCTCAGGGCACTGTAAATCTGACGTCGCGGTATTTTCCGTGACTGACCAGCAAGCACAACCACATTTACTCCTGTTGTTCTGTTCAATGATGTCTGTGTTTCCTCTGTAATCCGTGCACACTCAAGTCTCCACTCACCAGATCAATGACGACGTCTTTGCCCCACTCTGCGCGCCACTGCGCCGCCACTTTGCACACGTGCATCACGGCCTCCGGGTCGTCAGCGTTCACGTGGAAGATGGGCGCGTTGACGACGCGCGCCACGTCTGTGCAGTAGGGCGAGGAGCGCGCCATGCGCGGGTCCGTCGTGAAGCCGATCTGAAGCAAGAGAGGGAGAACAGTCACAGAGGGGGCAGAATCTCACAGGCGTTGCATGCCACAGACAAGAAGGGCCCGTGTCGCAGTCCATCCCGTATCCAGAAAGTGTTGAAAGGTCCTGAGTGAAGAAGAAACCAAGGTTCTGAAAGAGTCCACTGTGTGTGAAGGTGGAGGCAAGGAGGCGTGCGAATGGAAGGGCTGAGTGACAACAGGTGATGCGCACACATGCTCGTGAAATTCAGTTTGCACCAATGCGCATCTGTGATGGAACAGGTAGAAGTGCATGGAGTCCGCCACTGTTGGCGTGACAGCCCCAGACGCACTCGTCAATGTTCGTGGGTCATGAAGGCTGTGGCACGTGCTACACGCATCTGTGTGGTAAATTCGGTTTTCTCCCAGGATCATAACCAGACCTGACGGTGAAGAAAGATTTGTGTGTCACCAGAGGGTGACTGCATGCATTATGTCCGTGCCGTTTGAGGCCAGTTTAGAATCCTCACTGCACCAATGAACATCAAGGTCGACTCCAACATCAGCATCCAACATTCCGTTCGCTGTCAAAATGCAACTTGGACGTTCTGGCATCTCTGTGAGACACGATGAAGAAACACAACAGTTGTTTACAACAGCGGGTTGGTTACTTGGGTCCAGCGGGGCGAGGAGCGCATCACGCGCGGGTCCATCGTGAAGCCGATCTGAAAAACGCACAGCCGCTACAACTCTGCGTCTCAATTTTCAACCTGTAAGCCGTGCGGGTTGCATTGACCCACACTGGATACGGTCAGTGATGCGGAACGTTTGGTTGGACCAACCACATTTTCATCACCCATTCTGCCGCGTCAACCGCAATCGAACAGAACAAAACAAAGTGAAAAGGGAAACACAACTCCGAGTCACACTCATCAAATCTTTTTCATTCAAGAAAATAAACTTAGAGAAACGCACGCTGTTCAGTGATTTGTGTTGGCCAAACGCCGCTCCCGCTGGCTTTCTCTGTTCCGTTCAAGCCAGAGTCCGCGTGTTGGGTAGGGGAATGCGGACGACACCACTGGCCGTTGCGCCTTGTGTGAGTGTAATGTGCATGTGTGAGCACTGCCTGTACATCTTGCGCGTCGTACCTGATTGTTGACAACGATGTGCACTGTGCCGTGAGTTGTGTACTGCGGCAGGTCGGCCATGTGGAACGTCTCGTACACGACGCCCTGACCAGAGAAGGCGGCGTCGCCGTGCAGCAGGATGCTCATAGACTGAAAAGGTAAGTTTCCCCAGTTTGCAACTTTCCAATGACAATCTTCCTTCACACCATTTTCCGGCAAAAACGATTGTTAGCCGGCGCTGAAACATCGAACGGATTTGAAGACACCCACGAGGCAAAGCTGGCAACTGTGTGCAGAACAGGCGCAACATATCACGACCGGGTGAAGCCAGACAAGCATCATTCACACTGCTGTATTTTCACTGAAGTTGACAACCACCTGACCTTGGCTGCAGGTCGTCTGCTGACTGACCTTCTTGCCCTCGGCGTCGTTGTTGTAGTACTGCTCCGCCTTGGTCTTGCCCTGCACGACCGGATCGACGGCCTCGAGGTGCGACGGGTTGGCGACGACTGCGAGGCGGATCATCTTGTTGGTCATGTGGTTGATGCGCTCGTGCGACATTCCTGCCGGGAAACCGCAGGTCAAATTGGTGTTGCAGTCGGCACAGAAGGGAAAGATGTGGGCCAAGCATTTGAAGTTTGCCAACCCACTGCAGTGAACTCAGTCCCGCCCGCCCCCAATCACACGGCAGTTCGAGGTCTGTGAGCCTGTCTTGGGGACCAGACAAACTCCTCCACCACAACGCGAACATCCCGCAGCACGTCTCACCCAGGTGGTACTTGACGTCGCCCGATCCCTCGTCCGCAGCCTCGAGCTTCGAGTCGAACTGACACAGCAGCTGCTCCAGCGGCTTCCGACACACGTTCGCCAGCACGTTCAGCCGACCCCTACAAGTGGCGCAACGTCATGGCTTTGCTGTTACCTCCGGATAAAATGAAACATTGAATTTCCTGGAGACTAACACACCGCATCCTTACGCACCCTGCAAAGCTCTGGCACCAGGGAACGACGAAAAATGTGGCATTTAGGTGGTGGTCATGTCTCGACCAATGTGGTTTGGCACAAAGGCGTGTGCAAATGAAACGCACACTGGGGAGTAGCCATCCCTTCAATGTTTGCTGCACTTCTCGAGGTGAGTCAGCCTGTGAACGTGGCATGACTGACGCACCTGTGGGGCATGCCGATGATGAAGCTGTCGACACCGTGCACGCTCGACTCGTCGATGACGCCCTTCATTGCGGGAATCAGCACCTCGCACCCCTCCAACCCAAACCGCTTCTCCGACGAAAACTTCTTTGCCAGAAACTCTTCAAACCTGCCAACAAACGTGACTTAAGGTATTATGAAACCAGCGTTCCCTCGCAACCAGGATCACACACAAAGGTTGCAGGTCAGGGTCACGTGACGTGACTGAATGAATCCGCAATATGGCTTCACCCTGCTTTCTGCATTTCCGCACAGAGCAGAAAGGTCTTTCTTCAAGGCAACACAACTCGCTCAGGAACGCTGTGTACTGACTTGCACCACGATACACGACCTCCTGTACTCTCCCACAGCACCCGTCACGTCTCAACTGATCAAGACCTCACCTCGTCGACCTGACGAGACGCGCCATGAGGGTGCGTTTGTCCTCGTTCACCATGTTCATGACGCCGGGCGTCTCAAAGCGCTTCTTGATCCAGTCGCACTGCTCCAGATTGTTGATGAACATGAACTCGACTCCGATGTGCCCGCAGTAGATGGACTGGGAGAACACGAAGCATTTTCAGAACAGCAATGTAAGAACACGCACGCTGGATCTGGTGGAGATGCCAGAGATGTGTTGGCTACATTTCTTTATCGCTGCAGGTCCAGCAAGGAGTCGCTCAAAGTGCCCCGTGAACCTTCGATGCAGGAACACGATGCACGGTACGGTACGTGTCTGGAGGAGCTCGGCTGAGTTTTTGCGCTCTTGTGTCAGCACTGACACGCAAGCATCATGTCGCGTCTCCGTTTTTTGTGCTGTGTATGCGTCACGCGCGCTCGCGCGCGCGCGCGCGCGTGTGTGTGTGTGTGTGTGTGTGTGTGTGTGTGTGTGCGTGTGTGTGTCCCTCACCTCGAGCCTCTGAATGATGTCCTTGAGCGGCAACGCGTTGCGATCACCGCCGATGTAAGTTGTCGGTGGCAGTTGAAAGACCCTCTCCATGTCTTTCTCATCTGAAGCACAGAACAACAGTCACCACGGCGTCCCACCAGCCACAACACAGTCATGTCACCGCACGATGGAGGTAAAGGAAGGTGCTGTTACTGTTTCACAACACGTACGTGCTGACCAGAGACAAACGTTTGGACGGTGTGCTTTTTACTCGAGACAGATTCAACACGCATGTGACCAACTTGAATTTTCGTTCGATCGAGAATCTGCTCTTCAAAATGTGCTGAAACGTTGCCACAATCTTAAAAACTACTGAGAACCGAAAAACAGGGAATGAACCAGATGACGTGAATGATGTTTGATGTTATATCAAGCAAACTTTCGATTCCAGCTGAAACAGCAAAAACAGCACCGGCAACCGAGCTGCTGTCATCACGAAACACCTGGAAATGTCAACATCCCAAAGCGCTCCCGATTTCTGGACAAAAACAACCCAACAAATCCTGCATCAGCACAAAAGCTAAACTTAAAGTTGATCTGCTTTGTTCTGCACGACACCTCGAGTTTGCACAAGACTGCGAAGGTTGTTCGAAGAATGCGCTTCATCTGACACTTTCTTCGATCCTTTTGTTAGTGACCAAATGAACAGAGATCGGGGTTAATTGCGACAAATACACAACGATAAACAGATTCTATATTCACAACCCACTGCAATCGAACATGCATGATTCGGCAAGACGATGCAAAATGAAAGCGACAGCTCGTGCAATTTGTTCCACTGCGCGTCACTCACACCAATCGACATTGAAACCGAATCAGAATCGAACACCGCCAACCACGTCAGATTTGACGTTTATCCAGGGGTCGGATCCGAAAGGAGGGAGGGGCCACTCTCACTGACGCACCCAGGTAAAACACCCAACCCAACATTACCTTTCTTTTCGTGCTACATTGTCATTTTGCCGTGTCAAACAACCAAAGTGGCACCCCTCCACCAATATGTGGATCCACCCGTGCTTAGCATCAATCGGTCCGGGTTTTCGATGTTCGCTGTCAAGGTTTGATCAAACAGGAGGACAACGTCGATTTTCACCCGGCATCAAAACACAATTTGAACAGAGAAAACAGCTTGACACGATTTGCGACGTTTCACGTTCGAAGTTTGCACAAGGTCACACGGACGGTCAACAAGATGAAGCAACGGGTCGAGGGTGGTGAGAGAAGGGCACTGGACGCAAAATAGATCTAAATCGAGGTCGAGTGGGCGAAATTCTGACCGAATGTTTGGAAATGGTTCACAAAATGAGGGAGGAATTTCATTCCATGAGAATGGCTAAATGATCTGGTCTGTGATCAGATCCAACACAGAGAATTCGAAAAATATGAAGTTGCACAAAACGTCGTGAACATTGTACGAGTCAAATTTGTACACAACGTCCGAGATCGACTTCAACAGTTGATGTCAACGTGCCAAACTTAATCAGCTAGTTTACCTCGCTCGGTGGAAAAGAAACTTTTTAAACCGTCATCAGCAAACTTGGCGAGGATATCGAGAGGACCTTAATTGACAGAGCAAAAAAAAACTTTCAAGGAAAGGTTATCAGCATTGCTTGAACTCCAGGGGTTACTGTAGCAGGAAACGCAGAGTGCTTCGCTCAGGAAGAGAAGCTGGCTTCAGTGCGTACGAGTATGCTTGGCGAACATGGAACATTGCACTTGACATTGACTTCACAACATCCAGATCTACACACAGCCGCATTCTGGATTTGTCTCCAAAAAATAGAAAAACAATCTAGTGTTGTCCCAAAGTCAGTGAACAAGTCGCACCTTCACTCGACTTTCAGCCAGATAAAACAATGCACCGACACGACGCTTCGAGGACACGACGTCTCTCAGGGATCTTGCTTTCTGAAGCTACTGGGTCGCTCAGCAAACTAACTTGGCGAACATGAACACTACTCTCCTGTGCACAAGGGTTGGAGTCTACTCCCGTGAAAATGAGCTTGACCTGACAATGTTGAGCAGGAAACTACGCACTTGTGACAAGTGTGGACCAATGCATTGTCACGGTCACCTTACACGTATCCTACGGTGCAGTTCGGTTAGCGGACACAAGTGTTTCTTCTAGAGTCACGGAAAGCAGCACGGTGACGTTGCCACCTCACCCTTGCAGCAACACACCAACAACACAGTACGTGAATCGTGCCCGTGATCTTTGTGCCCTGTGTGACCTTACCCCTGCGATGGAGCGGGTGAAACATGTACGGGGCGAGTATTTTGGACGGATCGGAAGGGTCCAGGCTGGGCGGAGAGATCACCAGCGGGTCCAGGTCGGCCGCCAGATGGCCGCGGATCTGCAAGACACAGCGTGCGGGGCGTGTCGTCAGTGTGACATCAGGATGACTGTGTCTCCACATCGTGACGTCAGAGACGTGGTCATCACCAGGAGGCGCTGATCGACGAGAGCTGCGGTGTCGTTTGCTGAAATGGTCTGAGGTGAACCAACACCTAGTGAGGAACAAACCCCAATGGAAATGCTGAAAACATGAAAACTGTGCATTTGAAGGGTATGACCTGAAAAATTAGTGAAAGTTCACGACGAATGAGTGACCTATCTCTAACACTGCCAAACACGAATTGCTCACAAACAAACAAGTCAACTCGACTCGAACTCGTCATCAGGACAAAAAATTCTGAATGTGACTGTTTCTGGCAGCCACCAAAGGAAGCCTAACAGCGTGGTCAGATTGCACCTGTGCGTGTTTCTGGTGCTTGTGTCTTCGCAACATGTCGTATGAGGTCGTGGATGTGGCATGTTAGAAAGGCAAAATTTGCCGAATAAATTTGCACACGTCTTTCTCCCGCACTTCACCAGATGCCCAGATCGAAGGCAGATTTAACATCAAAACAGACAGTGATTCAAAATGAAATTTTGCATACATTTCTCTGCTTGTCTTTTGTCTTGGAACAAAACGTTGCCGTCATCGTCAAACAGTGCAGACAAGTCGAGCGTTGACCACGACGCTTGTCCGAACTTTGATCGGACCTCACTGCGGCGAAGACATTTGGACCAGATCTACCTACACCTGACGATGCGCATTCGTTCAGAATAGAGTGAGAAACCCGGACGAATGCACAAGACGCCAGTCCAGAAGCAACACCAAACTGCAACCGCAACTGCACAGATAGGACAGGCCAGGATAGAAAGGGAAAGCTGGTGGTCATCAGGTGCTTCGTTTCTTTCAAAGAGTCCAGATCACTGATTCTACTACATAAATAAAGAACGTTTGCTGTTTGTCGCTGTGGCCACCACAGGGAAGCGAGGCAACTGCTGAACATGCGTCCCAAAGTGAGGAAAGAAAACACACCCAGTCGAACCTGCACAGGCATTGATTCTCGTCCGGCACAGTGCACGAAAGCATCATCAAATGGCTGACTGGGTGTGTTGGCAGTGAGTGCATTAGGCGTGGGCGGTGAGCGGGCGTGGCGGTGCAGACGTACCTAGGTTGTAGTTAGCTAGGATTAGCTCGGGTGGAACCGTGTCGTCCAGATCGGCGAACGAGATCGCGAGTGGGTCGGTGTGCGCTACGTTGTGGCCACGCCCCTAGACACAACCACATGTGACAACAGCGTAAAACCACGGTTCGATTTCCTTCTGCCGCTACAGGCCTGCAGTGTGTGCCATCCACTGCTTCGTTTGGAGCGGGCGCAGTCCGCCAAGCAATTGGAGGAATGGACAAATCACAACCAGAGTTCTGCCCCATTCCATCCGTCGTTCTGATTTTGCTTGCAGACAACTGAGCGTAAGCAAAGAGAAGCCATCACCCAAGAACCGAAAGTTTTGGTCTGTCCCGACACCTGTCTCTTCATTTCATCCCAGTTGGTTCCCAGCACATCACCTGCAGTTCATTTGCTTGGAAACCAAATTTCATCAACAGTGCAACACAAGATGACGTTGGAACGATTGTGCTTGTGTGCCAGCTTCCTGCTGCTACCAAAGCGGACAGCGCGTGTAGCGTAGTGAACAACAAAGCAAAACAAAGCAACTGAAAAAGAAGTGCTGGTGAAGGATGAATAAAATGCACACGAAGAATGTTGATGGCATATTTCTGCGTGAGAATTTGTCACAAATCACAGCTCAACCAAGCACAACGGCAGCGTCGTCCCCACTTCCATTGCAGTCGGGAGAATGAGCCCCCACCCCAACCCTCTCGCGACACTGCATCGTGAATACAAGGAACAGCAATCAACGCTGCCTTTTGAAGTTTTGATGGTTCCAATTCAATTTCCTCCAAATGGAAAAGCGTGGCCAGGGGGTTCAAATCTACGTCCGAAAATCTCCCACAAAATGACGCATGTGTACTCATCCTCGACATCCTCAACAAGAACACCATCAGGATTGATACGGGTGTTATATATATTTACCATGACCACCCCCAAAGACTGCCATGGCCTTCCATAGCCACAGCAACAGCCACAACCAATCATATCATTCCCTAGATGGAGCCACTATCCTAAGCTGGGCACATGACCCAGACTGCCAACACACA
>JAAUXT010047785.1_pt1 | contig 16439 bp, 12 predicted proteins | sample 7278171 | NCBI WGS metagenome assembly JAAUXT01 (sample SAMN14350112, study PRJNA611818) | marine sediment metagenome | isolation source: surface marine sediment (1.8m) | place: French Polynesia: Moorea | collected 2018-08 | reverse complement strand
GTGTGTGTGATTGTGTGTGTGGTGTGGTCTCTGTGTGTGGTCAGTGTGTGTGTGGTGTGTGTGTGGTGTGAGTTTGTGTGTGTATGTGTGGTTTGTGTGTGTGCGTGGTCTGTGTGGTCTTGTCAGTTCGTCTCTCCGTCCTTCTGTCTGTCTGTGAACGTGCTGTTGTGCACAGCCATCGCATGTTGAGTTGTTCCTGCTGTGAGACGACTACTTTTGCCGACATCTTATCTGCTGGACCAAGACGTTTGGTCATCCACAGCCAATTGGTGTCTCTGCCTTTGTATGTCTGGGCGCAACCACACAGAGAGGGGAAGGATAAAAACATAAAAATTAAAGACAATGAGGGAGATGGAGAGAGGGATAGAGAGTGATGTGTAGGGAGAGGGGGGAGAGTGAGACGAGACAGAATGCAAGAGGGGGGAGAATGAAAAAAGAATGGGAAGATAGATGGAGGAAGAGAGATGTTCCACCTCTGACAAAAAGGAAACACCATACAACAGAGAGAGCCAGGGTGAGTTTTGCTTGAAAGGATGTCCACAATCCTGTCAGAACACAAGTCTTTTCCAAAAGAATAGTTGCTCATCTGAACTGCTGTCATCAAGTAAAAACCCAGAGTTCCACACAGAAATTGCCCTGTTTTTGATTCTATGTTCTTTCTCATAAAAATGTTTGGATGCTTCAACTGTTTGCCAAACACAAGGCAACAATTTTTGTCAGCCATTCACCACCTTGCTTCGATGAATAAATGGATGAGACAAGCATAAAAAACAGTTTCCTTCTTTTGACAATTTGTGTCACTCTGGGTGGAATCAAGTGGCTTTGTTCTTCTTTAGAAGAAGCTCTCTAATTGTCAGACACAGAAACACACTTGGGTTGACAATTGAGTTGACAGGTAGAAACAAGCTGGACATCCAAAGAATCACAGAAAATGATTCAATTGATTTTAAGAGAAATATAATCTGCATCACACTGTTTGGTATCCAGCTCACACATCCTGAGACAAGCATAATTGCTGTTTGAGCAAACAGAATACCTTGTGATTTTTTGACAGCAACAGTTGCAGCAATTTGCTGCCTGGATTTGTGCAGTGAATGGATTAGGACCAAGTATGAGAGACTCATGACACAAATTGCAGAGAGTTGTATTGTGACTACACTTCCCATGGTAAATTTTGAAAGGGCCCTGAAGACTGTGGGATCTAACAGAAGAGAACAGAGAGCAACTGGAGAACCATCATACAAAAACCAGAAAATTGTCACCAGCATAGTTGCTACCAAAGCTGACAGAAAGCAAATAGAGCCACAAAGTTGGAAGACAAATCCATTTTCCTTACATTTGGAATTTAATGGGTACAAAACAACTGAAAGTCTGACAACAGCTAAAAAGCAAATGAGAATTGGGGACAGAATGCTATGTATTAATACCAAATTGCAAGCAATAAAACACATAAAGCTTGATTTCCATTGGGCTTCTTTGAAAGCCAGAACACCCTGAAAAAATCCATCAGCTGAAATCAATATCACCAAGTACAAACCATAAATAAGTTCAGCAGAACTTACAGAGTTGACCAAAGTGCAGAAGGATGTCATCTTGTTTTGTTTCTTGATGACTGACACTTGTTTCAGAACAATGGACATTGTGTTCAGTAACATTACAAAAAGAAACATCAGGATGAGTGCCCATCTGAGATTTGCACTTGGTAAAAGATTCAAACAGGTTGAGTACCAAGGTATTTCAGTGCTACAGACTGAGTTGTGCTGAACAGAGCAACACACCCTGAGATCATCAGACAAAACAAAAGGTACATTTAAACTTTGGAAGCTGTGTGAGCCAACGTTGAGAAGAAGATTGTGTAACAGACTGAGAATAATGATGGACTGAGTTCCTTCTAATGAGGAGGCAGGAAAGTCTTGCAGAAAATTATGTGACAAATCAAGAATCAACAGGTGCTTCAGATTGATGAAAGAAAGGGAGCTGACCACAGCTATCCTGTTTGAGGGAAGCTTCAATCCTTTCAAGCTTTGACTGGCATTGAAACAGGAATCAGTGATTGAAAGAATTTGGTTGTAACTTGCATCCAATATTTGCAAGTTCGAGAAATAAACTGTAATCTTGCATAGTTGTTGCAAATTTGTGTGTGAGAGTGACATTCTGAGTGCATGACCAAATGCAGCAAAGTGTGTCATCCTGAGAATAATGCAATTATTTAACCAGATGTGGCTGAAAACTTTGACTGACAACAGAGTAATTGTCATGTTTTGACAAGCTACAACAAAAGTAAGACATTCACAACCCACAGGGCACTTAATGCCATTGAACAAACAAAGTTGCTCATCATCTTCTAATGGACAGTCATTTTTCTCATCACAAATATCACCCAAATGAGCACAGATGTGAGAGTCTCTACATTTCAGCATGTCTTCACAAATACCCCATTCTCCACACCTTCCAAATTCATCAGCACCATCTGGACAGTCTATTTGCCCATCACACACATAAATCCAAGGAATGCAGTAAAACTTCCCACATTTAAATTCCATGTGACATTCAAAGCCAATGCAATTTTGCAAATTTTCACCATATTCACAGACAGGGAGACTCTTTCTATAGGAGCAAATCTCAGAGACATTGTACCATCTGATCTCCCCATCCCTGCAGGGCAGCTGGGCAGTATTGATTTTCTTTCTTCTGCTTGCTGTGCTGTTCTTTACTGATGTTTGAGCAAGCTCTCCAAACAAATCTTGGGAAAACAAAATGCAGCTCCCATCACAAATAGTGTGATAGAAAATTGAACAATGCCTTGTAAGTCCCACATGTTTGCATTTCTTTGTTCCACTGGAATTGCAAAGGCAGAACTTTTCATCATTATGATCTGTGCCAGGGCAGTCATTCAGTCCATCACAGAAAAATCTGTAATGGATCCAAGCACCTTTCTGACACTGGAAATAATTGAAATTGGAGAAGTTGAGGTGCTTGTTTACTTTTCTTGTGACAACCAAGTACTCATTTGGTACTTTTTGTGTTGTTTTGTATGAATATGTATCATCATGTTTGATGTACAATGCAAACTCCTTGTCAATTCTTATTGGTGGAAATGTTCCTTCAATTGCATCAAATAGAAATTGGAAATGGTCCAAGGTAGAAAATATGCTTTGGTCATTGTATTGTGTTGTTAGATTTTGATGGCTTGTCAGAACAAATAAATAGCACATTTTGTTCTTCAGGACACATGTTTTCTCATCAAGTGTGAAGTGCTTTTCAGATTTGTTGCTAGTTTTTCTTGTATTTTCCTTTCTCAAGCACAAAATATCATCAAACATATCTTGGTGACAGTCCATGGTTCTCCACTCTGGCTGAGCCAAGTTTATAAGTGTCAAGGCAGCACAAGGTTCTGTCTCACTCTTCCAAAATGTACCCGATTTCTTTTTCATTTTGATAGTCAAAGTGTCTTCTGTCTCAGTTTCAGAACAGTCAGTGAAAGGGGATGTGATGGCAGCTGCACAAATAATACGAAGAACCTCCAGTTGAGTAGGTACCCTGACAAACTGAGTTTCAGGTACATTCACATATTTTGTACTTCTCACAACTTGATAAGTCATTGGAAATGTGCCACTCCATAAGTACATTTTCTGAAGAATAACCAATTGATAGATGTCAAGTGCTTTGCTGTCTCAAATCTTGTGAAAGGTTGTTTGTCAGGTACAATCAGATGCAATCCCCTGAAAGCTTGCTGTCAGCTGAGGCTATTTGTGTGTGTGTGTTTTGTGTGTGTGACAGCCCAGCAAATAGTTAATTTTGGAAAGTTTGTGATTTTGAACTGGAGAACATCTCAAAACAAACAATCACCAGAACTTCACCAATTGGATCCTCACCTTCAAATGTTTCCATTGCAGTTGAACTGGCAGAACAGGCAAAGCAGGAATTTTCTGTGAGTATTTTAACATTTCTGTGAGAAGCTTCAGTTCCTCTTTGTCCCTCACAACAGGAAGTGTCGCCTTGAATCTCTTGCAGAGATTTGATGCACTTGTCCAGGACTTGTAGAATAGCAATCGTTTCAGTGCATCATTGTAAATGTCATAATGTTCAAAGACTCTACCAAAGAACAGAAAGTTTTGTTCTAATTTGTGCAAAGTAATACTGGTGTTTATGCAATCATAATTTCCTGGAACTTTTGGATAAGGATAACATGTTTTTGTTTGAATGCAGTGTTGACATTGATTTTTTCTCTTACCAGGCCAGACAAACCTAACCTGGAAAATGTCAGTTTTGTTGGAGATCAGTGATGTGTGTCTGTGTTTTCCTGGCAAAGAAACCAAATATTGATATTGTGCTGATGACCTTGTTGTAGCTGGTGAAGCTATCAAAGTCACTGTTGTCCTGAAGTGAGACCAAAATGGTTTTGCACCACTGAATAAATTCTCAACACCTCTCTGGGTTGTCTGTGCTATACTTAATTTAATGTTGAGTGCCTCATCAATTTTTGGTTTCAAAAATTGCAGCCAGAAGAGGGAGTTGTCCTCATCAGGGTAAAGGAGTAAATAAAAATGGTGTTTGAAGTCAGGTGAAACTTCCTCACTGAATGTGTTGTCACCAAGTGTGTAATTTTGGGGATAAATAGTGATATCTGTCCAGTCATTAGCTGTGTTGCAACCAGACCTGATGACAAATTCAAAGAGCAATGATTTGCTCAGAATGTTTAGTTTGAAGTCTGTTTTGCTTGTTGCAGTCTGGTTGACCTTGAAGACACAGTGAGTCCTGAACCAGTTTTCTTGCTGTTTTGAACACAAATGATCTGCATTTTCACAGCACATTTTATTCACATTTCCACATGATGTTCTGGTGTTGATGGCTTCACCGACATTGGTTAAAACATGGTGGCACAGTTGATCAAACTTCTTATTCAACCTGACATGATTTGCAAGTGGATCTAAATAAATAAGGCAACAAGGTAGCACATAAGTTTGTGAAAAGTTTGTGAGAAGCAACTTCAACAAAGACATCACTCAAACTCACAAACTTACCTGGATAGTGGCCCTGAACTTCATACTGAACAGAGTGAGTCAGAAGCTTTGAGTGCCTTATATACACTGCACAAACCAAATTTTTTGGACACATCCTGATGACTTCTTGAGGGTCTGATTTCTCCATTGAGTGAAACAACTGTAGGATTGTGCAGTTGTTGTTCTCTGTGTTTACAGTGACATCACCACCTCCCCAGGATGACTTTATGGGATGAAACTGAATTGCTCCATATGTCTGTTTAGTCATTTCACAAATATTGAGAATTATTGGAGAACATGACACAGTGAAAGTAGTTAAATTCAGATATAGTTTGCCATATTCTTTGTGTGTGTACAAGACAAGCAACATCTGGCTTGTAGTGGAATAGAAAGGTCTGCTCCTGGAAAAGTCATCTGAATTCACACATGAAGAAAGTGAATTTATCTCGTCTGCTTTTCTCAAAGTGAATGATGCAATGCCTGCAAACTGACAAAATGTGTTGTCTGCTTGAGTGTGGAAGACAAAATTATTCGGCTGAACTGCTGGGTAGGTTTCAGGAGTTGTTTTGATTTGAAAAGCACATAACACTGAGTTTCTCTTACATTCAGAAGAAGGAAAAATAATGCTAGTTGTTGTATTTAAATTCAATGTGGTGTTCAAGATGCTGACTCCAGAAAAGAAAAAGAGACCAGTTGGGAACCAAACAAACAGCACACACTGGAAGGATGAGGCCTGAAATACAGTTCCAAATGACTGATTCAGAGAGTGTATGGATTTTGGGGACTGACTACCAGGGCCATTGTACACAGCCAGTCTGTGTGTTGTCAGGTTTGTGGCAACAATGACTGTGGTTTGATATTTTTCAACAGAAACAGAGTACTTCATTACAAATTTGCCAACTGATGACAACCTCCAAACCCATCTGTTGAGATTCTGTGATGGTAAATTGCTGCCTGTATACACAGAAAATACCTGGTTCACATCAGTGACTGAAAAAGACATCAAGACTGTGAACTCAACACAAGATGTTATTTCCAGGACTACTGAAACATAAGAGGAGCCCAGATGATGTCTCAAGAAGGAATGGAGTCCACAATATTGTGAAACCTTTGTGCGCCCATCAAATATGTTGAGGTGACCAACAAAGCATTTGTGTAAACCTGTGGTCAACATAAATTTTACATGGTGAAGGGAGACATTCAAACTCAAGCTGGGATCCATGTTGAAGTCATATGACAAAGAAATATGGTAAAACACTATCAAATGATATTTTGTCCCATCAAAATTTGTTTGTTGTTCACAAAATGCTCTGCATTGCTTACTCTTCTCTGTTGCTTTTAAAGAGCCAATGGGTCTGGTCTTATTTTCAGTGATGGGCAGCCATCTGTCACCTTGTTCTTCAGGTGTGGTCAGGTCCATTGCTATTTTTCTCTCCTCTCCAGATGGACATTTTCTTGATGCATCCACTGTCAGTCTTGGGAGCAGGCTGGTGTGAATGGACTGTGAATATGCTATGAAGTTTGAAATGTGTTTGACAATGGATAGGAAAACACTTCCACCTAAACTTTCTTTCGAGTGGTGAAGGATTTCAATGTTTTTCACAAGATACTGAAACAAAATTGTCTTCACATACAGAATCCACTCTTTGGCTGTCTTCTTGAAACCAATGTTCTCAATGTGATCAATTTCATCTCCTAGTTTTTCACTGTTGACACACAACAGAAGAGGAATAAAAAGAAAATCCAAAATGCACAGATACACTTTCATTTCAAAAAGACTTGGGGTTGCTGTCACAGCTCTCGAACAAGATAATGTGATAACCCAAATTCCATTTGTTCAGTGCGCAAACAGTTGAAGCATCCTGCAAAAATCTGACATTGAATGACAATGTTTTGCCAGTTCTATAAATCAAAGGTGTGGAAGAAAAAAGTATGAAATCAAGAAGTTGAGCATTTTTGCAGATTTTCCCAAATGGAATTTCAGCAAAAAAACTGCATGAGAGCCAAACCAATCAAGACAATGCAATTTAGTGTGATCTTCATGATAAATCTTTGCTTTATCAGAAAATTCTATTCAGCCAGAAGAAGCAAAACGATGAATGAAATGAAATATGCATGTTCAGGGGTCTGGTTTGCTGGTGTGAGGGTGATCTCAGCAAGCTTGACTTGCCAAAAGAGTTGTGCAAGGAACCATTTCCATTCAGTAGTGGAGAGGTTTTGGTGTTAGAGCAACAAAAGGAATTAAGGAACCACATGGACATCCTGAACAAGCAACCAAAATGTTCAGTTCTCTGCTGGGCACATGCTATTTCAAGAACCAGTCACCAAAATGTTTTCAATATCCAGAGAATCCACACACAAATTTCCTGAACAGCGTGTGGCTCCACCAAATGTCTTCCAGGTGTGATAGAAATCATGCAAATGGCATTCAATGAAACTGTGCAATGGATCTTGGTGACCTGAATGCCAACTGAATATGTTATGTACTTCACCAAATGTCCTGGGGGTCATAAATATCTGCATAACAAATGATATTTCACCACCTGGGCAGGATTTGTGTTTTTATGCTGTATGTTGCTGGTGTCAAGCAGATCTGACTGTGTGCAAAAGTTCCAACAATTACATTTTGTGTGCTCCAACAGATGTTCTGTAAGTTCAGAGAAAACTGGCACAGAATTATTTTTTTCAACATGACAGTCTCATAAAATTTTCACATCTTACTTACAGACCTCCACAAGTTGCACACAGCTGACAGGATGGAACACCTTCATCTGAGGCTATTGCGTGACCAAAGTCCATCTCATCTTAATGGGAACTCATTCAATTTGGTTTGCATAAGTACAATTTCAGTGCCTTCTCAGAAAGCACAATGAGAACAATGACTTCCATAAGACTTGAAGTTGCAGCACGAAGAGAATTTGCCTTGAGTTTCATTTCTCTTTCCAACACCAACAAAGGTGCTTTGATGCTTTTGTTCAATATTTCCCTGCAGTTACTCATGCCAGTTTTTAATATTTGACACCAAAAGTTGAACTACACTTGTGCTGCTGTCGTAATACAAAACGCATGAAACAACAGGTTGTTTTTGGTTGTCTGTGGCCGCAATATTAATTCAGCTATGTGCACATAAAAGTCACTTGGATAAAGGGTTGTCAAAAAGATTTCACTCCACCAGAAACAAGCAATAATTTCTCATATGTCAGCAGGAGAGGCCCTCCCTCAGGATGAAGGTTTCCCTGGCAAAAATGTGGATCCAAGGAAACACCAAACAATCCCATTTTCAGGTTTTGTGTCTTTCACCAGGTATCTTCCATCTCACATTCATCTGACCTGGAGCGAAAGGGGCTGAATATTCATTGACCCACCAACGCCCTCCAGGTTCAGGAATAACTGTGCAGAAATCGTTGATACATCTGCTGAATATCCTGTGTGTTCCAGGCATGGAGACAATTGTGCTGAGCAAAAGTATGTAAACAATATACTGCTCCACCAAACATCCTCTGGGTCCAGTGTGTCAGTGACAATAACTGTCACTCAGTCTCTGACTTGCTTTAGTTTTCTATTTTTTCGTTTGTTCTTTGAGTTGAAGTTTGCATCTCAGCATCTGACGATATCACCCTGTGATCATTCACAAATCGCTTGTGTGAGAACACAGAAACTACTTTTTCTCTGGTTGCACGATGCAGGTCCCTCCAAGAGTCTGAGGTTGGTTGGATCCAACTTGGGCAGGTCCTGAAAATTTCTTACATGTGTCACAGTGGGGTGCTGTGACTTCTGAAGACATCTTGTTGTGACCCCAGCAAGAACTCATCAGCTCCACACAAAGCTGGATCCACCCAGCTTCACTCTGGAGGCACCTGGGTGGAATACATCTTCCATGAGAAAAAGTAGTCCCTGAGAACACAGTACTCAAATCCAGAAGAGAATTTCAATGAAGTCACAGTACCCAGTTCTGTGGCATTGTACGTATGTGAGTAATCAAGCAAGTCAAGTACATCAAACTGCTGATCAGAACAATTTCTCAGCAATTTTATTGATTGTTTTCCAAAATTGCAAAGTCAGCATGACATCAGATCTGGAAGGTTCACCCTTTCCGTCATTAAAATGTCTGCATGAAAGCAAATTATGACAGCAAAAGTATATAAGTGACCACGAACAAGTGACAATATTATTCCATAATTTGATATGTTCTCACCCCAAGTAGAGTGTTTCCTCACCAAAAAAATCAACATTGCAAACAACATGCCCAAAGAAACTCAACAGCCATGTTGGAAGTTTCCTCTGTCATGTGGCCTCTCTTCCTTTCAAGCAAATGTGTCATTTCTTTTCTGGTGAATCATATCAATCAACTGTTTTCAAACAAAGGGTGGTTCAGAGATCAATGACCAGTATACTATGCAACCTGTGGAATATTGTGCATTCTGTTTCTTTCAATAACACAAATCTGTCAAGTCAACCAGAAGACTAAATTTAACTTTTGATCAAGCTGGTTGACCTTCTTTTGAAAAACAAGCTGTCAATTTTGACATCCAAAGGAGCAAAATTTTCCATCTTCCAAACTTGATGTGTGTTCAAATGCCTACATGTCTTACAATCTATGAGTAGATACCTGTACATGTACTTGAATTGTGCAAAAGATAAAATTATTGCTATTTGTCCAAGATTTTGAGGTTTGATTTTGACCCAGAAATACTGGTGAATTGAAGTGAATGATTCAAGCTGTTTTCTACTGTTTTCTACACAAAGTACAAGGTCAAACAATTGAAACAATGGAGTCTGAACTTCATCTGAAAAGGACATTGTTTTGGAAGTATTTTCTGCGCTGCAACAGGAAGAATCTGGTGGTGATGGATGTTGATGGGTTCCTCATGATGATGCCCAGTGTTGTGCAGGATGAGAGTAACCCACGTGAGGCTGCCACAGAGATAAATGACTGTTAGTTCAGCACAATGTTCACACTCAACACACAAAACACAATGCTTAACTTCAGTTTCACCCCCCCCCTTCCGTCTGGCATATTTTTGAACCTTCAAGGATGTTTCCTTCCTGTAAGAGTCACCATACAGAGACACGAAAACAGTGAATAGCCCCCAGTAAACCACCAGATCTTACATGACGCTGGGCGCAGATCTTGGCCTTGATCCTGGAAACCATCATGGGTCCATTGGCCTTCATTGTGACACACATGTTGGTCATGTATCTGTCCAGGATCGCAGGAAGAGGTGTCCCTGTGCTGATGTCAGTCAAATTCATGAAGGACCCAGGGAAGAATAACCAAAATTCCTTCAGGTTAGTTTTCCCATAGAGTCCAAGTAGATCTACATTTGTCTGTGGAAAAGCAAATTGACATATATTGAACTCTGACAAAATGTTTCTGCCTCAATGACTGAAAAATTTAAAACTAATCTGGTTGTATTTTGCAACAAAACCAAAACACATATTCTGATAGCAAGGTGTGTGTGTTCTGTGGCAAAAACAACATTGTGAAAGAATTTTTGCCTCAAGTGCCCAGAAAACTTACATGGAAGGTGTTGTACTCCTTCTGTGGCTGTACCTTCTGTCCACACTCTCCTGCTGATTCATCACAACTTTTCTCAAGCTGCTCACATTTACCAGAAAGGATTTTTTTTGCAAAACAGAAATGAAAATGTTGGTGACACAAAAACAGGCAATAAATGAGTGAAAAGCACGTGTGATTTGCTCTTCATGTCAGCATTTTCTGTGCTGTTCCCTTCACTCACCAGAGGGGGGTCACCTTCTGTGGTCTCTATGCTAACCCAAGTCTCCATGTTGCCCTCTGGTGGTGGTGATGTGAAGTGGAAGCCAAATTCCTGGAGGTAGCCACGAGGTTCCACACAAACCTGACCAAATCCATCCAGAAAGGATGAGAACACACAATGAGAACACAAAACTCTTCAGTGACAAACCAGATCTGAGGGAAACCCTGGGTTTGTGAAATTTGTTTGTGTTTTTCAAGGTGGTAACAGTTGTTTGCGCATTGTTCTCATTCCCAGATTGGCCTTCTCAATTGCAGATTCTCAAGTTGATATCCTGTCAAAGACAAACTCACAAACATGTCCAACTGGTACTTGAACCAGTATGATTACTATCACTGGAAGAGACTCACAGTATTGGTCGTGCCCATGTCCATATCAAACAATAATGTGGTCATCAGAAACTTCTTGAGTTTTGGTGCCACAGGCTGAAGAAGAAACACAATGTATACTGAACCAGAACTGGTCACCAGAGAGATGCTTTTGGTTTGTGATATTTACAAAGCATTGAGATTTGGCTTTAGAGTGTTGAGGCAAGTAGCAAGATATGTTAGTGATACACAACACTGCTGCTGGCCTTGTGACTTCTTAAAGAGACCGGATATTGCGCAAACAGTAGAGAAGAGACCTTCTCAAAACGTACGTGGGATCATGTGTCCAAGCAAAGTCACAGTCAGGTTGAATGGATCAAATGGTTGAGAGTTGCATGTCCCAATGTGGAGTCGACTGAATGGTGGGAAGTGGCCCAGGCTCTTGTTTACTCCTTGGGATGGAGTCATCTCACACTGAAAAAGACAGAATGCTAAGTCTCCATTCCTGATTCCTGTTTGTGTTGTGTCCTGTTTGCCTCTTTCATACAGACACAACACAGTGTCACATTCTGAAATCTCATCTGTTTGGGTTTCATCTGGCCACTAAAAAAAATCTTTGATATTTTTTATTTTGCTATGTTCTGGTAATTTACTTTAACCTGGAAACAGCCAAATTCAACAAAAGCAGGAAATATATATGGGAAAAGGCAGAATCACTTCACCTCATTGGTGGTACCATCAACATCATCCCAACTCTTGAAGATGATCTTGAACCCTTCAGGACAGATATTGTCTGGTGTGTCACACTTGACACTGGCCATTGCCATTTGGTACAGGTATGGGGAGACTTCCAAGCTGCTGTGAGCCACTATTGTGTTGCCTCCTTGGTGACGCAACTCCCCATCACACCTGTGCAGAAAACATAGGCAACAGGCAGATGTCAAGCTTTCTTGGAACTTCAGGTGTGTTTTATCTGTCTCATGTCAGCTGTGATGAAAGGGAGAAGAGAAATGCTTTACACTATTGGTGCCATGCTCCAGTCATTTTTTGGTGGGAGTCTTTCACAAGTGTGTCCTGCAATATAACAATTGTTGACATTTTTTGAGAATATTCTCTTGATGGTCTCAAGTCTGGCTACAAATGAGCTGGATACAGGTATTTCAGTTCAAAGTGGAATACACCATATGGTTACCAGTCCTGATCACTGCAAGGCCAGGACAAGAGCCTTACTGGGGGCAAATCTTCAAAAGTTTGCAGCTGCCAAGAGAGAAAATCTGTGCAGACAATCTTTTCTGCTTGTCCAAACATCTGTCTTGCACAAATGAACAGGGAGGCCAACAATGACTTGCTGCCTTTGGTAGCAAACAATTTCAGTTATATCTGTGCCACAAGTGCTTGGTCAAGTGCCAAAGAAGACCAGACTCTGGACTTGCATCAGCAATGGACAAATCATTGGAGATGAAGCGAGACGTTTTGAATCTTGAAATGTGACACCAATGTCCTGTCACTCACACAAGATTGACGCCACGCGAACATGTTGGTTTCCGGTGGGTGATTTCAAATGTTGGGCTTTGAAGGCCTCACTCACCATTTAGATCAAATTGCACTGTTGCAGCGACCATGCAGACCACGATCATAGCCAGTGTCAACTTTCCCATTCTGCTGGTTATCCAAGAAGAATCGTCCAAACCTGAGGTAGAGATCACAAGTCAATTCCAGCAAGTTTGAATTGTTTTCTTTTGAATTACCAAATCACTGACATGTTGTTGTAGCCCCTGGTTCTGTTGGACAAGAGCAGATGCTCAAATCATTGAATTGGAAAAAGAATCAGCTTGTCTGTGCTGTACAGCTTATTGTTCAGGCACCCCAGCCAGTGGAACAAATCCACAAGATGTTCTGCCAAAAGTGTCATTGTCTCTGCCTGGCTCATTCATAAAATTTTGTCAATCATCAGGTCTTGTTCTGTGTTCTGTGGAATCAGTTGAACTGCATGCCAAGTCAATGGATAAAACTTGGTGAGGTCTACATACAGCACTACCCCCCAAATTCTAGTCAGAACCTTATTGTATTCAAAGTATGACTCTACAGAATCTCTTACCCTTTGCAAGTTGCCAGAGAAATCTAGTTGAAGCAATGCTGAAGTGAGCACTTTTCTCTGTCGCACTGTTGAAAACAATGCTTTCTTCTATGATCTGGGCCTCAAGCTAAATGGGTGGGTCCACATTTCCACGACAACACTTGCCAAATCTAAAGAAAGGATCGGTCCGGTTATTCACTGAAAAGGACAACAAACAAACCAAAAATTCTGACCTGTTACAAGAAAATATTCATTCTTTTCATGTGTTACAATTCTGTGGGGGGCAATGGGTTTCACACAGATGGCGCGGCATCAAAATTTTTGAGGTGAAGCCAGGAATGGACTGGACATTATTTGACGCTCTCCATTGGGTGTCATGTTGATATTGACACCCAAGCATCAGAATTTTGACACCAGCATCGAAATAAAATGCCACCCTGCCTGTGTGGAAACTTCTATTAAGTGTTTGGTTGGGATAAATCAGGCCACAATAAACAGACCAGGAGGTGGTGAATGTTACCAATAGGCTGTGAAAATAACAGAAGCAGGACCAATATTTGCTCTGATAGATGCAAGAGTATTCTGAAAATTACAAAACAGACAGTGATGAAAAATGAGAGGAACTAAAATCAGGTTAAGATGACAGTGATGCTTTCTGAGCAATACCATATGCAGTTGGATTTCTCCTGGAAGGCATTTGGTGGAGCACACAGAATATTCAGTGTCCAGGCAAGACAAAGGTTTTCTGCACATTTCTGTTGAAGATTGTTTTTCTCACCAGGTCTGGAATGCATTTGGCCAAGTGCAGAATATTCATTAGACATCCAGGCCAGGTGAAGATGTCATGTGCCCTTGAGCAAGATACAAACATTTTCTGTTGTTTTTTTCTGTTTTTCTCACCAGGCCTAGAAGGCATTTGGTGGAGTGCAAAATACTCATCATCCAGGTCTGCAAAGATTTTCTGCGTCGTTTTGTTTCTCTCGCCAGACCTGGAGGATAGTTGGTGGAGTGCAGAGAATATTCATCATCCAGGCAAAGCAAAGACTTTCAGCACTGTTCTGCTGGAGTCTCTCTCACCAGACCTCGAAGGCCTTTTGGTGGAGCACACAGAATATTCATTGTCCAGGGCAAGGCCTTGTCCTCTGCGCTGCCAGGTGGAAGATACCGCATCTTCCTACCCGACTAGTGCAGCTTGGTACCCGGTGGAGCTGCTTTGGCGGAGCTGCTCAAAGCCCAAGCTGCGCCACTGAGCAGCACCTACCCCTGCCTGGAGTGAGAATAAATGCATAACTTTTACACTGAGTTCTTTACTCCGGTGCAGCTGAGCCGGAACCCAAGGCTGCACAACCGTGGTGCTGTAGGCCAACCGCACAGAACAGCGCAGTTCTGCTGGAGATTTTTATTGTTATTCTCACCAGACCTCAAAGGCATCTGGTGGAGCACAGAAATTTTTCATCGTCCAGATTTTCTGCTGGAGATTCTTTGCAGTGCAGAGAATATTTAGTGCCCAGGTCATGTGAATATCCCATGCCCACGTTTGTTGGGTACAAAGTTTTCAGTCTGTTGGGCCAGGCTTATGCACAGAAATGGGTACACCTTGCAGGTCATTTGTCTCGGAAATTGGTGTAACCTGCTGTTTTCTCCGTGAGAGACCAGACTGTTTGGTCCACAAAAACTATAAGTACCCACTTGTTCAGTTACAAGCACCAAAAGTCCCTTGAAGGCAAAATTGTCTCAGCCTATCAGAATAGGAGCATAGAGATGTTGCCTCCAGAATCAAATTGATAGTTCAGCTTCTTCATGGACCATAGATGTCCAGGTCAGGTGAAGATATCATGTGCAGTTGTGCTTGAAACAGACATCGTAATCCCACTTCACTCAGAAAAAATTTGCTGGTGCGTGCACATACTGACACACACACTCACGCACAGAAGCACACACACTCACACTACACTCACACACACACTCACACTGCACTCACACACACTCACACTGCACTCACACTCACACTGCACTCACACTGAGATCACTCATACTTGTCACGCTTGTGATCCAGCTGTTGTTGGAGACCTGATTACCACCAGCAACAGCTTCATATGCCCTGCACGAACCTGGAGCTGCTTTAGAGACCAGCGTGCATGACTCCATCCTGCAGTCTGGTCTGAGAGAGTGGTTCGTTTCAACAAAACAAACCAACCAACTGGGTTTGGTTCTCCATCTGCCAAAGCCTGACGTGGACCTTGGGCTGTAAAAAAATAGATCCATATGATTTGCACCTGGGTTTTCCAAAGGTCAACAGTACCAGAGAAAACTGGAACACAAATTAGAACACTCTTGAAAGAATGCCAACTGTTTTTGCTTTGATCAAATTCCTCACTGGCACATTGTCCTACACATAGAAGAAATCTACAGACCAAATATGAAGAGAATTGTGCATTGTCTTCATGGTGACACTGCTGCACACATATGTTTGGTGAAGGATGCCTACAGTACTTTGCCATAGTGCTACACATCAACAAAGGTTTAAAGCAAAGCAATCATAAGTCTCAGCCAGATGGTTTCAGTCTTTGGGTGCAAACAACAAACACAATTTCTGTTGATGTCCAGGTGCTTTGTTTGTTTTGCTCAAATTAAATTTGCAACAGCTGATCTCTGAAATTATATGCTGCGAAAAATTTTCATCTTTCCCACCTGGTGAGAAACAAAAAATGTTTTTGTCACCTTAAGGCAAGACCTTCACTGTCACTTTTATTTTTATCAAGAATGCTTCAAGTTTTGTTCAATCATGTTTCGTCCACATACTCCATACATGCTGATATGGGCACCACAACATAACAAGGGTGAAGTGACGCGAGTTCGCGGGTGGTGAACCGGGCAGGTAAAATCGAACACGCCCAATGTTGCCCCTGCAGAACAGGTGTTTGGTTCGCTTCTGTTACAGTTGTGGTAAACAGAATAGATTTGTTGTGCCAGGATTTGGACAAGTGTCCAAGGGGGGGGGGGGGGCTACAGCCAGGGAGGTACACCAACAAAACGTTAAACAAAATTCAGTGCGTGAAAGCAAACTACCCTCCAAGGCTTTTTAGGTGATTTGAGGTGGGTTGCGCGATTTGGACTCAAATGAGCCAAATCAGTGCGAGCCAAATCAAAGCACCTATAGGCAGTGTCTTCCACAAGTATGTGTACAGCAGTTTCATGGTCAAGATGAGGATTGATTTGGGATCTTTTGGGCTCTTTTGGTTCATTTTGGGTTGGGGACAATGCTCAAGGAAGG
>JAAUXT010087690.1_pt1 | contig 16443 bp, 13 predicted proteins | sample 7278171 | NCBI WGS metagenome assembly JAAUXT01 (sample SAMN14350112, study PRJNA611818) | marine sediment metagenome | isolation source: surface marine sediment (1.8m) | place: French Polynesia: Moorea | collected 2018-08 | reverse complement strand
ACAGTTGACCTCATTACTTTCACGCATCTATTGTTCGAAGCGTGTTGTGAATTTTCAGTCACAATACACAATAGTCTTGTGAAGGTAATCACAACACAGTAGTCTTGTGAAGGTAATCACAACACAGTAGTCTTGTGAAAGTAATGAGGTCAACTGTTATTGAAGTCTGTTCATACACTTGAAGTGAAGTGAGACTGGCAGTTCACATCACTCGACCTCTCGTGATGCGATCTCCCAGTCTCACTTCACTTCGCGTGTGTGAACCTACACTTGAACTTTTTCTCCAACTTGCACTTCACTGGAAGAGAATTGCAGTTAATCACATTACCCACCGGTAAAGGAGTTGACATCGGCTTTGCATTTAGAGTGACTGATACATGTTCCTTGCAAGAGAAAAATGTCACTGGGAAGTGTTGACGACTCCGTGTTGACACCCAGCAACAGGGAATACACGGTCACCCCGCACGCAGGGACAAACGGGTTGGAGACCAACGTGAGAAAGGTGGAGTTGGAACCCTGGAAATAACTGCGAATCCAGCAGTCAAATAATCCCGAGATTCCCTCCGAATAGTTCAGTCTCCTGACTGGCACTGCAGAGAATTTTTCAAAATTATGTCCCACGAAATGTTTTTGCTTGCCACATGTTTCCTTTCCATCAATTGAAACCACATTCTTGATTGAAGACTGTGGTTGTTTCGCGCTGCAAATTGGTTCTTCTGACAGTTGAATCTATGGCTCAGAAAAGGAGCAGTTTTCCTTTGACGTTTCGATCCGCACAGTGAGCGACGGGACTCGCGCACTGTGTCTTTGTCTGCCTCGCTGTCCAAGCGAAAAGGGACCTGCATGTTTTCATTTGACAAGGTCTTGTTGACAGCGTGCGACTGTTTCACTAAACCAGAAATCTCTGGTAGATTCGTTTCAACGAAACACCTCTCACCAACCAGCTTTGGTAATTTCGTCACAAAGGGTCTCATTCCTCTTCCAGTTTGTCTTGAGAAGGGCATTTGACACCTTTCCTATGATTCCGAACTTTCGGAGCAGAAGCTGTCTCCCTGGAGCCGATTCTGCCACTCAAGGGAGCCACAGCAGGAAATTTTGGGTCACACAGGCCACACTCTCTACTCGCAAGGTTTGACCAGATCTTTTGACTTCAGACAGTCAGCCCAACTCATCTCGCTCCGCTGACACCAACCTGTGCATGGCGCAACACGACAGGGCTTGCTGAAACAGAACCTGACAGACCGCGAGTCAAGTGTGCTGGCAACACGCAGAATGTCAGAGTCAGATTGCAAAATTCTTTCTGCAGACGCAGCTATGTTTGCAGAACCCACCGAGGCGTTCTTTTTTGTTTTCGCTCGTCTGTGTTTTGGTCCCAACGGAGCGCAATTGGCTGTTTTCCTGAAAAGGACAAAGGACCCGAGCATACGGAAGGACATACATGTTTACAGATAAGACAGGCGAGGCATGAATATTTCATGCGTCTACTCCGCACTTGGATGCTCGGCATCTTGCTTTTTCCATTTCTTCGACACGAATTATGCGCAGCTATGTGTTTTGAAACTTCACATTCACATCTTTGTGGCATGAAAACTGCAGAATCGTTTGCTTTCACAAACGTGTGTTTTGCGAAATGCACGTCTGCCGCTCCAGGTAGGAACCGAAAGACGACAACCTCAAGCCGTTTTCAGGCAGGCGAAGGCACAGTGAGTTCTGCAGCTGCACCGTGACTTGGGCCGTCCCTGGAGTCAACAAAATCACGGCGTCTTTGTTTCCCTGTGTCCAGTCCACGTCTGTTCCGCCGTGAGCATTCAGAATGCTTGCACCTCTGTGAGTTGGATGTGTGCGTCCTGCCGTTCGTTGGACTGGCCAAAGACCAAGACCCCCACTTCCAATTCGCTGGGGTTGGTTTCCGGTGATATGAATGTCCGGTTTGATGGACACCTCCTGTGGTCGTCAGATGTCTCGCTGGTGAACATTCACTGTTGTCTCGCGCCAAATGTTTTGGGACACCTCTTTCGGCGGCTACCTTCCCAATATGAGCGTACCGGTACTCGTGTGTGACAGGGTGTCTGACACAGGTACAGTAAAGTCCCTGCTGCAGCAAAGCGTCTGGCACACCAGAGCACCAGAGCACCTTGAAGCAGAATTTTGTGTGGAATCTCACTCAAACTGTCCAGTATGACAAAGCAACAATTGTTAACTTTGCCAGAAAGTTGTTGAAGACCAAAGCTTGAAATGAGAAAAGTGGCAAGTAGAAAGTGATGAAGTGATGAAAGACCAAGAATTGCAAAATTGTCCTAGCAAAGCAATTTTCAGTTGCAGGGCCTTTTTCATGCGCCAGACACTTGCTCTGGCATGATGCTTTGCCATCCAACCACATTACATGCCCAGATCCTTCCCAATGGCGCACACTCCAAACTACTTGTTGGCCTGCTGCACCAGGTACCAAACTGCACCAGACACCCTCTTTCACCAAATATCCTTTTTGAACTGTCAGCTGTTGGGGCAATTGATTGGTGTCATTGGTGCATCTAGTGTAGTGAAAAAGGTGTCACAGTGCAACAGGGGCATCCAGTGTGTCATTGTGTCTTTTTATACTTCGTGCCTCGCACAGTTGCACGGCATCTAGTGCAGTTTTGATTCACTTAGAACAGGGGGACAAGACCATCAGCAACAAACAAATATGTCACTTGTTTTTTGTTGTTGCTTTTGTGGTCATAATTGTGGCAGACACCCTGCTGAACTTTGGCACATTGCAAGGACACATGGAAATCCAAAACTTGGCAGATGCATTTCCACGCGGGACGCCATGATGCATCAAACACAAGTTTCACAACAACAATGGCGTGGTCCGACGGAGCACTGCAGTGTGGAAAGTTCTATCCTCATTGCTTCATCTGAAACCCTGTGAACACAAAGAACAACACCCTATGCAGCTGTGCATTCCTCCACCGTGTCGACAATTTTGGATTTCAGTTGTGCTTGAGTCTGAGCGTCTCGCCAACGCTTCAATACTCTTTCTCGCAGTTGCTTTGTGCAATCGTGTGTGGAATGTAGGTTGTGGATACATCAATGAAACCTGACACTCACGAAGGTGCAATTGGAGGACTGCACCGCCTCGACTCAGGGGCCGGGCAGAGCAAGAATGAGGCTATGGGCTTGACCTTGATCTGCCCTTGATACATAAATGTCAACAGCGATGCACGGTCAAGCTGCATCATGCAAATTCCCTACAGAAGCTGTGTGCACAAATAAAGTGGCGAGTGGGTGATGAAATTCACGCGCACACACACTCACACACTTACACACACGCCCCTCACACACACACGCTGGTTATGAATGTTCGAACGTTGTAAACCGAAGCCCACACTTGGTGTAGTGTGTGTACGTGTGTATGTGTGTATGTGTGTGTGAGTCAAAAACAGATTTGACGCGTGCTCTGAACTGAAATGTGTTGTGAGCACGGCCTCTTGTTCCGTCAGGTGTGGAAGTCTCTGAACAGTTCAGGTGTCAAGTTCAGCGTCGTGGTGAGTGCTGACGGTTGGATGAGGAATGGCTGTCGTGACTCGCGACGTGCAATTCGGCTGCGCATCCGTGTCAGTGTGTGTGACAGCTGCAATAAAGCCTGACCTCCAACCGATCCATCTGACGATCCGAGCAGAGGAGGGAGACCCCACCAAGTACAGATCGCCACCTCTGTGGTATCACGGAACTCAACATTCGTGCTGCTGATCCGAGATCCTCGCTTCAAAATAGAATTCTGGTTTGTTTTGGCTCATGTTAAGTTAGACTATCGGACGTTTGCCAGAGCCTGAGAAAAACGTGTTTTGGTTGAACAAAGACTCTTGACTTACGTGGACTTTCCAAACGCGGTCAGGGGGTTTGGAGTCTCGTTTCTTTCCTTTTTGTCTGTGCTGAAAATCTTTCTTTGCTTGAATCCAGGGCCGTGGTAAAATTATCTTTTTGACAGTCAAAAAAGTTTTTTCATCACGCAGCTTTGGCAGAACAAAAATGGTTCTTTCCACTTCTTCGGCTGTTCAACAGACACGGGCATTAAATGTCATACGTATTCCCTGCACAACTGAGGCTAAATAATTTACAACAATCTGTGTTTTACAGAGAGCACCAGGGTGTTATTCTGAGTGGCTTTACAGGGAACTGGACTGCGGAGTACTCACTGCAGGAATGTTGCCTTTCCCTTGTTTTGGCTGTCGGTGTACAGAGTTTAGAGAGATAGGACATTGCTCGTGTCAGGAATTCCAGAACATTTTTTGCGCCGAAATGACTTCGTACTGGCTACCGGAAGAAGAGAATTTTATCTGCACGAAGCTTTGTGAATCGGTGTGAATTGAAATGTCTCATAAATTTCTCCGGGGTCTTTGGTAACTCAACAAGCCAAAATGTTACACAAAAGCGTTCAAATTTGTGTACATGTGTTTCGAAGTTTCAACAGGCACGCTCCATACAAAAAAACAGCCCACTTTGGGAAACAAGCACCACGGACTGTGAAACTCAAGGAAACAAGATATGTTTTTTTTCTGTTCAGTGCACTGTCCCAGTCGACACTGCAGTCGTGAGTGGGGAACAAAGGAGGACTAAACGTCACAAGAGGCAGCTAGATTTGCCGGAAGCCATGTTGTCTCCACATCACGGCTTCAGCGCATCTGTCGCTTCAAGACAAAACAGTGGGCGGAAGACCAGTGTCGTTCTGATCCCCCGCATCCCTCCCCAAATTTTTACTTTCAACCACCAACTGGAAAACTATGCCGATCCTGATTCCACCAAGTTCCACGACAATAAAAATCCGGGACATTTCGCTCCGTGTAGCACAAACACTATCACTTAACCTTTTGTTCTGACAACACATCAAACGTGAAACAAATCGCTTGCAAGATTTTTGTTGGCGGTGCGGGGCATTATTTTACGGGACAGGTTATTAGGCACGCCATGTTCAGCGAATGATTTACTCCTCAGTCTTGTGTCCCTCCTCCCCTCTCCACTCCAATCACGCCGGAAATCTTGCTCGTGAGGACTCCATTTTGCACAGCGTCGTGCGACTGTGCTCAAGTTCGAGATAAAGTTTCTGGTATTCTGAAGGTCACAAAATGCCCAGATATATTTTGGTTGGCAAAAGGAAACCATCATGTGCGCGGCGTGAAAGGAGTCTGATGAATCTGGATGGCCCAGACAAATCTGCTTGAGCCTTTGCTCGAAGAATAGTTGACCCCTGGGCGTGGAAGATAACTTTTGTCCTGGGTCACGAGAAAAAGGACCAGGGTCTCGCCTGACCCCAAAGCAATCTGGGATATTGCTGACACATTCAATCCCACCCTGTTTGCGTGCGGTGATTCTATTTGGGTTGGCCACAGCTGCATGAAAAGGGAAAAGCGCTGCTTCGTCATTGACATGTTTGCAATTTGATGGAACTGATGCGAATATGATGGACACGTAAGGAAAGGACTTGGGACCTACTGACCGCACATCTGACATCGGGGAAATTGGTGGAGACGTCAAAGCTGCATTGCGATTGAACGTGGCGCGCAGGTCGTGGCGTTTCACTGGAAGTTCAAATGCCAAGCAGCATTGCTAGAGCCCATGGCTGAAGTGTACAGCCAAATATCACGATACGAGGCTGTTTTCAGAAGTTTTCATTCCTAAGCTTGTGCACTCAAAGCGATGGTTGTGGTTCCTTGTGGCGCTGTTCGACTGTTGGCTTCAGTTCTGCTCGGAGGTGAAGTCTTTTTTCGCAGGCTGTTAAATTGTGTTCCTTTTCTGTGTTTTGCCCGTTGTTCGTGGAAGCCAAATAGCCACAGGGGGACACAGTCTGTCGGTATTCCACTGCAGGATCATCAATTTGCGCTCATCACATGTGACAGAGAGCAGTGTGTGAGCGGCGTGGTGTCACCGTGTTCCGCAGCTTTGCTGTGATAAAACACTACACTGTAACTGTCATTGCGTACCGAATTCTCAATGTAGCAATGATGACCTGTCTTGGCCCATACAGCATTCGTGTTTCTGAAGACGGATTCTACAAACAAAATTTGAAGAGCGGAAGTTGCTCAGGAAACAAGGGAAGTGCACCAAATGTTGCATGTCCACAGGCTTCCCTGAGAATTCATTTTGTGTCACCATGTTGTGGAATCCATTTGAGCAGGTTGAGTCCAAAAGGCATGTGTGGGTCCAGGGTGCACCATGAAACGAGCAAGGGGCTGGTAGGTATGGGTATGGACATGCGTGTGGCCACACCCCTTGGATGCACAGGGTGATTCAGCAGACACATACTCGTAGAGGCACACTGGGCATGCTGGGCTAAAAATAACAAATAAAAAACTGGACTCGTAGCACAAACCAGACTCATGCAATTGTAGTACATACTGGACTCATGTGCACGTGCTCAAAAACAGTTTGCGTGTTCCGGACCAACATGTGCCAGATGCATGATGTACTCATACATATAATATACTCATACCAGACTCAAAGCGTTTGGCTTGTTGTTGGCGATGAAATTCATTGGTTGTCCGACCTTGTCGTGAGTCAGTGTTGGCTTGTGTCAGTCGTGCAAAAACGAGTCCTGATCAACCATTTGTTGCCAGACCTTTGTAGAAAGAGGGGAAAAGTATGAGGGACGCAAGTTGTGATTTCGCTCCAGCGATATCCCAAGAGAGGGGATTCCACCGACACGGTCTGTGACTGCATGCATGGAGAGAAGCCAAGCTCTGAACCAGCTTTTCAAATCAAGTGTTTGGTGCAAAAGGAAGGCAATGATGGCAATTAGGTTTCAAAAGACTTGTTGTGAGCCATGCGAGATCAAGTTATCAAGCTTCGTTTGTCACTGGGTGTTGATTTCCACACACTCTGGTGCCTTCCTGTGTCTTTTCAAATGATATAGTGTCTCCTTCTTCTCCTCGGAAGTGTTGTGTATGCACGACGCCCATGTGTGGAAGTTTAATACATGTCAAAATAGGATGTGGATCGAGCACAATGATGAGGGAGAATGTGGGTTCTAAATTAGGTTCTAACAGTGTTTACGTGTGTGGGAGAGGTCGGAGGAACACACATACATTGTCGGGTGGTCACACCTGCAGATGTCGGGTGACAACGTTTTTCACCCAGAGAGATCCCTGATGCGTTGTCACCTGAACTCTCCCTTTTCCCATACCGTGGGACTCAAACTCAGATTGGTAACCACCTCTGAGGGATAACTCGCAAAAGGAGGACTTACTGTCGAGACACAAGCAGCTGCATTTCCCAGTGTCTTTGAGCTGTTGCACCGTGCATCCCCGTCTGCAACCGTCCGCTCTTCCCCCTGTATCTCAGTCTGTGCTCACACGATTCACTGGACATCGGCTGAGGAAATCGTGTTTGTTTGTCAAGAGCAATCTGATTGTTGGGATCACAGGGTCCGGCCACACTGAAAGTAGATCTATCACCAGTTTGTATCCCAAGTTTCTGCAGAAGTTCTTGGGGGACATGAGTGTTTGTTTTTTGTGAGGTGTCTGTTTGAAAAGACAAACTCACAAGAGAGCGAGACAATCTCGACTGAAATTTGACCTTTCCTACCGAGTAAGCCGTCTATTTCGAGGTTTCCCTGCGGATCTGGATTGCTGGCAGCTCGGTGCAGAGGAATCGATGCCGACCAAACACTGTTTCGACGCTTCTTACTGTCAGATAACACTGCTGCGGATCGAGCTCTGTGCAGCCTGCACAGTTAGTTGAACATGGATCAGAGACTTCCAATTACGAGTTGATCTGCAAGCAGCATACTGAGGAGTTTGGGTCCGAAATTGGGAAATCGTTCTGTGTGGCGAAAAATGCTGGGAAAATCAAATGCCCATCCATCCATACCTCCCTCACGAAAAGGGTGCTCAAGAGGCCCAGTGCAGGATGGTGACAATTGATCTTTGAAACGCACCCACTTTTTCTTGACCAGCTGGGTTTTCACTGGGACGATCACCAATGGTGACCTCAGACCTGGCCAAGTCGTGCTTTCAGATTTTCTCCTTTTGAGTCAGTTGAAGCCCACTCGACGGTACTGTGTGCTCTTGACAAAAACGCTGGTGACGACGAGCAAAGTGTTGAATATCATTAACATCTGAACATGCTCCACGAGGTATTCGCGTTCTTTATCGCATGCAAGCATGCGACAGGTGTTTCACATTTTAATGCAAAATAACAACTGGTATGGTTCAACTACGCACACGTGCTGTTCGTCTGCTGTGCGTGTGGCACAATGCGCTCACAGAGTCTGGACTGCATGGTTCCTTGATTCCGTGTTTGCACCGTTGTGTGCCGCACAAAATCAAAAGGACAAGGTAAGGCTCTTCTTTGAACTCCAGTTTGATTTCTGTTGACCTTTCCAGCAAACACAGCACCAATCTCAACAAAATACAAACACTCAAGGCAAATTGCACTCCACATGAAAAAGTTGCTTCTGAACTACGACCTTTTCTCATTCGGATCGCACTTGTTCTCTTCAGCCTGATCTGTTCCCCTCTGCTGCAGAGGTTATTGTATCGGCCATTGCAGGACAGCTGACGCTAACGAAATAACTGCGTTTGTCCTCGGAGATCGTGTGATCTGCTGCAACACGCTTTTTCTCACATCCTTCATCTCTCAAATTGAGCGGAACACCCTCAATCAATACGTGAATTCTCCAGTGTAACATATTCCGGGGGACACTAGGGCGAAACTCTTATCCAATAGAACCCCGAGGATAAAAGTTTAAACGTTAATTTGCGGCTATAGAGCCATATTTTCAGCCTTCAGAACGCCATAGGGGCGACGATGCTTCCACTATGTATCGATGGACCCTTGCTAAATAGCTGTGTGAAAACACAGGAGCTTTTTGAATGGAGATTTGTTTCTGTGCAGGCGTCACAACTTGAGGAAACTCATCATTGTGAATGGAAGGAAGGGCTCAATTTGCACAGGGTGGCTATAAAGACTTGGTTCCAGCTGCTCTCGTGGCATAGACTGAGGAAGTGTTCCTGAAGTATGAGAACACTGTGCAGACCCTCACTTGGAAGCAGCCAGAACGCAACGCTTGGGAATGTTCATTCTGAGTAAGACATCAGATCTGAAGGACAAACGACTTTTTTTACTGCAAAGATAGTCACCGTTTAGTGTTTCGACAGAACTGGATATATTCTGGACTCCCCAATGGCGAGACTGTGATGAAGGATCATCACATTTCTCCAGAGTCACGTTCATTGAACACTGGACTCAGTTCGTGAGGAATTCTGAAAATGGGATAATTTTGGATCTTACATGATGGACACGTTCACCAAAAGGGATCGAACATCACTGTGAGTGGTGTGCAGCCAAGCACATGACCAGGATAAAAAAGTGAAACCAGTCCTGTGTTCATATCTGTCCTGTAGAGCACTGGTGCGATATTTGAGGGACATTTCTCGTTGATCACTCGAAAACTGTAACACTATGACACTTCTGCTATATGGCAGATAATTCTTGGACATTTTCGCAATCCGGCATTCAAATACCTCAGACAACGGGCTGTCGTGCATCGAAGTGGTCGTGCATCGAAGTGGACTCAAAGCCACTTGCAAAGTCAAGAAGGACAGGTGCTGTGTGCTCGCCAACATGATTGCGCTGACTATCATTGCCCTGCTGACAGGCCTCGCCTCCACTGGAGCCCTGCTCCTCGCCATCGTCACGGACTACTGGCTTTACACCAGCGAACCGCTCGACTTTGAAAACATGATTCTTGGAGGAGAGGTGGATGTCAGCGCCGAAGACTTTCCCCCTGACGCTCTGGAGGGGTTTCAGGTGGACGACAACTACCCAACGTTGAACGAGTCCACACAAATTATTCTACCCGCAGCCATCAGCCTCCACTCTGGGCTGTGGAGAGTGTGCGTCTTCTTCGACGAGCCAGGTTTGTGTGCGCTTCCGGGCCTGTCTTCTTTTTCCACAACTTTGAACCACTAATTGGGGTCATGGCCTTTCTACGATCGATTGATCATCCATTGAAAACCATTTGTCAGCGTGACTTCTGCCCCCGCAGACTACCCGTCTCAGTGCACAAGTATTGGATACGGTCAGACCTCAGAAAGAGTGGACGGAGCGGACACGACCAACTCCATACTGCGTGAGTACTCCTGGGTTTCACTGCGAGAGCTGAGATCCAATCTGGTCCTTTGTGGGAATTCAAGCCTCTCGTGTTTTGGCACACATTTCTCGTTGCGTTTTTGTCCTCAGAATTTGCTGGAAGGCTTTGTTGACTGCAGGCTCCATGAGACGGTCGTCTCCGGTCCTGGTCTTGTCACTGCTTATCATGCTCTTTGGCTTCGGACTCAGCACCCTGGGCAACGCCAAAGCGAACATCAAGACTGTCTATGGTGCCCTGTGTTACGTATTTGGAGGTGAGATAATCCACAAATGGTCTGGTTTCCCCGATCAGTGAAAGTTGAGCTTGTCGTGAGCGTGTTTTTCCTCATTCAGCGCTCGCTCTGGCGACGGGAGTGATTTTCTACATCACGGCCGTGAACGACGAGGTTTCGCGCCGGAAACGACCATCGCCGTACGCCTCGACCGAACACCTGTTCCACTACAGATACGGCTGGGCTTTCGGGTGCGTACGCCCTTCAGTTTGACTCTACGTGCGTGTTTGTGAACCCTGTCTTCAACAGCGAAGTGTGACTGAAAAATTGCACATTGCACGCAGTTCAGTGCAAAAGCGAGCACAAAGACAAACAAAAGTGGGTTGATTGAGCAATCAAACGGAGCGCATTGTGGGTGCGATTCTCTATGCCAAAATGTTAATTGCAGGACCAGCTCAGCATTGTTCACATCACTGCAATTTACATTGTAGCGCGAAGTGTGACCACCACGGCGTTGTAGACAGGGATCACCCCACTCGTTTGTACCTTGCATGAAGAAAGCTGTGTCTGACTGTTACTGACTTTCGCTCGTGTGAACGACATTTGTTAAAGCATGAATTCGTGCTGGCAAGTCGTACAAATTTCTGTTTTTGTTTTCCCGTTGTCGTTATACTTTTTGCTTTTCAGATGCGTTGCAATCTCCTTCGTCAGTGCACTGTGCTCAGCAGCCGCCAACGTATCGATTTACGTACACCGACTCATGAACACTCCGTCCAGCGTGTCCAAACACTCCCTGGCAGAGCTGGGTCACGCTGTGCGAGCCGCGTGTCCAGAGAAGCATCCGCTGGTGCGGAGGGACAGCACCGACTCTCCTCGCATGAACTCGGTGCCGCCAGCGCGCCGCGAGCAGCGCCACGCCAACGCGCAGCAGGGTCGCAGAGGCGGCGGCTGGAGCATTTCTCCCAGCAGAAACAGAGGCTTTGATGAAAGGGGTCATTATGACTTCCTCCCCGAGAGAGACGTGATCGAGATGGACGGGATGCCCTTTCAAAGAACGATTGTTATTCTGTAGAAAAAGGCTACCATTTACCCATTTCCTTGGAGGACGTTCGTTTTCAATTCGTAATCCAACAGCCTTGACAAGTATTCTTTTGCACTTGTGACCAGACCGTTCATTCACATTGAATACAGAGCTTCCGACGAAACGTTCTTCAGTTCGAGAGAAAAGAATCTGACAGTTGACTCGCGTGCGTCCCTTGAACCACGGATTGATGCCGCAGAGGGAAACCAGCTCGAAACGCTTCCTTGTTGTCTCAAAAGTGATTCAATTTGTACGTGTCACGCGTGCGGACCTTCAGAATCGCAAGTTTGATTGTGGCTGCCAAATACCATGTGACACTCAGAAAGAACCAACCCTTGGTCACTCCGTTGGGAAATTCGAGTTGTTGACTGACTGCTTTCTCTCTGCACGGCGCACGGACGCAGGTGCAGACCATCTGTTCTCCTGCAGTGTCCGGAGCCAGTGCATTTGGAAGAACAACACAGCCATAAACCAAGTGTACTCACGGTCGTGACTGGATGTTTGTGTCGAAGGCAGCTGCTGACTGGGAGTAGAAGTGGTGTGGAAAACTGCGAGCGCACTCACAAAGTTGTGCCTGCAACTGCGAGCCAAAGTCGTGCTACCTGACCCAAAATAACTCTCCTCAAACTTCTTCTGGAACAAGACAATCCATGTTCGTACCTGGACAAGAAGCATTCTTGTGCGGAAAGGTCCTTTGTGACTGATGCAAAGAAAAATTCGCTCTCTCACTTCACAGACTGCGAATTTTGCTGTGTTGGAATGAGTCTGTGTGATGAAAGATTGTGTTGTTTCAATTCGCAGTGGCTTTTGGATGTTCCGCATCGAAAAGGGTTCAGTAAAGACACTTTGTTGTCACTGTGGATTCCTGCGGTGGTTACAGGGTGGGAGAGTGAACCGAAAGTTGTCTGTGCGCATTTTGCCCACTGTTGCAGTTGCCAAGAACTGAGCTTGAGTGCTCCGCAAGTTTAGTCACTCTGCAATCTGCAGTGTTGTTGCTGCTCCAGTTCACTGGAGAACGAGAATGTCGCAGTGATGTGATGAAAACTCCCCACGAATGCCGAAAGCAACCTTCAGCTGAGGAAATTACGGACTGTGCCTTGTTGTGTAGCCTGAAGCCGACGAACTGGTCACAGCGGAGGATGATTCACTGTGGCAAGGATGCAAACAGCGCCACGAGCTGAGAAGCCAGCCTTTGTTTTCTTTCCTTTTCTTTCCTTTTCTTTCCTTTTCTTTGCTTTCCTTTCTATTCTTTGTTTCTATCTTCCATTCTTTTCTCTCGCCTATCTCTCTCTCCTCTCTTTCTCTCTCTTCCTTTCTTTCTTTTCTCTCTTTACAAAATCTCTCTCTTGCTGTCTCTTTCTCTGTTTCATCTGATTGGGTTTTGTAAAAACAATGCGGGGCACAATGCGTCGTGCTCGAAGACTTTGTTCCGCACCATGTTCAGCGCTGCCCATTTGATGGCAAATGTCCTTTGGGCACCGTTGACCTTCGGTAAACACTGGAATGGTCTTTGTGAGCAGCAAAATCACATTACCAGTCACAGTCTCAGACGCGCCTCTCCATTTCAAGATGAATCCCTCCAGAAATGTTTTTCGTATTTGGTGCGCATAAAGCGGAAACAACGCCTTCACATCAACACATTGACTGACGGTTCATAGGAGACAAGAATGACCACTTGGAAAATTGTTCGATTCCCAGAATAGGCGGTCTTTGTTTTGGCATCAGCCTTTTTTGAAGATGTTTTGTTGGTGCAGCGTGTCTGATGTGTTGGATCTGTCCGATCTGGTCCTTCATATTCTCTCCAGAAGGCCTTCAGTCTGACAGGTCCATCCCAAGCCTCAACCCCTGCCTCCGTCTAGCCCGGACAGGGAATAGACAGACCGGACATGCAGAAAACATCGGTTTATTGCAACCACCTGATCGTATACCCTCTTGTTTGAATTGCCTTCACTGGTATCGCGTGAATTTGCTGCTTCTCTTTGGCCCGCGAGAAATAGACCAATTTGTAGGCTCAAGACCCGACCGCCAAATTGGCCTTCCTCTCCGTAGCGTGGAAGTGCGAAGTGAAAAGGCGGGATTTCGCAATCAGGAACTGCAGGAGGTCGCGGTGACAAGGGCTTGACACGTCAGCGTCAAGCCACACTTTCGTTTCAATGCAGGAAGCTTTCCTTTTGGAGTCAACCACCAGACAAGTTTCGCTGCAGCTTTTGACTTGAAGGAATCCACACAACGTCTGGTTCCCGCAAGCGTTTGCGTCTGCACGTTTCTTCTTGAGGGCAATGTTGACGTTGACTACGTTCCTGTAACCTCGATTCAAAGTCTCCAGGAATCGAGTCAAAACTGCATGCAGGCTTGGAACAAGTGTACTTGTTGTTGAACAAAAAAACAAAGTTCTTTCACAATTTGTTCAGATTTGGACATATCGCACTGCACATCCACCCCGAAAAGAATGAATCGTCTTCCGTGACAATGGACAGTTCATCCTAACTGCTTCACACAGAATATTCCTATCTGTTTTTGTGTTGTTGCTCTGCTCGTGAGGTTGAAGCATTTCCTGGCGTGAACGGACCACGCATGTCTTGCGGGTGTAAAAGATCCGAATCCAGAACATACTCACACCCCACAATGGTGTCTGCTCACTATTTAGAAAAGTAGATCCAGTGCGTCCCTTTATGCCTCAAGTGATGGGGTGTTTCCAGAGAGGAAAAGTTTGTTGCAATCAAAAACTGCCAGCAAGAGACAGTCATAAAGCACAATTTGAGGCAATTCCGACATTCATGTGCGTTGGATGATGTTGCCTGGTGAACGCCAGACCCACACTCACTCGACTGGCATTTTCATGGGGTTTCAATCGATGGGGCACCAGGCTGAAAAATCGATCTGATCCCAAAGCGACATGTACGTAACATCATTGAGTTCAAGTTCTTGCGGATACTGACCTGGTCATGGAGACAAGAAATTTGCTGTTCATCACTAAAATTGTCAAGGTGGATTGGTGCCGATTATCCTCACTTCAATGTTCGGCTGTTTCTGTATTTAGTGCACAGGGAGTGAGTACGTGTGGACATCGCTGTTCACATGAATGGACAAAAGAAGGAAATGCAGGTGAACATCGTGGTTCTGTATCTGCTGAAAACGGAAGTCGAGTGCCCAACTTTCACATGTAGACCTATGTGCACTGAAAGGCAACTGAAGGTTTGTTCGATTTAACAACTCATCAACCCAAAGTTTGGTTGGGTGGGTCAAGTCAGGCCGAGGGCCACAGCGCGTGGAGCGTTGCTCATTTTTGTTCCTCGCGAGTAGTCGTTTACTCTCGGTGCCACCTCACCCCTCATGCAGGGTTTCTGGAGCGACAACTTTACTTGCGACTGTGACTGTAGTTTGTGGGACAATGGATCGTGGGTTCAGTGATTTCTGAATATCAAATGCAATAATACTTGCAATCAGCAAAAAATATTAACGTGCAAAATATTTTATGTTCATGAAAGTTTGACGCACACAAAATGTCCACACTTGCCACAACTTGTCTTCCTGCAGCAAACCTGCCTCAAAGTAAATGAACAAGTCCTCTGCTTACTGCTTTGTGTTGGTAAATCGAACACTACTACTCATACATGAAAAGGAACAAAGGACGAACGTGCATTTATGAATCTGAGGGTGAGAACGTTGGATGGTCGCCAAGCAAGTGTCAAGCCCCGTTGTCGATCTCGTGCAACTGGTCAGGCTTCTCTTGTAGCTGACGTAAATTCGCACACTCTGACAGGAGACAGTGAAAAAGAGACAACATTTTGGTGACATAAGTGGACAAAACGACACCTTTTACCCTCATATGAAGTGAACCCAGACGCCAAAGTGACGCTCGGCTGCAAATAGAACAATGCGGCGTGAGGTGGAGGTGCGAACTTCACGCATTCAGCAGGGCTTCGCTGCGTGCAGCGGGTTTGTCGCAGTTGCCTGCTTGTCCGTCGCCATCGCCACTGACCACTGGTTTTTCACTGCTGAAAGGATTCCAGGGGTTATGACAACACGCAGGAGATTCGGGCTTTGGCGAGTTTGCTCCCGGAATGATTCAGGTTTGCGATTTTTTAAGTTTTCCGAAATACCAGGTTCAGTCATCAAACAGTTGGAATGAATGTGTGCAGTGCCTGCACATGATAATTCCAACTGCTTTATGATTGAACCTCGCAAGTGGCGTAAAGTTTCTTTACAAATCGACGTGTGAAGAAAAAAAACACAAAAGGGATTGAAGCACGACGAATACGACAAATTGGCCACGTTTACGAATAACGTGCGCTCGTGCCCCAGCTCACTGGAATGACCGAATTGCACTCTCAAGCACTGCATGAACACTGCAACACTGCACGGGATTTCTGCACCATATAGAGCAGGCCAAATACACAAACGGATATCTTCTTCAATAATTCTTGGTCAGGAAAGGTCGCAAGTCGCACTTGCTGACACCGAGAACCGGTATCGATCGTACCGGTACAGTTGCAACTCGATTTCAATGTTCAAGAGATCCTCGTCAATGAAACAGTTTGAAGTTCATCGGCATGGAGGCCAGCAGTTTTGTCTGAAGCTGAAAGTCTGAATGTCTGAACATAGAAATATCGTAAGCTTTACGACATTTCTATCGGAGAATATTCCAAGGGTTAACATTTTCTTCTGACACAGTCTGAAGCACATGTGGTGAGTCACTGTATGATATTTCTATGTGTGGTACATTTCTATTATTAATATTTCTATCTCCAAATGTCAACTTCAAAAAACTGTTTCTGAAGCAGTATAGCATCATATGAAGGCAAAATTATGTGTTATTTGCTCTTTTTTGGGGTTAAAATGGATAGTTTTCCTTGGGTAGATCTAGATCTAGATTTTTGCCATCTGCCATGATATTTCCATCCATGGCCAATATTTCTATCTCTGACATATCAGTATTAGGACTTATCATGCATATTTCATGTATATTTTCAGTTTCGCCTCAATATCAATATGCCTCGACCTGTTGATCCAAAACAGTTT
>JAAUXT010122581.1_pt1 | contig 16444 bp, 13 predicted proteins | sample 7278171 | NCBI WGS metagenome assembly JAAUXT01 (sample SAMN14350112, study PRJNA611818) | marine sediment metagenome | isolation source: surface marine sediment (1.8m) | place: French Polynesia: Moorea | collected 2018-08 | reverse complement strand
TATGGGGCACTAGGCCTCTGGACCAATCAGAAGGCTGGATTTTGAATTCTAGACCAATCAGAGGCCTTCCCGCCCAAAAATTTTGTGCCCCATAGTGGGGGGCTCTTCTCTTCTGCAGGGGCAAGCGACTCAAGGACATTGTCCGAAAACGATTTTCAAGGTGAAAGGCAACTTCCTGGCAAGTGCTGGTCAGTTGTGTGATCTGCTGCAAATGTGACATAACTCAAGTGAACTCAGGGGGCCCTTGAGGTCCAGGAGTCCCTCACCCCAGAAAAAAATTAACTCACCACCCGTATTTCGTATTGAAAGGATTTATCAAATCAAAGGCACATCAAGGGCAACCTGACCTGCACACCACATGTGCCACAAGTTGTGAACAAAGACAAACATATGCAACAGCGAATGTTTTGTTGTGGCTCCAGAAACGGGTTCAAAATGATCCATCAACCCAGGCAGGACGTTATCAGAATTTCATACAGGTCTTTATCATCTTCACGACAGAAGCAGCAACATGATACAACCGAGTGTAGTTTCTCAGACGGAAGAGATTGACTTTCCTGTGGAGCACCATGTTGAAACCTACGGAGCTTCGATCCGTGCGAAGAAGTGTCCGTGGCATCCACAGGCTAATGAGAAGAAGGGTTCGGATTTCTTCTGCTGACAGATAGACTTGTCTTTTCATGAAGTGATACACGCACCCACAGCTCCTGCAAATGGTTTTCTCGGATGAGCCTTTCGCTCAACAAAGATTCTGATCCCATCAGTTTCAATCATCCACCGATTGCAATGGTGCAGTTTGGATTCACGAAGGAAAAAATTCAATTCCATCTTCTTCCGTCACCAAGTTTTCGACCCCCTTTACCTGAAGTATGTTCAGGAGCAGACCCAACCCTCCAGGTTCCAAGTTCAAACCAGCCCGGTTTACGAAACCCTTGCAGTCAGAAACCTGGCTTTGGTTGTTGTTCTGGGTGAGTTTACCAAATTCAAAAGTCGATGGAAGTGTGAAAATGTGAGTGTCGCAACACACCATGCCTGTCGCATCACGCATGGGCGTTTACGAAGCCTTCCGTTCCGTAACTTTCTTTTGTTGTCGTCGCTTTTCTTCACAGAACCCTGCTGCAGGAAGACCAGGAATTTCCAAGGTCCGTTAATTTGGACGATAATACGAGTATCCAGTGCGCCTGGTAAAGCTTTGCTGAGCGCGAAAGGATGGATTTGAGGTGACAAGTGAAGCTGTCAGTCTGGTTGACATTTTCCTGTAACATGTTCAACACAGGTTCTGTTGGAAACAGTGCGTGTTGCCTTTCCCTGAAGAAATGATGGACACTGAGCTGTGTTGTGTTCTCGTCTTTGGGGAGCTCACCTGAGGTCAGCCCCTCGACAGACACTGGTTACGAGACAACGAGTTTCGGTTTGCGCTCTTCAGATATCTGAAATGCGTGGCCTTGGTCTTGAAAGGCGGAAAAGTCTTCTGACAATCCGCAATAAATTCCCGGATTTCTCGGGAAAGGTGAGCCACAAGGCTTCCTGAACATTTCTGTTGTCGGACGTGGGTTTTTCAAAGAAAGAGAAGCCAAACACCAGAGATCTAATCCATTCTGGTCCCCGTCTCTTCAACAATCTTCATTAGTGGTGATTTGTCCAAACATTGTTGCCATAAACTCTGCACAAGAGACCATTGAAATGAAGAGGAAGTGCATCTAATCATGTTGGAAAAGGCAGAGTGCTCGCTGTCGTCCCTATTTGTAAGAAGCAATAAGCTGTGCATCCAAATGACTATTCAGGACGTACTCGACAGGATATTGAGTTTGGATAAGTGCTTGGTTTCAAGTTGTGCAGAATCACAAGCGTGTTTCTTTTTTCTGGAGGACACGAAATATTGTTGTCGAAGAGATTTCACTTTTGCTTCAACTTGTGTGCAAATCTGGCGCGGCACTTGGGCCTTTGCTTCTGGGTGGGTGATTTGGACTGATCTGAAACGATGAATGCAAAATGAAGACGAGTGCTTGAGTTATTTTTTGCTGCAGACTTGCAGAAAATTGTGGCAGCATTCTTGCACTTGACACTGTCTGTACTATTTTCCGTACTGGTACACGATCACAACTTTCCCACCGTTTCTCTGATTGCCTCGAAGCTGTTCTGGGCTTCACTCTTTGATGTGTTGTACTCAACCTGGGGTACACTTGACATTTACAGTTGTGGACCGTCCTTGCATTCGACCACCAACAAGTTCCTTCAAAAAAGGATTTGGTCTGAACCTTGTGGACTTGACTTCTCACAGTGGTCAACCATTTCAGGAACTCCTCACTTGGACTGAGCCACTCATGCAGTTTAAAGCTTTTCCAAATACCCTGTTTTGTTGAGTGCTTGTGGGTTTTTAAAAACGAGGACCTTTTGCTGTCAGTATTTGCCAAAAACAGTTGTAGTTTTTGGGGCGGAGGGGTCTCCTTGCTTTGACATGTGTGGACAATGCCAGGAGCCTGTGCCTCACCTCAGCGGGAGGCCCCAGATTTGGGCACCAGGGAATTGTGGACCATGCATGGCTGACACAATGAAGTGATCAGAAGGGGTATCTGTAAAGGACGAGATCCTCAAGATGATTTTGAAGTGTGCAAAGATTGTCACGGCATGTTTCACGATCGAGTTTGATCTTGTGCGCTCGTGTTTTGTTGGGTGTTGCCTCAAGATTCCCTTGGAAAAGACTCAGGGCAAACCAAAGGTGCGCATTCCAAAACGTTGTGCACTTCAACAACCTTATCATTCAGGACAGCTTGGCAGAAGCTGCAGAAATCTGAGCTTTCGCTTCTCCGGGTGCGTGTTGAAAAACAGATGCTTTCTCTAGATACCTCTGTATCAAATTTTATCCAACAGTTTTGAGATCACTCAAAACGCTTCCCATTACCGAGATTAATTTGCTGTCTCTGTTGAATACTCTTGTGCCGCGTAGCGCCTTTGATTCAAGGCAAAGCACTTCTCCGCTGTGAGGCTTTGATTTCAATAAAAATTCAGAACAGGAGTAAGACGACTTTCTTGAGCTTTACCTCAATGTGACTTTTTGTTGAAATTTGCTGCAGTCTTGGGATGAAAAACGAACTCACGATTGAGATCAAACCTCGCTTTGTGAAATTTGAATGCGGCAAAGCAACTCTTTGCGTCAGCAATCTGTGTCATCCATTTTCACTGAAACTACAAGAAAGCATGCAGAAATTGCCACATTGTGTCATCAGCAAACACACAATGATCACGTAATTTTTTCGGCGTGTGATGCTATTTTGATCAACAACGTGCCTTTATGCGCATCCCTAATTTGATGAGTGGGATGTTCCTCCGACAGCGAAGTCAATTTTCAAGATTCTGCATTGTTGCATGCAAAAAGGGACACTTCTCACGAATAATTTGTTGTGATGAGGAAGTGCGCTCTCACCTGAAGCATTATTCGCTGCCGAGGCCAATCTCCGTTTATTGTTTCAGTGCAATGCATGCATGGATCTGTGCTGCCACAACGTCCCTGCCCTGGGAAGGTGCTTGGTTAATATTTTGGAAGACCAGTGCTGCGTGCAGCTTGGACAGAACAACTCGAAGATGCAAGATAACCAGAATTGAGTTTGGCACTTTTCGAAGAAAGGTGTGGGTTCAGGACTTTCCAGCGAGGGCCATCTTGTCCTTGCTGACCGATTCATTCCGATTTCAGTGGAGAAAACTTGCAGCTTTGGAGAACTGAAGCTGTCTTTACAGCCCCGTTTAGCTGAACTACGAGCGAAACTTTGAAGCCATCTGGGCGCTTGTTGGACGCATGAGAGTTCGCAATTTCCACATCTGTGTGTTGGCTTCGTCAATACTTTCTTGAAAGGAGTTGTCTTGAGATGTGGCAATAAAAGGATGGTTCCTTTTCAAGGATAAAACTAATAGAGTGTTTGTGAAATCTATTTCGGATATTCTTTGCCAAAGGTAAGGGCACACAAAACTTTCTTCTTCGTCAAGAGCACGAGAAAAATGATGAGCCGTACATGGATGTTGCACGTTGAAGCATTGATGCGTGCTTTGTTGTTTCGCAAATTTTGAACGATTTTGAACCCCATGAGCAACTTTTGCTGCAAGATCGTCCAACTGTTGAAAGACGGGCAACTGAGTGTTTGTTGACTTCGGAAGAAACAAAAGCGTGCAAAGATTTTCATGTCGTAGAAAAGCTTATCGCAGAGCACACACTGTTTGACTTTTCCTGTATGCGGAAAATTGAGCTCAAGCGGTGGATCTCACAAGCTCTTATCTACCTTTTGCACGGAGCCAGACTGATAACTTGTCGCATCGCCTCTGAAGCAGCGCGATCGGAAGCCCCGCAGAAAGATGAAAAGCTGACCCGCAAAACACAAGTTTGGGGTGTTTGTTGACCCTTCCTTGGACAGCACGACACGAGAGAGAGAGCGGCTTGCTTTTGGTCTTCTTTTTGAGTTCCTTGTTTGAAGAGGCCAAAACATGACTTGGCCGGGACACCAGACGTTTTTTCCAGAACTTTGCGGACCACCAAAAACCTGTCGTGGGTGCCTTGCATTGGTGCAAACAATGAATTCTCAATCATTTTGGTTCCTGCACAGTCACAGTCACAGTCACACAACTCTTTTCTCAATCAAAGGTGCAGTCAGAGAATCTTCTCTCAGTCGAAGACCTCTGTTGTTTCGCAGAAACCTTTTTCTGAAGTTCTGTTCTAGCCAAATGCTGATTGCACCGTTTTTGTGCTGTCACTAATCCACCAAGACTGAACTGTACATTCCCCCTTTGTCAATTGTGTGTGAGGACCACAGTGAGGAAAAAAAATTGATCCACCTCGCGGTGAACAAAATTGAAATATATCCTAAACCAAAGAGCATTATCCAAACAGGATACTTCACCATGCAGAGATCCAACAGGCTTGAAGACTTGAGGAAAACTGCTGAAATGGGTCCCCTGTGTACATCAGAGCCACTCCAGGAAACTTACAATATTCTCAAAATCTCCCAACACTCTGTCTTGAGAACTTTGCTCCATGAAACTGCCATCAGTTTGCCTTGAACCAGAAGAAACACATTGTACTTGATGACAGTTTATGCCAAACAAATATGACATCAAAAAGAGTGAGATGTTGGATAAAAGTAAATGGATGATACACACAGCAAAGGGCATCCTCCCTCTCTCCCTCCCTCTGTGTCTAATGTGCTGCACCCAACTGCTGCACACAACTGCTGCACCTAGTGCAGGCGTGCTCGGTCTTTGCTGTACGAGGCTGGGAACCCCTTTTTTGTCCTCTGGGCATTTGGCGTCCCACTGTCGACGGAAATGAAAACAACCTCTGGTGTGTCCCACATTTTGAAGGTTTTGGAAGGCGTGAACTTTCTTTCAGCTTATCGTGCCACCTTGCAGTCGAAAATGGCAGCCAATAATAACAAAAGAGAATTTAATGACCGGATCAGACCCGGTTTTGACATGCTTGAAGCGTTCCTGTCCCAGGTCGAAGACATCGCAGTGAAACCATTCGTCTTGATTTGCATGATATTCATCGTGTAACGAGCCTGCATTTGAATATCTACGCGCCGATTACCTTCAGTTCGAGGACAATCTGATCAAGACAACGTCATGAAATCAGAGCGAGGTGCAAAAGAAAGATGTGCGGGTGTCACAAGGTCCTCTCCTCCAGATGTCCACTCACGTACAGAGTCACACACTTTGCCAGCTCTTTCTGTGCAAATACGAGGGGGTGGTTGATACCAACGTGCCCTCAATTCAGAACAGTGACCAGTTGGGTCATTTTACTTCACATGCAGGGACACGGTAACATTTGGCATTGGCGCAGAGAACTGCAGGTGGTGACAGCGTGTATGCTTTGATTCTGTCCGTGAAAAGGGAAAACATCATGCACGTCGACACAACCGCAAAACACTTTTGGACCTGTTTGGTCTATTTTCGTGAGAACAGGCTTTGCAAAAGTTATTTCCATTTGCAGCAGTGATGTTTTCAGGTGTGAGTTTCATAAATACTGATATTCTCCAAAGATTTCGCTTCGAATGAGGCTGACAATGTTGCTTTGACGTGAAACGTGCATTTCTGAGTACAGCTGCCGCCGTAAATTCAAAGAGCGGTGTTTTCTGGTTGCTTGTCAGAGAAGACGCGAACTTTCCATTTTGGATTTAAATGCGTAAGAAAACAGAAATAGAGTACTTTTTGCCCTGAAAACACGTGTGTGGGCAAACAGCTGCAAACTGTGGGCATGAAACTGAGAGAAGAGCCAAACAAAAAACGGAGCGACAAAGTGCAAAAAGACCAAAGACAATTATTGCCTTCTTGACATTTCCCCCGGGGTCCTGGGATGAAACTTGGCAAGTCTGTGAGTGGTCGAGCTCACGTTTTTTTTTGTAGGAGTCAGATGGCGGGGTACCGTGCTGTGAATGTGAATTTTTCAAAAATTTTGGCCAGTGAAGGAGTCAAAAACTTGTTTATCTTCAGTGGTTTATGGAGAAAACAAGGGTTCCTTTGTGGTTCTGTGGTTCTGTCTGTCTGTCTGTCTGTCTCTCTCTCTCTCTCTCTCTGCCATATCATACGCACACACTCTTTCTATATTCTCTCTCAGTCTCTCCCTCAATCTCTCTGTCTCTCTTTCCCCTCTCTTCTCCAACACATTTCTTGGAGGACAGTTGTTGGCTCCTTTACTGGTAATGGTGAGCAACAGGAGTTTTACCTTCTCAGTGGAAGGTCCCTTCTCAAGTAGGCAAAAATGTGCAAACCAAACACACAGACTTCGCACAACAACGACGCGTACGTCAAACGTGTTTGTCTGTTTATGCAAAATCAACGAAAGTGAAATGGGTAGGTTTGTCTGTTTCAATGGGTCGCGAATACAATCCTCAGCTCGTGACTGATTATGTCTGCAGGCCAGAGAACAAATCAGGGACCAATTTGCAAACCTGTTACTTTTCTGAATCTAATTGTTCTGACAGAGAGACAAGGATGTCACTGTTTCATCCGTCCAACAAAGGGTTCTTGGGAAATGACTGGTCATTCGCAAATTACAGTGCAATGCGATTGTTTCCAAACTGAACCGCTGCAGTCCTGTGTGAAGCTGATCACATGATCGTTGCCTGTGTTTTACATACTTGTGGCCTGGTGCACCTGCGGGAAGGTTATCACAAAGGTTTGGAAGATTTGTGTTCAAGAGTGTGTTCATTGCTCTTGGTTGAGATGCTCCATATTTCTCTGGTGATTTGAATTTCACTCCACACACATTTGGACAAACATGGCAACAGAAATGATCAGCTTTTCCCATTCATGGAGTTTTTATTACAAAGTATTGTTCAAACCTGTCTGACGCTGGTTCACGTCTGTTCTGCATCGATCAGTATTCTGTGCATATACCTGACTTCTTATGCGGAGAAGTGCAGTCATGCGGGTGGAGGTACACGGGCCAGGTCGTGCAGCGGGATCCTCTCGGACCACAGTGTTTGTGACAAGCGCAATCTGCATGGATGACTCTTCCCGACAGGGCTCATCCAAAACAACCCGATTGAGACACGACAGAAACAAGAAACGATCATCGCGAAACAAAAGAATACAGCTGATTCGTAGAATAACGCTCGTTTGTCTTTTGCATTCTGTACTTTGCTTGTCCAACAACAGGAAACAGAACTATCCTCATTCTTCTGCCAGATGAATTTTCCCAGAGGGGTGGTACATTTGTGATTTTGTCCACAGCAAACAGGATTCAGTTCACTGATTGACAACAATGGCATTTGGAGAACTTAACGAAGCAACACCCACAGAGCTCTCTGCCGAGCCTATCTGGCGACCAGGCTGGTACAGGATGAAACTGTGACGTGAAATCAATGTCACCGTCTGTGTCCAAGTGTGTTGGAACTTGGTTGCCCCCCGAACGTGGGTCGATACTTCACCACGCCAGGCGTTATCAGCGGTTGCCTCCACTGCATGACGTTTTTACCCCCTCAAAGAGCCCAATGAGTCGAGCGCTTTGCACCACCGGCGCGCTCGTACAATGCAGATAATCCGCTTTGATGGGCCGAAAACAGATTCGATTTGCCCCAACAACGTTGAGCCTCCAAATTCCTTATCGTTCCATGGTGCTGGCTTATCTTAAGAACCAAGCGACAAGATTGTGCAGTCCACGGTAACACACACTCAAGACAACGTGGAGCATGGAGCGAAAGAGAATCGTTCTCACAAATATTCAACTCAGCCGCACACACGCTGAGCTGCTCCACACACTGAAGGCAGGATCATCTGCACCCAAATTACAAATTTGGACATCGTTTTGCGAGATAAGGCGCAGTTACAAATTCCAACAGGATTTTATTGCAAGATAAGTCACAGCACATTTCTGGATGATCCCGGGTGATCAATCTGAAGTGCCGAGACCTGCGTCGAATGCACAATCGGCGCCGCGCCAAACTTGTGAACTTGAAGCACATGTATCCAAGACGACGGGCCTGCTGGGCCCTGACAACTGCACATCCTTTCCCGCGAATCCTCATTCGCTGTGGCGTGTTCGCCGCAGGATTTTCCGGCGACGTCTGGTGCTGGACTTCCTGGCTTGTGGCGCTTGACACAAAGTCCAAGTTTGAGACAGACGTGCACCCGATCAGGGGCAGCTGCAGACTCCCCGTCCAAACGGCCTCAAAACCCAACAAAGTGACGCCTTGAATGGTTTTCAAATCGACACGAACGTTCCACGGGAAAACACAATTTCTTTCAATTTTATCGAAGTTAATGGCCATGTGAGACATCGTTTGTGTCCCAGCACCTGGTCCTTAGAGAAAAAGCTGTTCAAACAAATCTCTGCGCAAGGAAGTGTCGTGTGTGTATCAGTACAGAGAACAGGAGCTGCACTGTGGTTCAGAACCTTGTGTTGCACGGGTTTGTTTTGCCACTGACCATGGTAGTCCACAAATTTCAGGCTGGTTGACGTGTTTAATGTTCGGAAAGTTGTGTTCATTTTTTTCGGGCGCACAGATTGGTTGTCATAACTTGTCTGCGATTGCTTCGATTCTGCCATTGAGACTCGCACATGTGTGAGCGAATCAATTCGTTCGTGCTCCAGTGTTGCCTGAGCTGTCACTTGCAGTTGTGCGAAAATTCTTTCCACAGCACTCACTTCAGCCCCACCCCCACCCACGGGAAAAAAAGGAAAGAAAAGGACAAAGACGTTTTCTGAAGTTTGTGAATGAACCAGCAGCGCTACCATCTCACACACTTTGCCTCAAAAGGCGCATTCAAGTTTGCCGGCTGACCAATGATGCCGCAAAGGGAAGTGTCACCAGCATTTTCAGAAGGATCTTTGTGTAATCAAATAATCCGAGTTGAGAACTGTGGCAGACCAAGTTCCTGGAACCTTCATAGTTGTCTTGCAAAAATAATCAATGGCAAGTTCAATTCACCTAAAACGAACATCCACAGAAGAAGTTAGATTGTACAGCTGTTCGCCAGTTTCATCAAGCAGCACGAACATGCAGGACAGAAGAAAGACAAGCAATTCCGTTCACCTTGGTCATATTTGCCTTTGTCTGCGAAGAGACCTTTGAAGTTCTCCTCTGGTGATGTCTGCACGTTCCCGTAAAAGGATCGTGTGAAGTTCTCCAGTTCGCTGCGGGTCTGTGCCTCCATCTGTGACAAACAGGGACCTTGCATTTACATGTGCCACAGAATTTGGGCAGGCCTGGGCAAAACGAGGGAAGGTCACAAAGGAAGCATCAATGTGGCTTTCGTAGGAATTGATGGAATCAGATGGTGTCGCACACAGGGGGTGCAACTTTCTGATTTGTTTGCCGTTTTCTTCAAAAGGATCCTGACATCTTAAAGTAAAAATAACCAACAGAACTTCATGGTCTATCAGCACCAAGTGCGGGAAGTCTCCAGCAAAGCGGGAGGTTGGGGACTGCTTTTGACACTTGAGAAAGCACAGCGTCAAAATACGCCTTTTCAGACACGCGAGAAGATCCTTGCTCGCAGACATGGTGCGCGTGTTGCGAATCCTGAAATATTTCAGTGGCACTTGACATTTTGCGGTGGCAATTAGGATGTCGCAGGAGTTGTGCCATCACCTGACATCCCCAGATGTGGTCCACTGTCTTGTCGAAGGAGAAACACACAGGTCGTCAAAGCACACCCCATCTTTGTTGCTGCTTTTGTTGAATCAGCCAGCAGATCCGCCTGAGTGATGTTTTTTCCAGGGCCAAAGAGTTACTGCAGCTGTCTTTTCGTGACGGAAAAGAACATACAAACTGGCCTCCTTGCCATCAGTCTCTGTGGTCCTCGTGCAAATCCATTTCCTGCACTGTCTCTGCGCGAGTAGAGGGGCGCTCTTCGTCTAACGAATCAGTTGGGACGTTTGCACTTGTCGTTGCTCGTCTGTTTATCCGGTGTTCCCTTTGACGCTCGATCACAATGTGTCATCGGCCCGTTGTTCAGCAGACGAAAGGAACGTTCAGCATTTTAAAACTGGAAAGTGAAAATCAATTTTTTGCGCACGTATATGTTTTTGCGCTTTTGAAAACAAAGAACCGACTGAACTGCAGCAGAATTGATTTCATGCATATGTTCGGCGAAACTTTGTTTCTGTCAAAAAAGGTGGAATCAAAAATTGAGAATTTGTCTGTCTGTCTAACTTTTCAAAGCATGCACCTGTCATTTCGTTCGCTTCAAAAAAGGGCTTCGCGGTGCGTTGAGGTGTACTCGTACGTCTGGCGTCATTCAGCAGTGAAAACCTTTCCTGCAAACAATGGGCATCAGCGATTCTGTTGACAGATCCGTGAGCGCACTTTTCGGGACAGTCTGCCACAAAAACGGAAGTTTTCTGACACAGTCGGAGTCAATTGTAAAAATGCAGCAGCAGAACTTGTGTGACCAGGACAAGTTGAGGAGGCCGCAAGACGGACGCTCACGGCCGATTCACAGCGAGGCAGATGCTTCTCGCTTCCGAACAAAACGGAGCCGTTGGCTTCCACGAAATCACCGCGCCTGGCTTGGAGGCAACATCTTCAGGAGCTTATTGTCCATTCCACATTCAATGCATTGGGCCAATTCCGGAAATTGCGTGAATATCAAATTACACCACTTTGCAGATAAGCTTTTTGGGAAACACAGGGCGGCAAGTGATTCGCTGTTCCGTTCCAACATTTGCGCCCTTTGGTAAATGTGTTTCACGTACGAGTCTGCATTCGCATCGTAAACGCGACAGAGGCGGTGGTTTTTGTCAAGACAGAGACAGAAGCACCACTTGCGTAATTGATATCACTCCCAAAAAGTCACCAACTTTGGAATGAGACCCCAGCGTCTGATGTGTTCATTTCTTAGTTACGTTGTTGCCAAGGGGGAGCAACAGTGAAATATCTGGTGTGTAGCTCACGGATGGTGGTGGTTACCTCGTTTTTGTCGGCTATTTGCGGTGTGTTCTGAGCAAGTATCGACGTCGGGACTTTTGACAAACCATTTGGTGTACTCTGCTGAACAATGAGCTTTTATTGCTCGACCAAACATGCAACATTGAACAATGAACAATGAACATAGAAGTCATGAACCGAAGGGCAGAAATGTCAGAACAAGCAACACACTCAACTGTGGCAAGTTGACCTCACTTTTTGTCTCCTTTACGGTACTTCAAGGACAGTTTGAGGCATTTCACCCGCTTCTTGTCGACCTCTTCCTGGACCTTTTGCAGTACATTGCACATGCCCTCGCAACCAGATGTTTTTAGGTACTGACAAACAGACTTTTTGGCAATGACAGACGATGGTTCGTCGGGGTTGATCAGTGGCTCTATCTTGGCACATTCTGACTCTGGTGCGACTGAAACAGTCGCACTTGGAGCGGGTTTGGGGACAATGTACTGGTTCCCTGACACTGTCTTGTTGGCAGATTTCAAGAGTTGGTCATTTGTGGTTTTATACTTGTGCACCACTTTGGATGCGTGGCCCGTGAATGTCTGGATCAACTGCTCGTCCACCCCAGCCTGGTACATCCTTGTTGCACAAGTTGCCCGGAGGCTGTGGTTACAGAATTTTTCGCCTGTGAGTCCAGCCTTGTCACACAAGGTTTTGATGATTTTGGCAAGTGCATTTTGACCAAGTTGGTTGTCAGAGTACCACTGGTTTGGCTTTGGACGTTTGAGTGTATACTTGTACAGGCTGGGGTGGCGCGCATTTGCAGGGAGAAGGTTGACATACTTTTCATACAAGCATACGACGTTCCTCAAAGGGTTGTCGGACCCATACACTTTGGCTTCTTTGGGAGTCCCCCGACGGTTTGCGAGACCTCCCTGATTGGTCTTAGAAAGGAAATCTTCTTTGTAATGTAAGTACTTCAAACCAAACTCGTCACTCTGAATCGTGATCTGGGGGTTAAAGCCCGGAGCACGCAAGTTGCGCTGCTCTTGTCCACCGTGCAAGGCAAAATTCAACCCGACCAAGTAGACTACTGTGTTGCACAAAACATCCGGAGTGTCTTCCCCGAGCATGCCCTCTTGCCACATTTTTTCCTCCTGAGTCAAGGTGATTGGGGTGGCTGAAACTGTGCAACCCAACCCCATCTTTGCGCGCTCTTTCATGATGTTATCGAGCGTGTTTTTAAAGCAGATAAATACGGGGTCGTCCAGGAGTTTCCACTCAAAACCTTGAGTCTCCAGATGAAACTGAAGAGCAATGACGATTTGGTAGAGGGTGGCTCCGGGGAATTCACTACCATCCTTCTTTTTAACCTCCATCACGAAGCATGACAGGCAGTAAGACAGACAAGTTTTTGACAGCTTGGTCAAATTATCAATGTCACACATGTCGATTCTGGGATCGCTGCGGCCTGTTTCTTGGTGAAAGTGCTTCCATGCACGAAACATCTCGACCGCCCACAACACCTTCCTCTCCGTGTTATCGTCGAACCTTTTCCTCCCCATATGAGTGAGAGTGTCAGAGTCAACAGGAGTCTTGAATCTGTCTTGTGGCACCGTCGGAAAGTCGCCAGATTCGTCATCATGAGTAGAGGAGGTCACCAGTTCGTCAGGATTGAAACCAAGACCAGAGTCGTCGCCGGCAGGCACAGCTTGAGTCGATGTGGCAAAGAACTCACTGCAACCAAATTTGCAGAGTCTAAGCTGACTGCCAATCCGGAAAAAAGTCTGCAGAAATTGATCTCAGACAGTCCCAGTAAGGAAACAGACCTGTCGTCAAAATCGATGCTTGACAAGCTGACGTTGCAGACTCCTTCATCCGTGTTTGTCACCTCACTGCTGTCGTCACCCACAAGAATGGCACTGGGGCCAACAGGCAAGAATGAGTCCGCATCCAGAGGCTCCAGAGGACTGAAATTCTCCATGTCAAACACACCACAGGACGCACAAAACAACACACAACCGCACAGGGCAAAACCGAAGGACAAACTGAAGCAAAATCACGACAGGGACACGACTCATCGACAAAGGTCAGTGAGTCCTCTGACCCACTGAGACTGTCTTCCATGCTTGACACAGCTGTCCTCAGCAACCACCACTCAACTGTGAAGCTACGTCGGTTAACACCACTCGGTGGGTACAGTTACTTGGTCAGAAAAATACTCGTGGCTACCGCCACTCGCCTTTGTTCTGACCAAGTAACAGTACCCACCTCATGTGTTAACCTAATCGTAACCGTTCAGTAAATCTATGATGGGAACAATCGTGTGGTCATTGCAACAATCCCTGTGTAGACCCTGTTTCTACAGAATTTAAAGATTCTTTTTGCAAAGGCAAAGGCTTTTCTGGAGTGTTGGTTTTCACGGCAGGGCCAGAACAATGCAATTGAGTGCACAAGAAAGTGTTGTCACGAATCAGTTGATTATTCTCGCACGCACCTTGATTTCGTCAAACACAGCGTTGAAAGGGCAGCTGTTTGAATATGGCGGAGCAACTGGAGGGTTGCGAACCCAGGGTCCCTCTGCCAACTTTCGGTTTTGTGAATTTTCATTCTTTCGTGCGTGTCAACGTTGCTGGTATTTGCGTCGGGCTGTCCGAGTGTCAATTTCAGTCTTAAACCCCCTGACCATGTGCTGAATCTGTGGATCTGTGCTTTGGTAGATTTAGCGACAATCGCACGCAGTCTCTTGGAAACAGCACGGACCAAAAATAACCATGTTACGTCCTTTGAAATATTCAGCTTTTCCGACATGTACCTGATGCTGCTGAAATCAATAACTATTTCACGAACTGCAGAAAAAGGTTGTCTCCTCACCTTGTGCAAATAGTTTCTGCAAAAGCAGATGTATAAGGACTGAAACACGTACGCACCGTGCAACGTTGTTTCCGTCATGATTTGCGCACAAATGCTAATTGAAACGTAACGATTGTTGAGCTCAGGTTTGGAAAGCTGCTTTGGTGACATATCTGGAACGAGAAATTGCTTAAAAGTGAGGCTTCTTCTGACTCAGGTTTGGGATCTATCTGTGAGACGGAAGGAACCTCGGGCTTAAATCTCAATTGAAAGGAACGATGCTGAATAAGAGAGACATTTTGAAGCCGGAGTTAGATTTCTCAGGAGATGCAAAATTACAACATCATCCTTGAAAGCTCATTGCTTCCCTGGAACTGAGAAGTATGCTCAAAGCCTTGCCTTGGAATGTGTTCCGATACTTTGCTTTCAGAACCTGATGCATGAGTTTCAATTATCCAGGCGGTTCTGCGTCATGCATATTTGCGCAAGTTTATTACTCGCAGAAACCTCGTTTTCATGTGGTATCAAGGGTTCTCGTCCATCATCCTTCTCACGAGGGCCTGGTTCTCACGAGGGCCTGGTTCTCACGAGGGTCTGGTTATGTGCTGTCTGAACGAAACGTTCTTGACCTCAAGCCTGTTTCATTTCAAAATGACATTTAAACTGCGGAGGTTTTTTTTTCAAACTTCTTTCCTTGCATTATTGTCAACCTTTTTCAGAGCAAACTGCTGGAATATCTGATTAATCAAGAGACAGCTTCACCTTTTCCGATTCTATGTTTTCTTTTTTCAGGATTGAGCGAAAGACTTGAAGCCTGCTGGGAGCCTCGACGAGCAGCTGAATGGATTAGTTGAAATGTCTTCTTGGAGGCCAGCGAGGCCCTCAAAGGAGCAACCGGAACGATTGCAACTTCTGAATGAGCGACACAAGTGAACTCGTACAGCAAAGGAATCGTGGTTTGTGAAATACGAAAATGTCCTCCTGTTCATTGGAGAACATCACTTGCAACAATGGATCTCTGGCGGATGCCGACTACCCGAACAACACGCTCAATGGATTAGAAATCATATACCACGGGGAGATCTGGACCCCGGCCGTCATCCAGAGGATAGTGACTCTGGCGGTGATCATGACGTTGACGCTCGTCGGAAATATCACCATCATCATCGTCCTGTCGTGCAGCAAGTACAGGAAGCTCAACAGCAGGGTCAACATCTTCATCGTAAATCTGGCCATCGGAGATTTAACTGTGTGTTGCTTCACAATGACCACGGAAGTGTTTTTTTACGTGTTTGAAGGTGCTTGGATACTCGGTGCAGCTGCTTGTAAGATTCTCTTGTACATACAAATAATTACTTTGGCCAGCACTACATTCATATTAACGGCCATGAGTTACGACAGGTATATGGCCATTTGCAGACCTCTGAGCTTCGGCAACACAAGTTCCAGGGCGAGAAAATTAATCGCAATCTCATGGACCCTGGCGCTCCTGTTCGCATCCCCCCAATTATTTATATTTCGGCAAGATGCGGTTGGAATATATCCGGACGGAGAAATCAAGTACAAGTGCAGGAGTCGAGGGTACACGGCGTGGTGGCAGAGGAAACTGTATTTTACCTTCATGGCCAGTTACATACTGGTGTTGCCTGCAATTCTAATCTCGTTCTGCTACATCAACGTGGCTGCAGTCGTTTGGAACCAAGGTAAGTATCGTCAATTTCCTCAAATTGGACTTGTCTTGGATAAAACAGGCACATTAAGGACGGCTGTAGACCACCTGCATGGTGTTTCTGTGTTTTTGCTCCTAACTGCCTTCCACATACTCGTACATTTTCTTTTTTTGCCGAATTGGTAAGAGGTGGCTCCACTAAAATTGACTGAAAAGAAAAATTTGTCTGGATCAAAGTTCGTTTTGGTTCCGCGGGTGTGTACACAACTCGTGAAGCTGTTTCAAAAGCAACATGCGTGCGACCACTGTTGAATTCAATGTGACGTACACGTACAAACTGACGCGATTTTTCTGGGAAGAAAATGTCGAAATTTTGGAGAGAGAGAGAGAGAGAGAGAGAGAGAGAGAAAACAAACACCCATTTTTAGGTGATTTGAGGAGCTTGGTCCGATTTGTGTGCTTTTGGAAAAAGCGAGCAAAATCGGAGTGAGTGAAATCAAATCACCTATAGGCAGCCTCTTCCAAAAGTATGTCAGCAGCAGTTTCATGGTCAAGATGAGGATTGATT
>JAAUXT010116413.1_pt1 | contig 16447 bp, 14 predicted proteins | sample 7278171 | NCBI WGS metagenome assembly JAAUXT01 (sample SAMN14350112, study PRJNA611818) | marine sediment metagenome | isolation source: surface marine sediment (1.8m) | place: French Polynesia: Moorea | collected 2018-08 | reverse complement strand
GAATCACAACTAAATGGCTGAAAGTCTCTTGATTGCACATGAAATGATGAACACATTTGTTTGGATAAAGAGGAGGCAAGAGATTGGAAAAGCTTGCTGACCTCACCTTTGCATCTATCCCAATGAAAATGGCAGGAGAATAGCATTGAGTAATCAGTTTCCTACTATGGTAACCTCTGAACTGTAATCTCATCACAGCCACAAGTGCCTTCATTTCATCCCTGTTTCTTATCACAGGCAAAGTGCCTCCTCTTCTCCTGCAAAACTTGTCAGCTGTGAACCAAGAGTCCCCAGGGTAAGAGGCTTTGGCCTTCCTTCTACACAGCTGTTTCTTATTCAAATAGTTCACAACATAAGCTCTTCCTCTGGAGTACACTTGAAATGTTGAATGTAAAATGTTTGAAATGTAATTTTTGGTTTTCAGGTCATTTCTCTTCTCCCCTCTGTCCAATCCCCAGCTCCCAGACTTTATGAAAGCAAAACTGTAGTCAAAATGTAAAGCATCAGGCTCAAGACCTGAAAGTTCTTTGACAAAATCAAAGAATTGCTTCACTGCCTGAAAAGTGTCATTCTCATACACCACCCTCAGAGATGCAGTTTGTTGTGATTGGAGTGGTTTGAAGTTGAATTCAAAGTTTCTAACACTGGGCAGGGGAATCAAAGAATAGCCTGACAGCTGATTCACAATCGTGATTTCTTTTGTTTCCTGAAGCAACTCTGTATCAATTCTGAAATCATTCTGTTTTTGACATTCATTTTTGGCTATGGTGTTTGTCTTGAAACTCACCTGCAATTGGAGAGAAACATATTCAGTGGCAACCAAGGTTCTCTGGACATGTGATTTGGACAGCTCAGAATAAATTCTGGAACTACATTCTTGATTTCTTTGACAACAATTTTTGAAGCCACATCTGGAGCTAGATTGAGTTTTCCCTGGAGGTCACCAACAGGCCGAAAGGTAATGCTGAGAGACTTGACAAATGAATTTATCTCAAGGGTACTGGGTGTGTTGTGCATTTGTTCAGGTGGATCTGTTGTTGTCTATCCCAAAGCTCACTTTTCATTGACTTGACACAACAGTGAAAGCTGTTTCTATGATTTAATGTTCTATTTGCCCTCTGACCATGTCCTGTACCTTTAAATTGGTTTCTCTTGCAGCAAGAAGCTCCAGAAATATAGCATGCTCTCTTCCTGGAAGTAAATTGTCAACAATCCAGTTCTTCATCACCCCCAACTGGACAATCTGTTCCATTTCTTCAAACATGTTTGGTAGACTGGTGAAATTTCTCAAAGAAAGCAAGCCATCAATTTCTATCCAGGTCTCCATGTTCTTATCCAGACTTACTTCTGAAAGGAGAGATCCAAGTAGTTTCAGTGCAAAAAATGCAGAGCAATCTGAGGGTGATTGAAAATGTTTAAGGGATGATGAGTAAGTCTTCAGAACAATCATTTTACTTGCCAATTTCTGGTGCCAGTGTTGTGGGCATCTGGAATTTATACTGAAAGGAAAATTTCACAGGCCCACACACGGACCTATCTGAGTGATTTAAAATGGACAATGACTTATAGTAATACTCCCGCTTGAGTAAACCAGCTCGATTTTGCTTCATTGTGTGATCTTTCTGGTCATCTTCTCTACCAAGAAAAGTTCTCTGGGAAAAGTTTTCTTCCAAAGGACGTGACCCAAAGACAGCCACTCGATCAGACACAACACCTGTGAAAGAAGATAGAAATGGTGGTTCAGTGCAAGATTTACCATGAAGAAAAGTTGTTTCACTTGAAGGAGAATAATGTAATCTGTGATTCTTGCCACAAAAACATGGCTCTATGTTTGTCAGAAGCCAACAGTCCCACCTCCCAGGAAGCCTCTTCCAGCCAAAGATATCACACCATAGATTCCTTGATTGTGAAATTTGGCACCATGGCAGTAATAGCGTTTCACAGCAGGGCTGACATGAAACAGGGACCTTATGTGTATGGATATGCATGGAGTCAATGGAGAAAATAACATGTTCATATTAGGAAGGCAGCCTGAGGTTCCAATAGAGAATAGTCTGCATGTTGTTATTTCAACCTTGATATTCACTGAGAAAGAGCCATACTCTGGGTAAGTGTAGTAGACTATCAAAACTGAACTGCTTGAAAGATGAAAAGATTTCTGATCTTCAAAATGAGGGTAAATGTCAGAAAGAGTCTCAATGTGGTGCATATGGATTAATTCCTTTGGATTTTGTGTCCAAAAGTTGGATTCATAGCAATCAGCTTGATACTTGCAAAAGTAGTGATTTTTGATACATTCAACAGTCAAATGGTGGTAGTACGCTCCTTTTATCCCAAAAATTGCCAGTCCTCCTTCTTGGCAGGATTCCCTGCTTGGTCCAATGTGTGTCATGTTTTCAAGCTGCATTTTCACATTGAATGAGGGAGGAATATTGATCTGAATCAAACACACTGGTGTTTGTGTGCAAACACTGAAGTCAGGAAGCATAATATATTTTACTTTAGAAATGTTTGTGTGGGTGAACATTTTGGTGATTTTCTGTGCTATCTGACCATAAGATAAAGAGATTGGGACATTATGACAACCATAATAATAAACTAAAGCCTGAAAACTCATTGTTCGTCCATATGCCACCCAGTTTCTTCTTCTTATGGGCACCTTTTGAGATCTGTGGCTGGGTCCATCAAGTACCTGTATTGCATAAAATTTCCCCAATAGTTGAAAGGAAACAAAACAATATTTGAAGACATCCAATTTGTACAAACTAAGGGATGTGTTTTTCTGAATGAATCTCACAGAGTAGAATCGTGTTTTGCCAAAGACATAACCAATGTGAGCATTTGTTGTCTCCAAGGTCTTGTAGTCTGTCACACTGTGGAAAAATGCTACCTTCACCACCAGGAAAGGTTTAGACATCACAACAATGTCAACTTTGTTGGATGGGGGGAAACATACAATTCGAGAGTGCTGGCCACAAAATATTTGATTTGACACAGTTGACCCATTCTTACTCACAACCATGACATGACCATCATCACATTTGAGCATGTCCAACAAGCTGGACACATGGGTGTGGAGTCCAACAAGAGTTATGTTTGATCTTAATTTTTTATCCAATCTCAGTTGATAAGTAAAATAGTTTGGTGCATGAAATTTGGTCTGAATCAGTGAAACATGAGATGTTCCATGCTTGAAGTTCCAGCATGTGTACGTAGCACCAGATTTGTCCATAGAATAGTAAATTATGTCTGACTGTCCAATCACAGGTAACTTTCCTGCTGGTTGTTTGAAAATAAATGGAGTACCTCTGATGGAGAAAGAAATTTCATGTTCTCCCTTCTTTGGACATGCTGACCTGAAATGAGAACAACACAACACCAGAGAACTTCTTGGTTGTACTTGGGACCAGTTGGCTGGCTCCAGAAAATTTGCTTCTCAGGAGTATTCCTAAAATTGCAGGAGCTGTTTTTCAAAAGAAACATTCTGCCCAACAAGTATAATTTTCCAAGTGACACAAAGGATCAAATTTTTGCCCAACTCTAAAGTACACATTTTTCCCAACCCCCTGATTTGTGACCAAAAGTTTGGACAGGTCAAGGAAGTGTCCTAACTTGTTAACACAAGTTGAATAGAAAGGAAAAATCCAGATGCAGAATCTTTGTTGTTGACAAAAATATCCCAGTATCCCTCAATCATAATTTTGAGGAGGTTGGTCAATTGTTCAAATGAGCTCATTTTGAGCGACCACCACTGAACAAAACAAACCACATGGGAGCCTCAAGGATAAGGGACAGCACTTCCTTGGTGAAGATGGTTGTCAAATCTCAATCTTCTGGATTTGTGAGGGCAACAAGTTTACACTTTTGGGGTTGATAAATTTTAGACTTCACCCATAAAGTTAGTGAAATCTCAGAAAATGTAGGTAATTTCTGAAGGATTTGTGTTGCTGAAGCAAAAAGTTGTTTGGGTATTGGACTGGTATCATTCATTTTTCATTTTCAAGATATTTTCCTTCTCTTCAAGGGGCTTAAGGTTTGGGTAAAAATTGGGATTTTAGGAAAGTGTTTGACATGAATTTTTGGCAAAGATTTAGAACTGGCTTTGTGTGCAAAAAGTACAAGAAATTGCAAACATACAATCATATCTAGAAGTGCATATCACAGTGACCAGAACACACTGCCATTGGAACACACAGCTGCCAGAATACAGAGTGACTGGAAAGCACAGCATGGAACACACAAAACAGCAATTTCAAATTCCACAAATTAGAATCTGCTGGGAGCTCATTGGAGCAAAAATTAGTGATTTGTACTGGTACCGATCTGGTGGAAAATACATAAGGTAAAAAACACATAAGGTATCATGGAAAAGATTCTGTGGACAGCACTTTTTCAACAAAAATGGGGCTCAATTTTGTTCATATTTGGTCTAAAGATTTTGGCTTGTGTAGTATTGTGCCAAAGGAAGGATTTTATGCAAATCACAGTACAAAATGATTTTGTGTTTGAGTGGGTGATAAGTGGTGCAGATCAGTCAACCTCCATGGAGGTATTTCTTGATTCAACCACCAAAAAGAAAACAACTAGCACATTTTATGGAATTCAGTGCTGCAGGTGAATCAAAGCAGGAAGGAACAGAATGCCATGATCTTATTTGGAGTTTAGATGAAATAAACAGAAGAAAACCAATAAATGTTGCATGACTTCAGAATTGTACTTGGTCTCATATTTACCTGTAATTACATCTCACAATTTGTTTTTCTTTTGCAAGAACTGGTGGTTTCCCCAGAAACAATATTTGTGTATCTGAGAAATGTTTTGTTGTCAGCATTTCATTGTGAAGACTTCTGGTCAAAGTTTCTCTCATAGTTTTGAAAAAAGTTGACTTCAAGAAAGCTTTCACATAGGCAAACCAAAACTTAGTTGTGTTATCAAACACATTCTTGTGGAAAGTATAAACATCAAAATTGTAGATTTCTCCATTGCTGGGACAACTCAGAAAGAGTGTTGTCACTAGTTTGAGAAATAGCATTTTGCTATGGCTTTGGGAGATTTCTTGACCATTGCATTCTCACACAGTGCATTGTGTCTTGTCACCACAGTTGTTGTTTCTGGGCCAAACATAATTGCAACAACACAAACAAAATCTTGCAGCAAAGCTTTCACTGAGGCATTTAATGCATCACAACATATGGAGTTCAACACCTTCTGTATCAGTCTTTTCCATTTTCATCAAGAATTCTGGAAAATAGGCAAAAACAATGCACAAGCACTTTGTACAAAGAGAAACAAAGAAATTGCAAATAATGCTGAAGAAGGTTGAAACAGAAATCCCCCCCAAAAAATCAGCTCAGTTGAGCTTCAGTTTTCTTGGTTTTGCTGAATTCAGGTATTGTATCACTTGGTAGGTTTCAGAATATTTTGCTTCTGGCAACAAAAACTGCTTGAGGCTGCTCCATGTCTCTGATGCGTAAAGTAAGCATGTCAGCACTTCCCACGGGTCCACCCACCAAACTTGGAGTCAAATAAACGCTGAAATCATTTCTCACCCATCAAATAAGTACATCTGAAAAGGGTTTACACGTTGGTGACGCCGCGTCAAAAATGCAACTTCAACTGCAACTTTTTATGAGGTTGACTGCACTTTGTTTCCATATTGGGCCAGCGTCATAGGTTTTGCAGTTGACTGCAAATCAGGTTGTACATTTAGTGGACTGCACAAAAGTTTATGCTGACTGCAAATGCCCAGTATCATTTTGAGTTTTCACATTGATTTTTGCAGTTGCAGTCAGGAATGGACTGTACCATTTTTTGACATGGACTGCAAGCATCAGGGGACCAGATTTTGTTTCCAATCTTGCAGTTGATGCACCCAGTTTGATATTGACCTTGACATTGACCATTGACGTTGACTGCAAGAAAGGTTGCAGTCAATGTCAACACCCAACAGTAGATGTCAAATTTGCGGTTGATGCGTCAGTTTTGCAGTTGACCTCATGACATCATGACAGCTCATTTGTGTGAGAGACTTGTCTGAGAAAAGGTTGCGCTGAACAGAACATGGTGTACCCACGGCCAATACACTGGACAGAAAACATAAGTAACGAAACCGAACAAAAGCTACACGGAGTGACCGCCAGTTTGCTTGTTCTACTGTAGCGTCATTTGGAGTCCAAAATACTTGATTTAGTCTTTGGGTCCACACAGAACCAGAGTGGGATTAATGGATGACATGCCTTGTACTGCTTGTGTACAGATCCCCCACCTCACCAGTGTTACAAAATGACCAGATATCCCAAATAAAAAGGCACCGGGTGAGGGTCCCAAGTCTCTGCCAAAGGTCAGGCATGTCTAGTGGCAGGCTCCTTGTCTCATACCTCCTCATTTAAGTTCTCATTGAAATGACCAGATACACATCAAGCCTCCAAGTCACCTGCGCGAAGTCACCTTGTTTTCCGTTATTTAGTTCCACCAGGCAGGGCACTGTACTCAGCTGTTCCCATCCCCCATTGGCCCTAGTCTTTCCAGTCGTATTGCTGAATTTGCATTGCTGCTGCTACAAGTCAGGGACTGAGAAGAGGTGAAGCGGGGGCAGTGGTGGTTTCAGGGGCCTGGTCAAAGATAGGGGCATTTGGAACTTGCGCGAGATGGGCAGGAAGAAATCTTTTGCAGGAGATGAAAGCTCAGCAACTAATTTACATTCTGGCAGGTAACTGGTGTTTGTAGGTTGGTGCCCTGCATCTCTCCACAAGGCTGGTCAAAATGACAACCTGTCACCTGTGTGAGTTGTTGTTCTTCCTGATCACACAGTGTCCCAAGTGCCTGTGTGAATCTGGTGCTGGGGATCCTGCCAGTGATGCACTTGTCCCAGGCTAAACAGCTGGCTGACATCTCCATTTCAGATCAATCAGGACAAGGGAAACAGTGTCTGGAGGCCAGGATCCAACATCCTGGCTTCTACAGTGCCACAACTCACAATTCAGTCAAGATGAAGCACTGTCAGTGGATGTACCTTTGATTTGACTTTGACGCTTCCTTTATATGAAACCCACTTGGTGTGAAACGCAATATCCCATGGAAGAGCCTCCCCCCCCCCCATCTTGTGCCTGTATATGTTGCTGCTCCACGATATATCTGTGCGTCTCACAATGCCTTGATCATGTGTCTTCTTGTGTTGAAACAAATCAACAGAAAAAATGTATGCCAATAATTGTGTATTTTTGTGACGGTGAAAGCTTTGTGCACAGAGAACTCTCTGGGTGCTGAAGCGTACAGTGTTTCATGCTTGACTGGCACCTGGTACAAATCACCAACAAAGGGTCCTTGCTAGAGTGCCCAACTCCTCATGTAGAATCAAATCATGTACAAAGTATCTTCCTGAGTGTGGTTGAGATGTACACAAGGGGATTAATTATGGAATTAATAGGTGTCACAGCAATTGTTATCCAAATAATCATATCAATAGGGTATTCCTTCATAAACATAGACAACACATAGATAATTGAACTTGGAATCCAGCAAAAAATGTTTGAGGAGGTGACTATTACAATCTGAATAATCAGTGCAACATTGGATCTTTTTACAGACACAAGAAGCTCAACATTCTTCTGAGACACCCACACGTATTTCAGCAGGAAAATGTAAACCAAAATTATAAATGTGGATGATACAATATGTGTACATACCATTATCCATGTGATTACCTCAATTATCTTGCTGGTATGAGCAGGGTCAACAAATGGGGAACATAAAGCCATAGGGACCATTTTTTCATGAAAGAAAAATGTGATTGTCAAGCTGCATGACAGCAAAATGCCAAGTGCAAATAGAGTTAGTATGTTGTTTATAACAAAGTGAGTTTCCTTGTAACATGTGCCAAATGGATACACCACAACCATAAGCCTAGAAAATGATGAAAACCCCAGAATGAATGGTGATGAGAAGCTGAACTGAAGCATGATGCCGAATACTGAGAAACATAGGGCAGAGGATCTCCACCTGGCTTCCTTGACCACAAAATCACCACTGTAGTGTAAATCACTGGACCAAAGAACAAACAGGGGCAAGGCACAAAGTAAATCAGCAGCATTTATTGCAGCAACAGTCACTCCATATGCCCTGGATTTGTCTGTCCCCTTCACAAAGGAAACTTGTTGCAAAGCAATTAACACAGCATTGAAAATGAGGATACAACAAGAGACAGCATAAAATGTTACCTGAACTGTAGTTGTAGGCAATAGATTTGAACATGATATGTACCAAGGACACTCAGCTGTACAGCTGGCACCCACTGGTAGCAAGCAACAGAGATGACAATTGTCTGTTTGCAGGATTGCCACTTTCATTTCTTCAAACAAATTCCTGCCAAAAATACTCAAACCATTGTATTTTATTGACAACATTTGAATTTTATTCAGTGCAGCAAACATGTTCCTTGCCAAGCCACTGAGAAAATTTTTTGTCAAATTCAAGGCCAGTAAGTTTGAAAGAGAAGCAAAGGTTTCCCTGTGAATGATAGCTATCTGATTGCTGCTGACATCAATAATTTTCAACTTGAAAGAAGACTGAAAACATCCAGTGGCCAAAGCAGAAATTTTACCTGCACTGGCCACAAGTTTTATCAGGCCTCTGATGCTTGATATTAATTGACATAAATGTACCAGGTTAGAATCAACAGAAGACAAGATGATGGCATCATTGAAAATTATACTAGAAATATTGGGGCTGAAATATGTAGCTTTCAGCCAACAGGTGTTGCAAAGCAGATGACTTTGGGGTGAGACAGTCAAATTATGACATTTGAATGAATACAACAGACATTCACAAGATGATGGGCAGTTTGAATTTTGCAGAGAACAGAAATATTCATCATCACCAAATATACAATCTTTGAAACCATTGCACAAGTCACCCATGTGCACACAAACTTGACTGTGGTGACATTTGAACAAATTTGTACATATTCTAATTTGTCCACAACCCTGCATCAGCATCTCTTCAAGTCCACCAGGACAATCCCATTTACCATCACACATGTACCCCCATGGAATGCAGTAAAAGGATGGGCATTTGTACATCATGTTGCAAGTAAAATTTATGCAATTCTGAATGTGTCCTCCATTTGTGCATGGTCTTAGTTTACCAAAAATAGAGATGTTGAAGACACAGATGTCACCAACGTTATAACACCCAGGATATCCACAATATAGTTGTCCATTTTCCCAACATTTCATTGAAAAACTTGTTTTATGTTCACATTCTTGCATCTCAACTGGAATTGAATTGCTCCTAACCAGCCTGTCATGAAGTAAGTTGTCATCAAGCATGAACTTCCTTGTTTGAAACCCATAGTTTTGTGGTTCAAAGCTCTTTGTTTCAGAAAACAAGTACAATACACAATCATTTGACTTTGTTGGTGTGTAAAAGACAGAACATGTTTTGTTTCCAGATTCACTTATCAAATGTTTGCATTTGCTTGAATAGTATTGACCATCACTGCATGCACATTCACTTTCATCATCAGCACTTCTGGTGCAATCATTGCTTGTATCACACAAAAACATAGTTGAAATATATTCATGTTCTTTACACATGTAAACATTGCCAGAAGAGCTTAATTCTTTCCTGTGACTGGTTTGAACAAGAAATCCAAAGATAAGGTCACCTGGTATGTGCTTGTATGTAATTCTGAATGTTTCAGAGCACCTGGTGAATGTAAGAATATGAGTAAGATTTTCTGAAATCAGTGGTGGAAATGGTTCACTCACACCATCAAAAATTGTCTCAATGTCCTGCACATCAAAGTGACCTATTTGAAATGAGCTTTTCTTTGCCCTTGGTATGTTACACACTTTCAAATTGACACACAGATTGTTCACCAACAAACTATTTTTGTTGCATATGGATGGGTCTGCAAGAAATATACTTTGATTTTTTATGGTAGAAGTTCTGAACTCTTGGTTTGTGTCAATTCCACAATAAATTGCTTGCACCAGTGATTCATTGCATGGCACTGAAATCCAATATGGGTCTGCTAGATTTTGCAGTACCATTGCTGTACAGTTGCCACCCTTGTGTAGAGAAGAGTACTTATTGTAATCATAATGAACAACTAGATCAGGGCTTGAAACCTTGTGCATTTTCTTGTGCTTCTGGTACTGGCAGTACATGGTGAGTTCTGGTTTGTCATTGTAAAATAGTCTGGTGTAGTAGTTTGTGGATTGGCTCATTATGTCCTTGCTAGTCCACTGTTGGTGCGTTACAGGGTCACCACTCTGCCAGATCAAAGATCCCTGAAAGACAATCAGGTTACAGCACCAGGTATTTGGGATGATTTTGGGTTGATCTGGGCCACAAACACAGCCTCATTTGAACCTCAAGACAAGAAAAACATTGTCTCGGGCTGATTTTTTTTTCATAGAAGAGAACACTTCAAGTATTGTATCCACTCATGCGACACCACCGGAAAAGGTCACAACCTTCATTCTCATGAGGAATCGCCTGGGTTGAACAAATATTGAGTTGCTCATTTAACCTGACAAACCAAAATCACTTGTGGTCCAAAATCACAGGGGCTTAAGAAGTTTTGGACTTGTCATTGAGATGCCAGTGCCAAACTTAGGTGAAAAATCACAACTCTCTCCCCATGTCAAGCTGTTCAGAGAGAAACACACACAGTTCTCACCTGTTCAGTTTTTGTTTTCAACCCAACGAAAACAATTTGAAACTGTTCCGGAGAAGCCGTGGTCAATTTTTCACCTTTCCTGGACTGAATTTTGGTTATAACAGTGGAGATGTGCAGTTCCTCCATGTGTGCATAGTTCATAAGTGGACTGTCTTCTGGAGAAAATGCCTTGAGATAACGTGAGAAACCTTCCTTGTCTGACCTGACTGTCTTATATGGTGATAACTTGAGTAAAGCTAAAAATTCACTCAGTTCATCTCTGCTTCTAAATACAGGCAATTTTATACCTGCAGAGTTGCAAATTTCTGATGCTTGATGCCATGTCACTGTGGCCTTCAGTGGTGAAGAACAATATGCTGCTTCTGCATGTATTTCCATGTAGTTCCAGTGTTTTAGGTGTGCATGGTTGTACTTGAAACAATGTTGTGATTTCCACTGTGGTGTACTCAAGCTAGATTGCAGTTCTGGAAAAGTGTGTCTTTCACACAGTTCTGGACATTTGTTGAATTGTTCTGTATTGTACTTGTCGGAATTATTGTTAATCCAATAAATCATCAAGTTGTGCTTTTTCCTTTGACTTGGTAACTTTGTTTTCCCTGCAAAGACAATTCAAAAGAATTGTGCATTGGCCAGCAAGATCAAGCACTTAGCCAATAAAGCACAACACACTTCTTTTCAGACTGTCTTTCATGTTCCTCCCAACCACAAAAATTATTTCTGTTGTATCATAATTAGGTGCACAAAATTATTTTTGCTTTCCACCTGGAGAAAAACAGGCTGCAGTCTCCTTGAAGATTTCCCTTTCAATGACCCCAATGCTGAATCCACTGCATTACTGATCTCTTGTCTTTCACACCAAACATTGAGCAACTGCAGACAGATGCAAAACTCAAAGAAACTGAATCACACTTGTTAACATTCATGTGAGAGGGACCAAAAAGTAGCACAGCAAACATCAATAGATTTTGGAGACAAAAATATTCATGTGAAGACAAAAACAAGAAATACAAACTGGAAGAAAAGTGTGAAACTAAAACAAGATGGGATACACAAAGCTCGTGGATTCCTAAGACACAAAGGGCACTTCTCCTGCAACAAACTGAGCTTGTAAACTTCAGTTACCATTGTTTTGGATGTTATTCATGTGTCCTGCAGAGATGACACCTGGTAGTGAGACACAGGATTGAGGCTTTGTTGTTGATAATGGGATAATACCTTGCCATTCCAGTGAACTCAGGTCCAACATTTGAGCTTCTGGAAACTCTGACTCCAATGTCAAATTTACAACCAATTTTTGGTCAGATTGTTTTGAGTTCTGCTCTATCCATAGAAAATAGCTGAGAGATTTGTGAATTTGAGAAAGTGTTGCATTTGTGTGGAAAATCAAACTCTCATGCTTGTAGATTTGATCAAACAAAGTGGGTACTGTGTTACTGCTTGATTCAGACATCAGTTCACCCACAATGTCAACCCAGCTTCCATGGTTAGTCCTCACAAAGACCGCAGTGAGGTAAGGTGTTGCATCATGAGTTGGAGTGGACAAATTTACATCCAAGTGAAATGTTGAAACATTGTTAAGGTATTGAAAAGGTGGATATTTTTCATATGAATCACAAAGCCCATCTTCAAAAATCCCCAGATAGCCATGTTTGCCCTTGTTTACACAAAATTGTGTGAGTAAAGTGTGAAAATTTTTGATGTTGAAACATTCATCACATTCCACATTTCTGGAGGAGGTACACTCTGAAATGCTTGTCTTAGCATTTCTGAGTGTTTTAGTGTAGCACAATGAACCTGGATGTCCATGTAAGAATACATTATCAAACATACCTGCAAAACATAAATAATTTGAAAAAGGAAAAAAGGTTTCCACCAAACAAGCAACTGAACTATTTGCTCTGTACGGGACAATTTAACTTCATTTCACATATTTCTTTCCAGGGAAAAACATGCCGACTCCAAATTTTTTGCCAGGACACAAAAATTGACAAAATACCGAAAAATGTTGAGTTTATAATTCAAAACTTGGCATAGTGCAAACCGAATTGTTTGAAACATATTTCTGACTGGGTGGAAGAGAAGGGCTACATTGTTCAAAAGCCTCACTAACTAATGTAATGACTGGCTTCAGACTTCTAAGGATCTAAAAGTCACTTTGCAGAACAGAACAACTATCCAGATCAAAGTTCTTGTTGTCATTCCTCTCATTTAATCCAACAAAAAACTCAGATAACTTGCCTGTAAAAAAGCCTGTGGCATATAGTTTGAGTCTTCTTGTCAAACTGGTATTGCTCTTTGGCTTGAGATCTAGTTCACATCTCTGTATTTCATGGTCCTGGAGTGCACCTGACTGTGTGTTGTAGGTCAGCTGAAGTATTATGCATTCATTCTCATCCACATTGAATGGATACTCTGCCATTTGAACATAAAATAATCCAGTCATATGCTCTGCAGTCCTGTATTTTCTTTCACACACATTGATGATGAATGGTTTGCAGTGGGTTGTGGTAATTCTGAAGTTTGTTGTCAGGTGTCCATATTCTCTGAACAAATATATGACCAACAACATGGTGTTGTTTGAAGAATAGTCATTCTGAGGCAAAAATATGCCACCTGTGGATTCTGAAGTTTCAAAAGCACAGAACATTTTTGGACAATATGTAGTTATTTCTTTACCCCCCTCATAAGTTGTTGTGCCAGCATATCTGCAGTCATCACGGTGCTGGCCATGAAACTTTATATTAGTTCTGGAAAGATTGACTTTGTGGCTGTTATCTGTCTTCAAGAAAAAGATACAAATGTCTTTGCTGTTGCAAAACTCCAAACTGGGAAACCAGACATTGACAAATGTCCCAGGTTTTATCACAATGTGATTTGTCACACTTTCCCTGGTGTTGTATTTGGCTGAGTAACTCAAAGATTTGTTGAAGTTGTAGGTGTAAATGAGACATTCAAATGAAGATGTTTCAAAAGGGATGATGTCTTCCTGTGAGATTGGTGTAAATCTTAGAGATGTTGACAGTGTATCTGGTCCATCATAAAGTTCAACAGCCGAGCCTTCAATTGCTGTCAAAATGACTGACAACACTTGGTATTTTAGAGTTTCAAGTTTGTACACTTGTAGTAACACCACACTGTGTGGAAAGAAAACAGCTGATACCAAAGCTTTCCAAAAATTGTGTCCATAATGTGTTCTCTTGAACCAAGTTGGCATAGGAATACTGTGTAGTTTACCATTATCCACTACACTGAATGAGAGTTTAATATCATGCACAACATAGAATTTCATGTCTGTTTTCACAGCAACATTTGGACACTTGGAGTACAGAGTGACTTTTGAGTAGGTTCCACAAAAGGCATACTGGTGGTATGATTGAGAGAAGTTAACCCACTTCCACTTCTGAAATGAGTCCATGGGCAACAGCCTTGACACAAAGAATTCACAGTCATTCACCACAAATTCTGCCATATGGCACAAAATATTGACATGTTTTGCTGAGAAATAGATGTATTCAAAAGACAAATTCAGTCTCAAATGATTATGAAGCCTAAATGTCCAATAGTAGAAAGGAAATTGTAAGGAATTTCTTTTGATATAATCTGCTGTGCTCCTGTTGCTGAACACCCAGAACTTAAGCTCCGGAGACACTGTTCCCAAGGGGTCCACATGAACTGAAAAAAGCAAATATGGACTGTGTGTTAGCAGAGCTTTTGGTGTCTGACATCAGATACATGGGCACAGCAATGGCAGCATTGTCCTGAACCAAGAAATAAAGAGGGTGATTGGAAATGCTGTTTCTTTTGGAACATTTGCAAAGTGCAGTGTCATTCTCTCTTCTGAGGCATCTTTTACTGGGCAACTTTGGAGCCAAAAGCTTTTTTCTTTCTGAAACAGCATAGAATGTTTTCCACACAAATGTTATCTTTTTCCAATACCAACTGACCACACTGCCTTCAAATGACAAAAAAGAGTCTCATTACCATATTCAGTGCTGGCAGCCCAGTACTTGGTTGGTTTATGACAAATCAGCTTTGGTTGCTTCACAAAATAATGAAATGTACTGATAATTTGTTGCAAATATCTCATTGCTGAAGTGATTAAGCTTTTCTCCTGTGTTTTCTCCCCCAGCCCCAGATGAAACTTTTTTGATATCTTTGACTTGGAGAATGCTTCCACATATTTGTACCAATATTTAGAAGAATTGTTCAGAACAAATTGTGTCAAAGCCTGTCTGCTTAAGTCATACAAGGCTCCATTTTGGCCAATGACTAGAAGAACAAACACTGAGGGCAAGCAGATGCCATTCATTTCTATTGTTTTAGGCCCTGTGCAAGACAAAAAAATATGTTTTGGTGATTTTTCATCAAGTTTGCAGTTCAGAACCCACATTTCTGAGTGTTGAGCTGTTGGCCTGTTGATTACTGCTGAAAGTTGTTTGAGGTACTTTCACAAAATTTTGTTTTTGTTCAGCTGAAATTTAGTGTTTCATTCAATGACTGAAACTGTATCCTTTAAAGTCAGCGAAATTTGCAAAGAGCAATTTGATACACAAGTTGAAACCACAGTAGCACTTGTCACACCATGAGAATTCAACTTCCTGGAGGGAATAGTTTTCTTTACCAGTGGGTTTTCACTATGGCTGACCTGAAACAAGGTTCACCTGCTTCAACAGGATTTCAATGTGGACTTATCTGCTTGGTGAGTTTGTCCTGTTGATGGAGAGAGAAAAATAAGCTTCAGCGAGCTTCCTTGATTTGCACCTGTTATCGCCCACTGGAACACAACATTCTTTTGTATAGTGATTTGACGAAAATCCTTCCTGCCTCAGAATGCTACACCAAGCTAAAATCTCGTGACCAAATATGAACAAAATTTAGCCCCATTTTCATTGAAAAAGTGTTGTCCACAGAATCTTGTCCAGGATGCCTTAGGTGCTTTGCACCCGCGTTGCAATGGGTAACCCTTTCCAACAGGCCGCAAATCACCAAAAAAGACCAAACAACCCGCACCCATCACCACTGAGAGATTCAACACAATTAACACACCATAAAAGAAAACAATCTCCCGGTGGTGCAACCAACCGGTTTCCAGTTCATTGCGGAGCCTGTCCTCTGTACCCCCAACCCCACCCTGCTCAAAGCTACCGCATCCTCGTCCCTGCAGGATCCACCAGAACAGGCTCCATTATCTGCTTCCATTCGGTATTGGTGATGCTGTATAATCACAATGTGAATAGAGGCAAACTCATTGAACAGCAAATTGGAGAGGTGTGCATAAGGGTGCGACATACCAGAGAAGAATTGGCTTGAGATAAGGAATGTCCTGCCCTGAACAAGCTGAAAAGGACCGATTACAGCAGAGTTGTTGTGGCCACAGGAACCAGGCAGGGAATGGAAGAACGTACTCATACACACCCCTTCGGTTCATTGCGGGGTCCACCATTCAGTTGTGAAGCAATCAAAAGAGCCTCATGTGGGGAATATCACAAGCGTCTCTAATCAGGAAGTGAAAATCTCAGGGTCAGCTTTCTCTTTTGTGTGTGTGTGTGTGTGTGTGTGTGTGTGTGTGTGTGTGTGTGTGTGTGAGTGTGTGTGTGTGAGTGTGTGTGTGCGTGTGTGTGTGTGTGTGAGTGTGTGTGTGCGTGTGTGCGTATGTGTGTGTGAGTGTGTGTGTGAGTGTGTGTGTGTGTGAGTGTGTGTGTATGTGTGCATATGTGTGTGTGTGAGTGTGTGTGAGTGTGTGTGTGTGTGTGTGAGTGTGTG
>JAAUXT010152023.1_pt1 | contig 16450 bp, 20 predicted proteins | sample 7278171 | NCBI WGS metagenome assembly JAAUXT01 (sample SAMN14350112, study PRJNA611818) | marine sediment metagenome | isolation source: surface marine sediment (1.8m) | place: French Polynesia: Moorea | collected 2018-08 | reverse complement strand
TCCTGCAGCGTGTCAACAAGGAACTCAGGTGCAGTTCGCCAGATCTACCGGTGGGTGCGGCCGTGTTTCAACTGCTGCTGCTGGTGACCACGCCGCAGGTCACACTGCAGGGAAAACAGATTTGTGGATCTTCGCTTGTGCTCAGCAAATTGCAGATGTGGTCTCATAGGCTTTGGTGGGGGGGGGGGGGCAGGGGCGGTGCCTTCTTTTCCTCAAAACAAAGGACACTGGTGGAAATTTGTTTGTACGATCCACCGGATCTGCCCCTTGGTACAGATCTTCTTTGAGGCACCTGACTCCATCTTCAACAGCGGAAGATTCCTGGTGGAGGACAGACGTATCTCAGTGCTGCTTGTGTTGCAATTGTCAATGGGTCGAAAAACATGTTTTCATGTGAGATTAAGGAAGAACAATGCATGTTTTTGATTCTATCAGTTTCCGAACACACTCCTGTCTGCTCGGTGCAGCCGATCTGGTTGCCTCTTCTCTAATTGAGGTGTTGGGTTCACTCCTCATCCACAACTGTCGACATCAAATTGACGCGTCTGACACCGATTCGTCGCATTACATTTCCCGTTGCGTGGAGATGAAAGGTTCCAGGGTCTTCGTTGTGCATCTTGAATGAGAGACAAAGAGCCCTCCTGCGCACTTCCGTTGAGGTTGTCAGTGGGTGATTTGTTTGTGAAACGTCTGCCATTATTTTCACACTGAATGCCCTGACTTTCCCTGAGCAGTATTTTGCTCGTTTTCTTCATGGCCAAGATTCCAAACCCTCACCCCCAGGCTGGCCATGGGTCTGCACCCTGCTCCACCTCTGCCTGGACGACACACCAACCTCAGATTTTCTTGATGGTGAGGTCCCAAGAGATGGAGGGGAGTGCTGACACAGGTCGGCGGGCAGGGGGTGGGGCCCAGAACCGCCCCTAACCGGGAGATGGGGTGGTTTGGTCCCCTGAGGTGCCCCATGACTCCCTGCTCCGTTCATAGCCAGACCTGATGGAATTTCTCAGGCGATGGAGGGGAGCTCCGACACCGACACACGGTGAGTCGGGGTGGGTGAGTTTTCTCTGGTCGGGGACCAGGGAGACCAGGTCCCTGAGCTGTCCCTGGATCCTCCCTGCTCCGCTGCTTCTCTCACCTGATGGTGATCTCCCAGGCGAGAGCGGGCAGCGCAGACACCCCGGTGACCAGGTCAGCGACGGACAGACTCAGGATGAGGACGTTCGACGCCGTCAGCAGCTGAAGGAGACGAAACTCAGGTGGGTTGCAGTGAACACATGATTTCTCCAAACTTTGAACGCATGAGTCTCCCTTGGGACAAAAACCAAGATCCGGGTTTGGGGTGACACAAATGTCATGCGTTGCGTCCCTGCACAGGCCACTGGAAGCTATGTTGTTCAGATCAGGTTTGACAGATCAATTTGTTCACACAAGTCGCTTTTGCGAGCCATCCAGTGAACACGTTTGTGGTGGGGCATGTTGGAATATTCTCGGAGTTGGGATGGCCTCTGGAGGCTGCTACCTCTGGATCCACGCTCTGATAGATTTCTGCCTCGCGTTGCAAACCTTGCAGCAGATAAATCGTTCGCTTGAAGCTTCTGCGTGAGATTCAGACTCGAGATTCAGCTGCCTTGACAAATGCAGGATTGATGATAGGAAAGGATGTCAAGGCTTCCCGACACTGTCAGGAAGGGAGCTGGGAACAGCACGGTGTTGTGCACAGCCGACTGCAGTTCCTCAGATCTCCGTGTGGACTCGAGGCCAGTTACACGCCGACGTGGAACATTATCAGCGGATTCTTGACTGAGTGGATTTCGAGGTTGGGGCAGGGGGAGGCTCTGACTTCAAAGGGATTCCACAAAAACTCTACGTGAAGTCACACCCGCGCAAATATGTTTTGTCGCACCCCAAGTTTGACCCACAAAGCCAGGCACAAATTTACATCCTGCACATTTTGTATGTGCTCTGCAAAATTTTGGAAAACAAGAAAATGCTTTTGAAATGTCATGGACAAATAGAAATTTTGTTTTGTGGCTTCCGATCCAGCAATTTTTATCCTTTTGTAATTTTGTGGGAAAAAGGTGGCTCTTTAGTTCAAAAATTGAAACTTTTTTGGCAATTTAAACTTCCATTTGTCTTGGGGGAAACATTCATTTGACGATTGGCACTTCAAAGGCAATTCCCCCGAGCATAAGTCGCACCCCTACTTTCGACGTCAAAACTGGATGAAAACATGCGACTGCAGATCTGTGCAAAAGAGAACGCTTTGTACCCACGTGTCGCAAGGTGAGGAGTGAATTGGCAAAGGGGTTTCTGGTGGATGCCTCGCATTCTGACACAAGCACATGAATGTTGCGTCGACTCGTCGACGCAGTGCACTGTGGGAACACAACGCAGACCGCACCCATGCAGAGGAAAACGTGCTGAGACATTTCCTGTGTGCATTTCAAACAAACTGTGCGACAAAGGAAAACAAAGCGGTGTCAGTGAACAGAGACAGCGCGGATACACCTGGGTCCGCTCCCACCCAGTGAACCTGCAGCAAAATGCGCAGGAGTCGCAGTGACGTTGTGTCGTTTGAGACGAAGTCGAGTTGGCAGAGAAGAAGGTAGATATTCTAATTTAGCGCCGAGAAATACGAGAAAAAGCTCGCTTCACGCGCGAAAGTGGACAGGTCGGCTCAGTGGCCAGTGGTTTGTGCGGGGAGGCAACGCCAGACGCAGCCATGGTGAGACCTGTGCACCTCCAGGGAGGCAACCCTGAACGCGTCTACGGTATGACTTGTGCGAGCATCCAAGGTGAAGTTTGTACAGGGAGGCAACCCTCCACGCGTGCGTGTGAGACTTGTGCAGAGGTACCCAGAATGAGACAGGAGTGAAGCGCGACGTACCTTCTTGGTGGTGACGATGACGCTGACGGTGAGCGCGTTCACCGCCACCGTCACGGCGCCCTGCAGCGCGCGCAGCGTCGCGTACACCACGCGGAACGTCGCGTCGTCGTACTCCGCGTCGTCAGCGGCGTCTGACGTCACGTTCACGCCTCCATCAACGCCGGCGTACCCATCCATGACGTCAGCGTACCCAGAGGTGACGTCAGCGTAATCGAGCGTCACGTTCCCGCCCTCCAACATCGTTGTCCCAAACTGGTTCCTTGTTCGAATGGGTGTGTTCGATCTGCCTCGACTCAGGTGTGGTTCGCAGGCGTGTGCGCCGCTGATGTGGATCAACGGCAGAAAACAGCTTTCAGCGAAGAAGCCGGAGGAAGTGAAGTGTAGATGTCGCAAGAAGCTCAAGTCGTTGATTCACCTTTGTGACAGATGACGTGAAACGGAATCTGCGTTTCAGCGCGTGAGGGAAGTGCGGGTTGATGCATTAGTGGAGCTGAATTCCAATTTGTGCACAAGAGCCTCAGCAGCCTTGAAATCTGGATACAGAAAGAAAGACTCTCTGTGCCGATTGAAGTGATTCGCTGCTTGTGATCTTACATTCAAGCAGAAAATTGTCATTCTCTTGTCTGGAGGGTTGCAACCACGCGTGAGAACGTATCGCGCCTTTTGATGTGAAGAACAATTGAACTTCTCATTAGTTTTGGATACAGGGTTTCCCAGACTTCATAATACAGTACACAAATGAAAGACGTGTGCGCTGGCGCGTTTGTGTGGCTGCTTTTGCCTGCGTGAGTTTTTCCAAGTATGTACCAGTGTCTGAAGTGGAACAGGAAGCGAATGCAGGTTCGAGGGACAAAACGCGCGACACAGACCTCAGTCTCAGGAAACCTAAATTCAACTTCAAAACACTCAGTCACATTTCATAAAAATTTATTGGATACCTTAATTCCGTACAAAAATATGTTTACATTTCGTGTCCATACAAAAAGAATCATTCGTTCCAACAGTCGGTCCTCGGAGGGGTGGGGTCGCATCAGAACAGACTCATAATTCGAGTTCACAAGGGATGCACTCAAAAACTCTCAAAACTGTTCCTGAACAAGTTGAACAACAGTCAATTTGAGACACATTTACCCAGGGCCACCCAGGCCTGTTTCACGATTCGGGTCTGCAAAGCTGATGCCAACACAACATGGCAGAATTCGGGACACAAAGCATCATGGTACATGTTCACAGGGCAACAGACATGACCAACGATCACAGCGGAAGGCACAGAATATGGATGTAACACGCACACACACATACACGCACGCACAGCGAGAGACACTCCATTAGAAACGGATAAACTCGAGACTTGTCTGTAGATCCGTGGCGACGCCAAAAACTCACCCGACCCCCACCGTCACAAATTTCTGTAGGGTAAATTTCATTTGCCCAGTCATGAACATTGCTTTTCAAATTTTTGTTTGAATTCCTATTCAGGCGAGGTGTGTGAACCAACGAGCTTCAAGTCTGACTTGCAGACGTGCACCCCGGGAACAAAACAACAGACTTCGAAGAGATTGATCGGAAAAAACGCGACCACCACACGGAGATTTACATCTTCTTACATACAGCTTCATTGCTTGTGTTGTGCGGTGCAAACATCACGTGACACGCAAATATTTGTAAAAATATAGAATGTATCGTCATCAGCACGAAACAGAGAACGATCAGTACAAGTCCGTCTTCGTAGTACCTCAGTATGTTCAGGGGCAGATCCAGGGTCTGGGGAAGATAAGATCTGTGGCGCAAAACGGGACTCAAGACCCCGGACTCTTGGATCCGCCCTCAATGTTTCACGTTGAAAAGAACGCAGCGCCATTCTTCGACGTGATTCACACTGGACGCGTCGCATGCAGTGAGAAACACGCCTTACATCTGTGTGCGACCAGGCGAGAGCAGCTCAAGTGCTACAAACAGCTTGAACAACAAAAATCTATGAATGTGACCTGGATTCGAACCGGTGGATGAGAACTCGTGCGAACAAGATGCGACCGAAGAAATATTTAGCACCGAAAACCAGAAACCGAGTGTGTTGAGGCTGACTGAAGCTCTAATGTTTCGCACTGAGCAAAAGAACAGCAAAAATGGCGCTGCAGCCTCAGTTGTGCTACGATGGAGTCTCAACCAACGAAACAGGTGAAAAACATAATAAAATGATTGTTTCGTCTCGACGGGTTGTAAAAGAATGAGCAAAGGTCACTAAAATCAGCAAAAGAAGTGAGCGCCTCGTTCTGATCGCGTCCGCCCCTGGGACGCCACATCACGGACTCCCCCTGGCGGACGCGATGAGAACGAGGCTGGGACGCTGTCGCACTGTAGCATTTCACGAGACAAACTGGAAAGACAAAGTTCTGTGACCCCCTTGACACAAAGGTGACCCCTGATGTGCAACCCTCTTGACGTTGGAACGATCCCAAAACGTACAGTTCCCAGCGTTGACACAGATTCCCATTTCCCATGGTCCACTCAATGCGACAGGAACGTCAGTTCAGACCACACCACGCGTTCCAGATCCACGTCAAAGGGCGCTGCGTGGCCAGGTCGACGTCAAACACAATACATGTGCCCAACGTACTGCGTATCCAGTCTGAACCCAGCCAGACTTCAACACATCTCCCACAGTCACGTGGCCGTCGCAGAAGGACGCAGCGCCCGTTGACGTGCACGAGGACCCGGACGCCTTCCGTTTGGACAATTCCAACGATCTGGGTTCCGCCACAAGAACATCGAGGGACTCCAGAGAAAGATGGACGAACACAACAGCCAATCAAAACATAATTCTGCAGCAAAGTATCAACTGGCAGGAGAAGCAACGGGTCGCGTTTACACTGGATACGCCACGCGCGGCCGCGTCCCTGACCAATCCAGGTCAACGACGCCTGGCCCACTGACCTGCACAGGGACGCGACGCAAGACGCATTCAGAGCAAGACGGGCCTCACACAATAAACGCGTGTTTATTTTTTGGCTGAACGACACGGACAGCCGTGAACCAGACAAAAATGGCCCGAAAACAATTCTGCAGTTAAAAATCTTCGTTAACCAGTAAAATGGTGCAAAAACGGTGACGTCGTTCAGCGCGCGTCATAATGCCGCGAAACAAGCGCCCAGGCAACAGGCAAAATGTTACAGGAAACGTCAGCGGCACCTCAATCAAACACGCTGGGGAGAACTGAATGATGTTGCGAGGCGCCTCCAACACGAGGCAGCCTGCTCGACGGTGTGCCCCTATCACACCTGCCCCCACCGAATTCGAGCGCCTTTTCCAGGTGTAAAATCACTTTGACATTCTTGAGTTTCGAGCAGCGAGAAGAAACTTAGTTGTTTGTCAATGGTCAGCAGCTTCTGTTCGAAATACGTGGGATTTTGCGTGAAGCGAGTTCGAATTGGGTGAGACCAGGTGCAGTAAAATGTTGTGACCAAATGCAGATTGTGCAGGAGATGCACTCGCACCCAGCTGCGCCCCTGACTGAATTATGCGGTGCGCGAAGCAGCCAATGTCCGTCTGATCAACACGTGAGGAACGTCCGAATGAAACGCAACGTGCATCGGTTGCTGCTGCTGCTGCTTCTTCCTCGTCCTCGCAGCAGCCAAAACTTCAGTCACTGTCCGAGTAGCGCGAGTCGAAGTGGTCGTCGTCTCCCAGGCAGCCGAGCGTCGCCCCCGTAGCACCGGGTTTGGGGGGCCGGGCGCCGCCGCCGCCGCCTCCCCGGGGCCCGCCGCGGTGGTCCTCCCGCAGCACGTCCTCGTAGCTCGGCGGCTGCGACACGGGGCGCAGCCCGGCCACCGTCATCACGGGCTGGTCGCCCGGGGTGTGGGCGGGGGAGACGGCGGCGGAGCCGGCGGGCGACCCGGCCTCGGACGGGGTGTGGAACCCTGAGGACCCGACGCTGACGGTGCCCGGCTCGGGCGTCTCGCGGTAGGACGGCGGGCGCGGCATGGCCGGCGGCCCCAGCTTAGGCACGGGCGTGGCGCCTGGCAGCGGCGCGGGCGGCGGCAGCGTCCCTTCCGCCACGGGCATGGCGGGCGGGCCCAGCATCGGCGTGCTCTCCGTCGCGAGGTCCGCCGCAGACTCGCCGGGACTCTCCACGATGTCCCCGCCGGGCGGCATGGAAAACGCCCCTGGGTTCTGCTGCACGCCCCTCGGGTGGTGAGGCTTAGCACCGTTACTACCCCCTGAACCGCTGGCGCCGGCGTGGACTGCTGCTGCCCGGGACTGTGAAGGCACCATCCCCGCCATGCCGCCGGGTTTACGCTGCTGCTGCTGGTTCAGCTGTAGTTTCCCGCCCCCGGGGCCCGAGCGGCGCGGATGGGCGGAGTTTCCGTTGGGACGGTAGGGGGCGTAGGGCGGGTCACGTGCGCCGGGCGGGCCCCGCCCCACGGGGCCGTTGTCGCGCCCTATTGATGACGTCATGGTCGTTTCCGGCGGCATGCTGCCCATCGTGTGTTCCTCCTGCGGAGAAACAAAGAAATGACTGAATCCAACTGTGCGCACACACACGCACGCACACACACCGTTGTCAGCAGAGCCCTTTTGGTAAAACGCATGCAGGACACAGGGTGTGGCACTCATTGAGTGTTTACTCAAGAACCTTATGATCCTTATAACTCACATGTTTCTCTCTCTGAAATCTTTTGCTCTGAGTTCCACCGCACAAGTTACATGGTACCCGCGAGTGTGCACTCACACTCACATATTTTTCCTTGCAGATGTGTGTGTGTGTGTGTGTGTGTGTTTGCGCGCACTCTCAGTCAGTACGACCGCATACTCACGTAGTACTCCTTGGGCGCCTTGCAGAGCAGCCTCTGCGCGATGCACATGAGGATGAGGATGAGGATGATGGAGCCGACCACTCCCGCCACGATGTACAGCACCAACAGCATCGTCTGCTTCGTGTTGCTCTCTGCGGGAACCAGGCAAACATCAGGGCGGGGACCAGGCGAGACGCGTTCAAGGAACCAGGCAGGGCGGGAACGCGTTTAGTGCGGGAGAGAACCAGGCAAAAACGCGTTCAGGGAACCAGATTGGAATGCGTTCACGGTGAGAACCAGTAGAAAACGCGTTCAGTGCGGGTACGACCCACACAAAGACGCTTTGATTGATTTTTCACCCCGAAACTGAGCAACAGAAAGAGGTGTGTCCTTTTTCTGGAAAGGGGTCTCGTGGGTCTTCGTCACACTAAAGTGCGGGTGTCTTGCCTTTCCAAGGGTTGTGAAATATCAGACCCACGCTCCCTTTCAGCTTGCTTTTCTCATTTCATGCGAATATTTCAGACTCATCGGTGCAGGTCGCCTGTAATGTGACCTGAACCCTCTCACGACCAGCATGACGCTGCCGTGGAACCGTTTCATGGGGAAACGCCTCAAGCGTTACGTCCTACACACGCCTATGTACCGGACTGTGTCAGTACAGCGTCCATTGACTGCGCGGAACGCAACGTTTGACGTGTCCCGCGTGAAGCCGAGAGGGGGCGGCAATTGAAAGCGCAAAGCATTCAACCCAAAGCAAAGTTGATCTGCGCACAAAAGCTTCAAAACAAAGCAGATGATCAGACAACGTCAGGTGAATGGGATCTACAGTGAAAACGGCGGGAACAAAACACGTGACACACACATGACACAAACGAAATTCAATGCAATTGATATTTCCTTGAGTGAGACAGAAGTGTGCAAGAAAAGATACAACTTGGACTGAAACCGCAATGATACGAAGCCAGCACTGTGAACGGAATCCACTTCATGTCAACAGAGGCACATGTGAACAAAACTCACACGATATCAAGTGAAGTGAGCGAAACTAGGAGAATCCTCACAGAGCAGCAGCACTGCTCACAACAACGACCAATGACTGGAGGGACAGGCTGAGGGTGGGCATGGACAGGTTCGGAACCAGTGGGTAGGAAGATGGGTTTGGGTTGCAGCCTCAAGCCCAGACTGGCGTCCAGTGAGCAGGACAGATCACCAGGGTCTGGTTCTGGCGGAATCTGAACACAGTGTGTGACCTGCCAGAGTGGGGGAGGGGGTGGGAACCTGGGTCTCGTGAGGGGGGGGGGCGGGGCTTCTGGGGCGCTGGGGTAAAGTGGGCCCAGGTCACGCACAGGGCGACGTGGAGATGGGGTGGGTGTTCTTGGAAACGACGGTTGTGTACCTTGGAGCACGAGACCACGGGAGGGACAGTCACAGGGGGGTTTTGGGATGCGGGGTGTGTGTTTCCAATGGTCCAACCCTTGTAGCACAGAGCCAGATAGATACAGATAGGAGGGGTCCTTGAATCGGAGGCGGCGTAACCCAGGACCCTGAGGCCAGGGGAGAGGTCGACGAAGGGAGCTCTGGGTGCTGCCTCCCTGAGGAGCAATGGGTCGGAGGAGACAGAGGGGGTTCTGGGACGCAGGGGCAGCGTTACCTAGGACGCAGGGGCAGCGTTATTACCTAGGACGCGGGGGCAGCGTTACCTAGGACGCGGGGGCAGCGTTACCTAGGACGCAGTGGCAGCGTTACCAGGGGCAGGGTTACCTAGGACGCAGTGGCAGCGTTACCAGGGGCAGCGTTACCTAGACTCCAGCCCAGCGAGCGCGGGGCCGGGGTGTAGTAGCAGTAGTAGAGCCGCGTCGTGACGGAGCTCTGCAGCTTGGAGCGCGACACGCGCGGGTACATCCCGCCCTGCGCGTCCAGGTTCATCGACGACTCGTCGTTCCAGAAGACCCACTCCTCCCGCACCGCCGTCCCCGACACCTGGCGGCCGCCGCGGCAACAACCAGACAGACACCCGTCAGTTGGGGCGGGTTGCTCAATGTGGTATGGGGACACCGAGCTGCAGCGACCATGCGCGTGACTCTGGGCCCAGGTCAGGTTCTGCTGCTCTGCGTCCCAGTGAACCATATCAGCAGGGAACATGACAACCTGTTGTTGGCTGGAGTTTGGGAGCTGCCAGCCAGCCTGCTGTGCAGGTTGCAACACAGCGAACTCTTCCATTTTGCGGTCAAACTTTTCTGCAGCTCGGGTTGGGGAAACGAAAGTGCGCAGCACAGACACCATGGGGAACCTGAAAACCTGCGTCAAACCTCAAAACAATGAAGGTGCGTCTGAATGAAAAAGTTTCAAGGAAATATCAATTGCATTGCAAATCGTCATCACAGAACATCACAAAATCACGCAACGTTCACATCACCGATCGAACGAGACAGTGCGGATCGAATCTAGAAAAACACACTGGAAAATTTTGCGCAAAACGGTAGGTTGATCAATGGTAAATTAGGGAGTTCGTTAATTCATACCAAGACACGACCACGTTGTGTGTTACACTTCTAAATCTACGTACATCTACCAGAAAAGAAGCGAGTGTCAGGAGAAGCTGAAACGCAAAGAGAAAAGCTTTCTTTGCGAAAACGCTTTGTCTAGTTGTGGCTCATTGCGGAACCAGACATCCGAGGCCACTCAGGTAAGGCATGGTGTCACTGACACAAAGACAAGACCCCCCTCCAATTCTCTTTGTGGCGCGAAAGGCTCTGAATTTCAGCCATGGAGATAGAACAGGCGCATTTTGAAAGCAAGAGTCTGGTTCAAGCCGCAAACAGCGCCCAGCGTAGCCACGCGTGTGTCGAAAGATCAAGCTTTCTTTCTTGGGTCGCTTTGCATGTGGGATGCGTCACGTGTTGCGTCCTGGTGCAGCAGGATCAGGGGCGCCATGCGACACGTGGTGACGCAACGCGTGACGCACGAAGCTTCTGATGTGAACTAGCCAGGACCCCTCGTTTCCCACACTGTATGCTGGTCCCCCAGCCCTGCAGCCCCTCCAGCAGCCGCCCTTCCTGCACCCCCTGCAGCAGCAGTACTGACCCGGCTCCGGGGTGTAGTAGCAGTAGTACAGCTTCGTGTACTTGTCAGGGAAGCTGGAGCGGCGGATCTTGGGGTGCAGCCCGCCGTGCATGTTGAGGTTGAGCTGGTCCTCGTCCTTCCAGTACACCCACTCCTCCCACGCCGCCATGTGTCGAACCTTGAGCCCGCAACAGCGTCAGTCAAGCGCTCAGCGTTTCACTCATTTATCTCCCACTCACACAGGCGTTCATTGTGCGCAGAGTTCTGTCCAAAACCGTCGCCATCACTGTTGCCCCTGACCTGAACTGAGTCGGAAATTTCCACACCAAAGGCAGGTAAAATTGAACAGGGACACATGCAGAACTCCGCACAGAACGCACGCCTCTGTGTGAAAGGGCCGCGTGGTGGCGAGTACACACTCTATGGAGTGTGTGATGTTGTCTGCCGATCACAATGCGTTACAGACGAAGCGCCGCGTGAGAACACAAGTCACCACTTCCTGGTACAGAACCGGAAAACGTGTCACTCAAGAAAACGTTGAGTGCTTCAGTGTCTGCAACAGGGAGACAGAGAGCTTCACACAGGTGTGAGCACAACGTCAAGCCCGATGCGTACCACGATGTCAGCAAAGCTACAACACTGAGGCTGAGTTTTAACAACCTAGAAGAGAAGATATTTGTGAACTGGGAAGGGTCCGCGCAATGTGACGTGAGGCAGATCTGTGTCAGTTCGTTTCCGAAGTTTTCTAGTGTTGATTGAATATTCCCACCCCCCTTCTGAGTTTTTGTTCCAAAGCCGACAACAAAGTCGGGTACATTGATGTGTCGGACACACAGCGCACCCCCCGTCGGATAGAGCGGACTTGAAGTCTGCGTCACACTGGACGCGTCCTGCGTTGCGTCATCACGGTGACGCAGCGCCCACTGGAGAGAGACGCGACGCCTGGCGAACGCAGCGTGACGCAGACCTCGAGGTGTGAGTGGGTCAGCATGAAAACCGTCGCACCGATTGGCCAACGACTTCGCGAAGTCACCCCAGCACCAGCAAGAGACAGACAGCATTAGTCAACACAGGGTATTAGGGTCAAAACCTGCGCACCGACACTGGGTTGAGTCCGCCCACCAGGGGTCAGGTTGGTGCCGTCCTCCTTGACGCCTTTCACCTTTAGATACAGGATGGGCAGTCCAAGAAGATTAGTACATCTACTGTGGGTCCAGAACGGTGGGGACAGAACCTGTGTAGTAGCAGTAGAAGAGACGCTGCACTTTGATGGGGTCCCGGAGCCTGTAGACGGACGGGTGCATCCCGCCCGTCATGTCCAGGTTGGAGAACTCCTCGGTGCGCCACTCGACGAACTCCTCCTGCACCTTGGTGCCCTTGACCTTCAGAAACGGGGCGGGAAGCTCCAGTGAATTGGATTGCGAAGTAGCCACGTGCAAGAATGAACTGAATCTGGGACAACACCACTACAGTGGATCCAGGGGCCAGGCTGGGACCTTGACCTTCGCGCCCTCCCAAAAATAATTTTTGCATCCGAGGATCGGAATGCAGCCGAGACCGAGGTCGCCCTGCCCTGCCCGAACCTGGATCCACCACAACAATGTGCGTTTCGCGCACACAGATTTTTCGTCGCGTTTCCCCACATACGAAGTTTTGCACAGTATATTCTGCGTGTTGTCCATACGAAAGCCGAAGGACCTGGAGGCAATAAAGCGCGTGTGTGAGTTTCCGTTGGTAGGGAGGGAGTTGCTCGGATGTGTGTATGTGTGTGTGTGTGGGAAGGCTCTCTTTTCTTTCGCTGTCACCCGAGCGCGTGTGCGCTCACCTTCAATGTATGACTGTGTGAGTTTGGACAGGCAGACAGACCTTTGTTGTGTGTTCGTCTTTCCGTCAGTGTGCGATGATTTTGTTCGTAGGACGCAGTGTGTGTGTGTGTGTGTGTGTGTGTGTGTGTGTGTGTGTGTGTGTGTGTGCATGTGTGCTACGTGTATCGGCCTCACCTTCTGGCACTGGTCGCCCCACTTGAGCAGGTGGAACGGGGACGAGTTGGGCAGCTCGATGGCGCGCGTCGCCGACCCGTCGTTCCGACAGCAGAAGTAGATGCGCGTGTTGCGGTCGTACTCGCCGTCAGGGGTCGTGCCTGTAGACAGAACACACACGTGATTTCCGGTGTCTTGACCGTGTCTGTGCGGACATTGTCACGTTTTTCAGCAGCGTGAAAAATCGGGACTGTTTCGGGAACCACACACCTGGTTGAACTGAACATCTGTGTGTTTGTTTGTGTGTGTGTCTGTGTGTGTGTGTGTGTGTGTGTGAGAGAGAGAGAGAGACAGTGTGTGTGTGTGTGTGGCTGTGTGTGTGTGATCTGGATGTGGGGATGTGAGTGTGTGTGCGGTGTAGGTGTTCGCTGTATGCGTGCTCATGTTCGACGGACCCACTGGGGACTGACCTGAGAGGTTCTGGATGGTCTCTCCGAACCAGGGCGCCGCGTCGTCCCAGTACAGCCAGCCCTCCTTGAAGCCGATGGGACACGAGTTCTTCTTGTAGATGCAGTACTGCCCTGAAACACCACACGAGGCATACAGCTCGAGACAGAGACTACAGCTTGGCGCTTTTGAAGGGTTTCTGAGTCTGTGTGGTTGGGGAGGATGAGGCACTTCCTGTGCAGCTGAAACTTCTCGACACGTCGAGCCACGTTTCGCTTCAAACACTTTTGAACGTGCTACCTGTTTTGTTTACCGCTTGGACTTTGGACAAGGAACGACGCTTTTCCCCCACAGGGTTTGTGAAGACGAGTGGGAAGGTCTGGTGCGTGAGTGACCCGGAAGTGGATTCGCAACACAGGGAACCAAGTAAAATAGACCCCACATGTGCGTGTGTGTGACAAGTGTGCGTGCACGTGAAGAACTCGTACCTTTCTGCCAGGTGTAGTCTCCGTCGCGCACGGGGATCGTCTTCATGCAGAACGACTGCGTGATCTTGTCGGTCGGGTCGGCGTAGATTCCCGCGAGGTGGATGTCCTCCGAGGCGTGCGACCCCATCTCCGTGTGCTGCGTGCGGCTCCCTGCAACACACCAAGTGTGCGTGTGTGAGAGGTGTGCGTGTGTCAACGCCCGCCTGTTCAAGTAGTTTGCGACACCTCCCCAGAGTCAGTCCACTTTCACAGGGTCAGGTTCTCAAGCTCCCTAGTCAGATCCCAGTGGATGAGACGCACGAGGTTACTGCGCGTTCCCGAAGTTTGTGGCTGAGATCTTGATAAAAATCCCACAGCAATGCAGTGGCGTTCTTCCCCAACAATGTGGTTCGCACAACAGGTTTCTGACAAATCCAATCCATTGGCCTTTGGGTGGCAGCGGAGTACGTGGCAGGCTTTCTCAAGAGAAGCGGGGGTCACAGGCGTTTTGGTCCCAGGGCCGTGACATCTGGACTCAAACGCCCAAACTGCACTCTCATCACGTGCTTCGCCCAAAAGGAACTTTGCTCTGCCCTTGTTGTGCAAAGTTCGACTCCACACAAACAAAACCAACTTGTACTGACAGCGCGGGAGTGGGGGAAACGCCGAACGAGCCACGTGACCCGAGCGCACCGAGCTGCTGCCCAATCAGCGCTGCGATCGCGCCCACGTGACGCGTGTCCCTGAGTACCTCGCACCTTAATTGAGAAAAGGCCGGTCCTTATCAGACGCAGCCGCCTCACAGCCGGTCTCCCCGGGCCGCGGCTGTAATTGAAAGTACAGATTTCCCTCTCGGCTGCCGCGCTTAATGCAATTGTCTGAACGAGTTGTGCACCATGTGTTTCACCCTTGACGCTCACGGACGGGCCGCGTTCGTGCGTCGCTCGCTGAGGGGTGGATCCAGGGTCGCTGTGGGTGGGCACACACGCACGCACACACACGCACACACCAGGGGCGGACCAGTGAAGGTCCAGCAGTGCAGTTCCCCTGCCTCAAACGACTTTGCTTTTATGTATTCCCCACCTCACTTTGCATGATTTTCAGTGGTTCTGCAAACGCCCCCTTCTCTTGCAAATTGGCTGAAGTTAAAAGCGCCAGGGCAAGATGGACGAATTGCTCAATTTCGGGAACAGGACTCTGGTGGTGTGTTGGGAACTTCCTCAACAACCGGAGCGACGCATTTACATCATCATCACTCAAGGCGTCGTGAAAAACATCGTCATAAATTTCAATCTGACCCATCTCGACACCCCGTATCGCGCGCGGTTGGGTCCGCGGACCCTCGCTCCGGGTCCGGGGTGGGGCGGGTGTTGGGACGCGGGGTCACGTGGTAATGGAGACGGTCAGAGTGGCTTCACTTCCGACACCACCTGGTGTCCGAACAGTTGGTAGTCGCGCTGAAGCGAATATTCAAGCCTGTTCAACCCTGGTTTGCACACGCACTGGTTGCAGAGTCCGTTGTATCCCTGCACAACAACACAATGCGTGATGTTCGCAATGCGCGCTGTTTTGTGCAATGAGGACTTTCAATCTGCTACTTTCTGCGAATGGACGTTTTCTGCACATAGGAAACTCACAACACGTAAAAAACATCCACTCTTCAGATCCTTGTTCTACCTCGTCTTGTTTTGTGGTGTTCATGAGCTGACGGATTTGCACTGTTCTTGACGCACCAGTGTCAAACCTCAACCACAGCCTGATTCGGAGACAGGTCACTGTCCTGATCCATGAGGATTTCGCGATTTCAATCCCCACGCTGAGAGGATATCTGGATATCTAATCGCATCAACGCTTGAACAAAGAGCCCAGGTTCCTCTTATTGAGCGCACACAGCGTGATCAGCCAATGAGCGCTGAGAACACTTCCTCAGCGTGTGTCTCCGCGGTGCGCGTTTGATGTGCTGATCCTACAGAAGAGCCTGAGCCTCCCCCGGATCCCCCCTGACGCGGGCTGCACTCAGTGAACGCCTCAGTGCGACACAGGGACAAAGCGCTCCAGGAACCTCCTGTTCAAACACGTGTCGCGCGCTAAGTGCTGCAGGTTCGGCTGGGAGCGTCACCCCTGTTCCACATAGGGTGCGCCAATGCACGGTATAGGGTTCTAGGAAAGTGCGCTACGGTCCCAGTGTGCATGAGTGAGTGGGCCTGCGTTATGTGGTGACGCATCCTGTGTGAAACACTTGAGGTCAGGCTTAGAGATTGGGCTCACACTGGGCGGGTCAGGCCGTCGTCAAACTGGGGGCGTCAGGCGTTGCGATCGGAGCTGCGTCGTTGCTTTGAAACACGATCCAGTTTGAATGTGGCTCAAAAAGCTGTCAAGGAACATGCACCTCTCCGGAACATGCACCTCCGGAGAGGTTTTGTTTCGTTCAAATGGGGGACCTCATCAGCAGAAACTCTTTCGGGATCACAGATTCAACATCCTTCCGTGGATTGGAAGGAAATATGACACGTTTCAAGTGGATTGAAACTGGGAACAAATAAACGCTTGACTCAAACGGGTGCATTTCACTCGATCACTGTGATTGGCTTTCTTGCTTCAAACTGGATGCGTCCCGCGCTGCGTCCTCTGACAAGTCAAGTGACAACGCACTGACTTGTTGTGGGACGCAACGGGTGACGCGTACAGTGTGAACCAGCCCAACACAGGAAAAGTGCGTGTGTGTAAGAGAGGTGTGCGTGCTCATTGTTTTCACTGTCTGTGAAAGATGAACGAACACGCGCAAAAGAAAACGGCGGCTTGGTCCACCCT
>JAAUXT010113136.1_pt1 | contig 16452 bp, 23 predicted proteins | sample 7278171 | NCBI WGS metagenome assembly JAAUXT01 (sample SAMN14350112, study PRJNA611818) | marine sediment metagenome | isolation source: surface marine sediment (1.8m) | place: French Polynesia: Moorea | collected 2018-08 | reverse complement strand
CTTGTGACACCATAGAGGAAGGTAGCCTAAGCCACTGAGCTCCAACTCATACTCTACAATAAACTATACTACAACATCACTACTGGGGCTTCACTCATATATACAACACTGTGTCTTCAGATTTTTTCCTGCAGCACCCAAACGGTAGCGTAACCCGGTGTAACGAAATGGGCAGACACCCCAAATGAGGAGGCATGGGTGTTGGGCCATTTCAGTGTGAGTGTGAAATGGCAAGGCACATGCCTATTTGTCCCAGTTGACATGGGGTGAATCTCTGAGGAGCAGTGTCAACTGATATGTGTGAGTTTATATGAGGACGCACCGTGTCAAAAATGTGGAGTGTCTCATCATTTCATTACACCGGTCTTATCCTGAACTAAACACCCGAGTTCCCTGTCTCGAGACAGTCAGAACGTGGTCGGTGTTTGTTGGAATCCGACCAATGCAGAAGATGCCCAATGGCAACAACAAGTCCAGCGGAAGCCCCACGGACGCTCATCTGTCACGTGACCCGCGTGACCCCCAATGCACCAGCCAATGCGCTGATGCCAATGTAGGTCGCAGACTCACCGTTACATCCGGCCGACGATATTTGACCCACAGCGCTCGTCCAGAACCCGGGGCCGAATCCAGAGGCGGACGCGCATGGCAGGCACGACGCGACGGTGGAGCTTCCGGTGTTGGGGTTGTACGTGCCGAGAGGGCACGGCGTGCACACGTTGCCGTTGTTGGGGTCGGCGTACGTACCCGCGGGGCACGCTGAAACAGGTACACGGGTTCGTACCCAACAACCAGGGTGACCACCGCGCTCCGGGTGGTCCAATGACGTCACCAACATTTCATTCATTGGTTCACGAGGGGTTTTCACACAGACGACGCGGCGTCAACATTATTTTGACGCGACGCCACGAACAGACAGGACTGTTTTCTTGGTGCTCTCCATTGGGCGTCATGCCAAATTTGATGCCCACTCGTCAACATTTTGACGCTGGCGTCAAAAACATCTGACGCCGCCTTTCTTGTGTGAAAACCCCTGCACAACAAATGTGCACAAAAAATATCCTCTTGTTCTCTTTCACGTCAAAAAATCAATTTTCTCTGGTCAACGCGCAAAATCCACGTCACACTCAGTGAACACACGGTGCAGAGGCCACGCACCACGTGATGCGTCCCAACCTCCCTACTGTCCGTACAGAGGGCGCTACTCACTGCAGGAGATGGACCCGACAGGCGCGGTGGCTGAGCCCGTGCAGGGCGAGCAGGCGGCGTCCGCAGCGTTCGGCTTGAACGTGTTGATGGGGCACTGGGAGCACCCACCGGGCGCGGCCCCTCCGTAGCCAGGCCTGCACACTGCAACAACAAATACAGCAATGGTTCTCAATCAGGGTTTTCACACAGATGACGCGGCGTCAAAAAATTTGACACCAGACCAGGAACGGACTGGACCATTTTTTATGTTCTCCATTGGGTGTCTTGTTAAGTTTGACACGAGCGTCAAAAATTCTGACACCGCCCAGCCTGGGTGAATACGCTGATTGGCGTCTAGGGCTCAACTGCAACAGGCGAATTTTGATTCAGCATCATCGTTCCTAAATTTCAGGCTGCAGGGTTCGATTGGAGAACAACACGACAGCAGTGAATGCTGATTGTGGGAACATGTCTACTTGTGTCAGGACGCACCGTTTAAAAACACGTCCATTCACGTCCTTTGAACAATTCTTGAACGTGTAAATCGTGGTCATCTTGAACACAAAATTTCAACCAATCTCTGACTCCGAACTGAGCAGGCCCCGTCTGTTGAGCAAAACAAAAGTCGTTTGAACACCAAATGGAGTGACCCCTGTCACACAATGCCATGCAAGCCCGAGCACTGAAGAAATCAATTGTGTCTCGGTCGGAGAAGAGATGTGCCAGGCTGGATCTGCAGCCATGGTGAGGGCGCAATGTCCTTGTGTGCACATGTGCGTGTGCGGGGGGGGGGGGGCTCGCCCCCTCCAAGGCGCCTGGGTCCGCCCCTGGTTCTCACTCCCCAACTCACCGCAGTCGGCCGCGGCCGTGGACGTGGCTCCCGTGGTCGTCTCGGCAGTTGTCGGCGTGCACTGCGTACAGCCACCGTTACCCACAGCCGCTGGCAAAAAGTGAGAAACACTGTCAGGGAAGTGACGCTCAGATCAGACGCCTGAAGGAAGGCGCGGTCTCCAGTGGATCCCGGATTGGTGGGGGGGGGGGCGGCAAACCTTGTGAGGGGTCACAGGGAGCAAGTTGAGAAATTCAACGAAAAACTGAAATGCTGCAAGCGTTTGGTTCTTGTCTGCGTTCTGAAGAAGTTTGTGAGTTGTTGCATTCTGTTGAAATCTGAAGTTCGCCTTACATTTGTAGAATCCGATGCCGCAGGCGACGCAGCTGCCGGAAGTGCCCGAGTACCCAGCGTTGCACACTGAAACACGTGACACGTTCAACACGTGACCAGAGCAATGGGGACCAATCAGCTCTGCCCAATTCGATCCCCTGTCAGCAACCCTTTGCGGGTCAGTTTGAACAGGGTGGATCCAGGGCCCCTCGTTTCTTCTCACAAATCAGCAGGTCTTTGCACTGTTTTTCTGCACACAGAGAGAGAAGCATGTATTTCCCAGACACGACTCACGGCAGTCGGAGAGGGCGGTCCTCCCGGTGAGGCCGTTCGTTTGGCTGTTGGGGCGGCTCGTGGAGCAGGCGACGCAGAGGGTCATGGCATCTCCCACCACAGATTTGTACGTGTTGACGGGGCACACAGTGCACGCTCCCGCAGTGCTCGTCTCGTAGTAACCAATATCACAGACTGCAGGCAGACAATGAAGCACATGTTTCACAGATGAGAACCACACATTGGACAATACAGAAGACAAACAGGCCACCTGACTCCATTTCACAAGCATAGAATCCATTTAAAATTCAGCAGTCTGGTTCAGTTGAAGGTTACTCACGACAGGCCGTCAGAGCATTGGACCCGAGGACTCCATTGGTGCCACTGTTCACAGGACACATGGTGCAGGCTTGGTTCCCTATTGCAGACTTGTAAAAATTCGCGGCGCATGGGTCACACATCATGGTTCCAGCATTCCATGTGAAGCCAGCAACACACACTGAAAACATTGCCTCAGATACGTGACAATCACATCAATACAGCTTCAAACATGTATTTTGTTGCATGACAGAAGACAATAGAACTGGGTAAAAAAAGTTCATCAGACAAAGAATATTGGTTCATTGTCCTATGTCTACCACACAAACATTCCTTTTTTTCAAGACCTTTGCTGATATTTGAACAAGGAAACCCATGGTTTTGCGTTTTCCTTTCCAATTCCATCAAATGAAAGTTTATTGCACAAATGAGATCTTACGACAATTAGAGAGTGCTGTTGATCCCAAGGCTCCGTTCGTCCCGCTGTTGGTGGGGCACTGGGTACAGGCTTGGTTTCCAGAGACGGGCTTGTAAAAATTGGCAACACACATCTGACACGTTGCCCCATTGAAGAAGTAGCCAGCCTGACACACTGCAAAAATATGCATGAGATTACAGGAATCACTGTAACATTTTTTGGGGGGTGTGGGACAGTGGATGAGCAACAGAAATTATGGAAGGAGAAATGAGCTGTGGTAGGCCCCTGAAAGAACATCCTCAGGCCCAAATCTATCAGCAGAAACAACACGATCTGTCCCTTGGCAAACTCTGAACTTGGATAGGATCTCACCGCAGGCAGTGTTGGTAGTGGAGCCGGTGTTGGGGTTGACAGTATTGGCTCGGAAGGTGGTGCAGGTCGGGCAGGCTATGTTCGCTTGAGTGTCCTTGTATGTATTTGTACCACATGCAACACACGTGGAAGAAGCTGTGAAGCCAAAGCCTTCAAGGCAGACTGAAAATAATGGACAGAACAACAATTACACACAATGACATTATCATGACAGGTTTCTCAGAACACAGCAGCAGGCCTCATCGTAGCCTTGGTAACAACAGAAAGCAAAACCAGTTCAATGTCCAGCAAACTCAGCCAACCTTCAGACTGAGTAAGGCTGGAACCTCACCACAGGCAGTGTTAGAAATTTGTTGCGTCAGGCCATTGGTGCCAGTGTTGGCTCGGAAGCTGACACATGTAGAGCAGGCTCCGCCTCCTGCAGTCGACTTGTATGTGTTCACAGGGCAGGGCTCACAGGCTGTGGCTGCCGCATTTATTTGGAAACCAGCAGCACATGCTGAAAAGGTAGCAGAAGACAAACCAATCAGATACAGGCCAGTTTGACTTTTTCATCATGATCTCAACCTCCTTGAAGATTTTTTCTGGTCGAAAAGTTCACTGAACCAGAACCAAGACCTCGTGGTTGAGTCAAACTTACAGCAACTGCTGGCAGCTGTAGATCCGATGTTTCCATTGGTGGTACTGCCACTGGGGCAATTCGTGCAGCCTTGGTTTCCAAGTGCAGGCTTGTAAGTATCTACCAAACATGCCTGACATGCAGGTACCGCATTGAGGAAGAAGCCAAGGTTGCACACTGAAAAAGATTGCAGCAGAGACGATGATGAAACGTATTAATGTTCAGGAAGAAATATGGATGGCAGAAGGGTCATCAGTACACACACTGCAGGAGCCCTATTTCACTGCAGGAACAGCATACCGGGGTCAAAATCCACAACAATCACCTTGTAACACAAGTCACATCAGTTCAGATTGTTCAAGCCTCATTCATTTTTGGAGAAAATGGACCATTTTGAGACAGTTGTTGTCTGTGAATGTGGGGAGTTACTCACCACAAGCCGAAGCCGCAGTGGATCCAACAACACTGCCCTGGTTTGCGTTGGGGCAGGCGGAGCAAGCAGTGTTTCCTGTTGTGTCCTTGTATCTTCCTGATATACACTGATCACACGAGGGACCGGCCGCATTGAAGCCAAAGCCAAGATTACACACTGAAAAAGAACACCCATGTGCCACAATGAGCAAACAAAGAGAGGCAGGAAAAATGAGCATCACAATACCCTTTTGAACCTGTTGGTGACATAGTCGTCTGCATGTCTCAACTCACTTTCACAAGTTGCCTGACAAGTCTCAAAATATTTGCCTTTCCAAGACAAATCAAATCACTGTTGAAGTTTGGAAATTGGACAGGATCTCACCGCAGTCACCACTGGTGGTGGAGCCGGTATTGGGGTTGACAGTGTTCGGTCGGAAGGTGGTGCAGAGACTGCAGACTTGGTTTCCTGTCATATCCTTGTATGTATTTGTACCACACGGATCACAGCTGGTTCCTCCAACAAGGGTACGGCCCAGGTCACACACTGGAAAACACAGCAGCAAATCAGTTTCCCACATTGGTGTCACAAACTGGTTCACAACACCCTGAAAATATTGCAGAGTACAATCATGCACTTTGTGTCACAAGATGTTTGAAACAGATTGAATCAATGAAACAAAGCTGTAACAGGTTCCTTGGAACATACTTTCCCGAAGACCTATATCAGGAACAACAACATGTTATTTGTGCAAATATATGCCCATGTGGATTTGACAATCTTGTGTGTTGTGTTTGGGTGACTCTTCACACTGGTCAATGTGTGAGGCGTAAGAACTCACCGCAGGCACCGCTGGTGGTGGAGCCCATGTTGGGGTTGACAGTGTTGGGTCGGAAGGTGGTGCAGGCAGTGCAGGCTTGGTCTCCAATGGCATCCTTGTATGTGTTTGTAGCACACTGAGTACAGGTGGTTCCTCCAGAAAGAGTGTAGCCAACATTGCACACTGAAAAACACAGCAGCAAATCAGTTTCTCACATTGGTGGCATAAAGTCACTGAATGACTCAAAAATTGATGTCATAGGTTGTTCCGCAGCCTCACACGTGAGTCTGTCTTTCAAACAAACACATATTCAAGCAAAAAAGTTTCATTTCAATTGCAATTGCTTGAAGCACAAAAAATGTCATTCAGGTTTTGTGGGTTTGGAGATTATCTCACCGCAGGCACTGCTGGTGGTGGAGCCGGTGTTGGGGTTGACAGTGTTGGCTCGGAAGCTGGTGCAGGCAGTGCAGGCTTGGTCCCCGGACACATCCTTGTATGTATTTGTACCACATAGAGTGCAAACCCCTCCAGAAAGGGTGCGGCCCTGGTCACAGACTGAAAATATTGCAAAGTTCAGCAATCACAAATATTCGTGCCATGATCCAGTTCAGAACAGATTGGGTCAATAACACAGAGCGGAAACAGGTCACTGGGAACACACACTCCCGCAGATCCTGGTCAGCATCACGTACAACAACATTTTGTTTCTTCATGCCCAAGTGGGTTTGACAATATTGTGTGTTGAAACCTGTGTTTTTGTGTTCAAATTCTGGTAAATTCTGGTCAAGGTTTCCTGTGCTCCAAAGTCGATCTTTGCACAAGGGCGAGTGGGATATCACCAGAAACTGTGTTGGCAATTTTTACAAATTTGGGCTTGGGTTAGGTAGACACACAGAGTCTAAAACTGATCATAGATCTATTAAATCATTTTGGGAGAACAAACATGCGAGGGAAAGTGGTCACCAGGACAACAGCTCAGCTGGAAAAGATCGAAGGCATAAAATCTTTTTCCCACGCATGAAAACCCTGTCTCAACATATTGTTTCCAACTCACTGTCTGAGTTTAGAAATTGGACAGGATCTCACCGCAGGCACCGCTGGTGGTGGAGCCCATGTTGGGGTTGACAGTGTTGGCTCGGAAGCTGGTGCAGGCCAGGCAGGCTTGGTTTCCTGCCACATCCTTGTACGTATTCACACCACATGCAACACAGGTCCCTCCACTGAGAGTGAAGCCAGCATTGCACACTGAAAATTGCAAGAGTGTCATCCAATCCAAATCAGATGGCATCAATCAAACATATAGAAACAAGTGACGTTGTGGCAGGTTCCTCGGAACATATCTGCAAACTCCCATCTCCACATGAGGAAAAACAGCACAAAACAAACACTCGTACACCCAAGCTGATTTGACTCATGTCAATCATTTTGCAAATGAAGTACAAATTCCTTTGTCCACATCACAAAGAGGACTATCAAATGCTCATCAACCCATCTTCAGAATCTAAGTCGGGTCTCACCACAAGCAGTAGATGAAGTTGCCCCAGTGGCCCCCTGGGTGCCACCGTTTGTGCATGGGGTGCAGGCTTGGTCCCCAGTGGCATCCTTGTATGTATCCGCAAGGCATGGGTCACAGGTGGAGGTGGCCCCATTCAAGTAGAAGCCAATATTGCACACTGAAAATATTTCAGAGTGAAAACAATCACAGGAAACCAATGATGCCAAGTCAAACATGTGAGAAAAAAACAGCACAGAATACGAAAGACAACAGAAACTGCATGTTCTGCAACCAAAATCTTGTGTTCACAGTTCTACGCCAGCTGCACAGATTTATCAACCCAGCATCAACAAGAGTCCACATCTGAACATTTACGCACAACGACTTGATGTGTTTAAGTACACACGTTTTGATTTTCTATTTCCAGACAAAACACAGACAATTGTTGGATTTTTGTTTTTGGCAGGATCTCACCGCAGGCACCGCTGGTGGTGGAGCCCATGTTGGGGTTGACAGTGTTGGGTCGGAAGGTGGTGCAGGCAGTGCAGGCTTGGTCTCCTGTGGTATCTTTGTACGTATTCACAGCACACTGATCACAGCTGGTTCCTCCAACAAGGGTGCGGCCCATATCACACACTGGAAACAAATGAAATCATTTTAGTTTGTCATATACAAAAACAGAACTGAACACAGTCAGCAGAACAAGAGTCTTCTCTTCATCGTTCAGCCAATTCATGAGCACAGAGCCATGTTCCTGTTCCTGCATGTGCACAAGTTTCATGTCGCAACTCAAACTACGGATTGATCAAGGAATCTGTTGGTGGGAGGAACTCACCGCAGGCACTGCTCATGGTGGAGCCCATGTTGGGGTTGACAGTGTTGGCTCGGAAGGCAGTGCACGCAGTGCAGGCTTGGTTTCCTGCCGCATCCTTGTACGTATTCACAGCACACTGATCACAGCTGGTTCCTCCAACAAGGGTGCGGCCCATAACACACACTGAAAAGAAAGAACACAAAGAAATCATTGAAGGTCCACATTTGGCACGTCTACTTCGGATGCCCTCCAGCTGTGCAAACCAGGGATGAGGTTCACTGCACGGGAAACAATGGGCGTGACTCAGTCGTTTCAAGGCACAGGCCAAAAACACAGACACACACCATGGCCCATTCAACCTTGGGAACAAGGAGAGTGGTGGCCACTCCCACACCAGCAGGTCTCACTCAAACACGAGACATCTTGTGCGTGAGGTCGTCCACTGGCTGCGTTCCTGCAGGAAGATGGGTCTGTGTCCATTGCCAAAAATTGCCTCATTTTGGGGGGTGATAACATGGAGGCAAACTGGATTTTGTTCCTCTCACAAGACTGTTGAACTGGTCTCCTCCACAGGGATGGGTCAGGGAAGGGAATTGTCAGGGGAAACAGGAAAACAAGATTCAGGGGAGGATGTATCCAGGGGGCGTGGCCTCACGGCTCCCTGAACCTGATCCTGGGTTCAGGTGGAGTGACCCATCTCAAAGCCAGGCTGCAAAAATTTGTACAGGTACAACAAATTTATACTCCTGTGTCCATTCACAACAGAACTCACCGCAGGCAGTGTTGGTAGTGGAGCCGGTGTTGGGGTTGACGGTGTTGGCCAGGAAGCTGATGCAGGTCGGGCAGGCCGTGTTCCCCACCGTATCTTTGTACGTGTTGATGGCACACGCCGTGCACATGGTGGAGTCCGTTGCCGTGGGCTCAAACCCCACGTTGCACACTGAAATCATAATCTAACAGATGAGCAGGTGGTGGTGGTGGCTGAGCCGGGACATGCCCAGCTCGACCCGTGTAAAACGTCTGGGACATTGCAGCGCACCAATGGTCCCCGCGACAAAAGAACTGCAGCGCTGTGTGTTCCTGCAAAGACAGACGGAAATCAGGTTTTTGTGCGTTTGCATTCCTTCTCATTTCCACTCCAATTTGGCCAGTTGTGGCATGTTTGACAGACCCTGTTTTGTTCACGTTGGTCCACACTGGAATCGTCTGAACACTCCCTGCAGTTCACGGGACACTCCAGCAGGAGGTGCATTTTCAACACCACAACTGTTTACTCTTTAGTCAGTACAAGGCACAACCCGAGTTTGAATTTGCCGAGTTGACGGATTGGAGTTTCCATGCCGCTGTTCGTGGAAATTTGTTTCCCCATACCCTGCACAGCATCTTGAGATGAAAAACACACAGACAGCACCTGAAACAGACCCGTCTGTCCCCCCGGCAGACCAGTGATTCCGACACCTCATTCTTGCACCCTCTGTGTGTGGCATCCAGTGGTCGTCTGAACAAAGGGCTCAGCTTGGTCAAATTAAAATTGTTGTATTCTGACCCAAATTTCATCAAATTCGCCAAATCCTTGACAAATTCAGCCAAGCGTGAACCCATGTTGTTTGATGTTTGAAGGAAGCCACCCTGGAACTTGTGAAGCTGAAACATTTTGACAGATCACACAGGAAAACTGAACCAGCGACGCTCGGATTCGCCGAGCCAGGTCCACGTGACTAAACCCACGTGATTCCCACGGTGCAGCCATCACAAAAGGTTACATATTGGGTATTGTTGTTGAAATGATGGAGCGTCCATCAGGACGAAACAAAAGTAAAAATTAAATGGCCAAGGAAAAAATTGTAAAAACAAACGAAGAGAGAGACGTACGGCAGTCCAGCGCATCGTTGTCGTGGTCAGCGAAGTTGGTCCCCGGAGTAACGGTGACGCGGTTGCTATTTGCACACGGCGTGCAGGTCGTCGTGGGGGCGATCACCTCGTTGATCTGGTTCGCAGGACACACGGTACACGCAGCGGCGGTGCCCATCGACCCCCGCGGGCAAAAGGCCGCTGAAATACATACGGAATTTTAATCTACCAATTTTGTACATGTTTGACATCAGTGGAACACCCCTCTCAAGGCTTTTGCCCTCGAGGGACGTCGATGCCAAGTTTTCTGACGCCGACATCAACATGTTGATATGGCCATCAATTTTAACAAAGCACCCGATGGACGGCAGTTTTGGTAAGCACAGTCCATTCCTGTTGTCAACCGATGCTGAAAGACTCACTTGCAAGAAAATTAGTTATTCTTCAGCAATTCTACTCTGTGCGAAAATTCCATCCCTGTGTTCTTCCTGTGGATGCCCAGAGGTTAGGCAGAACATTATCAACACCACACAAGGAGTGCAGATGAACAAGACACTTTTCCTCAGGTCATCCTCCTGTGGTTCCCCCTCGAGGTCTTGGCTTCATGGGTCCATGTGGGAATGGTGTCAAGTGTGAACATGCAAATCAACTCTCACTTGGCTTTCTTTTAGTCACATGGGTGACAATATATTTTTGCATAATTTTAAGAGAAGCACAAAGCAAAAGGGTCCTGCTGAGAAAACTTCACATTTTGCAAAGTCCCATGGACTCTGATGTTTTTATTCAAGTGCCCTCAAAGTACACAATGCTTTTCACAAAAATCATTTGTCTGGATGACTCCAACAGGATCATTGAAGCAGTTAAAATAATCTCTTCTGCAATTTGACATTTGCAGTGATTTTGACACCCATAGAACTTTGTGCAGTCCCATTTTGCACCCCAAGTGTTGTTGAATTCTAGCTGTTTTTCCTGAGTGGTTAATTTGACAACAAACCAATTCCAATGATGATGCTGATTCAACACGTGAATTTGTGCAAACAGCTCTGGGTCAAAACAAGTTTTAACACCATTGTTTTTGCAGCATTTGAAACCTCGTTTTGAGTGTGTTTCTCTGTGAACACTTCCTCAACCAAGCCGATGAAATGAGTGAAAGTGCATCCACATCAGATCAGTGATTTGATGTCCAGCTTTTGTCACACAGGTGCAGCATGGCACAATACCCAGTCCATTGCCCAAAAAGTCGAATGGACACTGTTTTCAAGTTCTCTTTCGTTTTGATTCTGGTGTTTTGTTCATCACAAGCTATCCATCTTCAACATTCTCGGTCAAAGATGTTCTTGTTGGAGTCAGTCCTGTTTGAATTTCTGAAATGTTCATGGAAATATCCAGAAAGTAAGTGGCTCAACAGGAACTTCAACTTCAATTGTTTGTGTTGGGCTTGCTGCGAGTTTTGCCAGGCAAACTGCTCCTGAATTGAGTGTCAGAAATATATTCACACTTCATGCTTTTTCCTGCTCGCTTTGGATTCTCATAAAATTTAGGGGAGTGAAGATCAATGGCACTTGGTGTGAGACAAGTCAGCAGAAAGACATCAAGTGGTGGATGTTGTCTCTCAAGTGACAAAATGTCAAGATTCAAGGGGTGGTTACTTTTCAATTACTTTCCATCCAGAACCCTTCTGCTCGAGGACAATTTTTACAGATGCTTGACAAGTTCACAGATGTGAAGCAATGCTGGTTTTCAATGCAGAGAGAAACCTTGTACACACAATAATTTGAAGGTGTCTGTTGTTTTTGACCTGTTTCAACATTTCACAAAAGTTACTTTGCCTTGATAAATGTTTGTTTGGGTTCATATGTTTTTCTGTGCTATCCTTGACCCTTACATAAATTTGTCTCTCAATAACTATGGGTGTGTCTCCAAAACTATTGTCACTCAGTGCCCACTTTTGATTTTTGGGAAAATTTGGGTTTTGCTGCACACCACTGATACTTCCTGTTTCAGAACTGTCTCCTTCTCATGGCAAACCAGGTTTTCTCTGGCCCATTGTTGCAGATTTTGTGCAGAAACTTTTGATTTTTCTTTGTAAAAATATTGCCTGCTGGTCCTACTTTGTGTTGTTTTGAAGGCAATACAGTTCTTTTGGAGTCCAGAATACACTTTGTTCTTGTTTGCATTCTTTGTGCTCTCTTACTCAACTCTCCTCAGGTGCTCATAACCTGCTGATACATCTTCATAATTGTTGGTTTCTTGTGTGTTGAACACAATCTGGTTTGGGCTGTTCTCATAGTCTGGATTTCTGGTTTCTTCATTCTCAGAGATGTTGTAGTATCTCACTGGTCCTGTGTTGGGACTTGCTGTATGAGCATAAGCCTCAGCATAAGATGTTGATCTCGCTTGGGGGGCTGCAGTGTCAGCATAAGGCTCAGTGTAGTAGGTTGAATTGGTTTGTCCACCACCATTTCTATGGGCCTCAGTTGAGTAGACCATGTGATCAGGGATTGATTCATAAGGATCTGTGTTCAGATAGGCTGAAGTAACAGGGGCTGTATTTTGTGGCTCTTGGTTTCCAGCTTGGTTATGTGACTGCCTGTTTTTTCTGCAAAACATAATATTGGATCAGGTGGACATCAATTTTCTTGCAATTAAAATCCATAAAGTGAATGTCTTGGAGAATTGAAGTGTTCAACAAAAGACTCACATCAGTTTCCAGATAGCAACAGCAACAACAATACCAATGATCACCAAAGCAACACCCATGGCAACCAGACCTCCATTCAGATCTGCTGGATCTACAGAATCTGTGAATAGAAGGATGTGGGCTCTGTGTGAATAGCTTGCAACGCAAAACATAGTTACTGTGACAACAGCCATGACAACCAGGCCTCTGTCAAGCACAACTTTCAAGGAGAGAAGAGAGCACGCAGGGACAACTACAGGTCAACTTCAACAAATATTCTCACACAAACAAATCAATCAGTTTCACATCAAACCACAGAAGCAATGCAATCAAAAATTCACAAGGGACAGAGTTGACAAAAGAGCTCCATGGAGCTCACAGTGACCTGAGAAACCAGAATGCAAGTAACCAAACCGCAAACGACTCAAACACAGTGACTGAAACACATGTACTGAAATACAAATGAGCAGAATGCACAAAGGATCCATTTCAAGAGAAAAGGAAAAAATTTTCCCTGTTTCAGTAACTCAAAATTGTGTGACGTGATATTCAACATGGTGCAACCTCTTGAAAACACCTGAAACCGATGATACGCCCCCTTTGGGCAAACACCAAACAGTAAACTTATCAGTTTCTGCTGAGACAAAACTGAGAATGTTCAACACATTTCTGTTTGTGTGTGAGGATCAAGGCAAAGGGGACAACGAACTGAACACTTGAGCTGCTCAGTGGCGAGATTCACAGATTTGTGGCATTGAACCCTCTCCATCTTAGAACGCAGAATGACGAAGAACAGGACAACTAGAAATATGGCAGCCCAGAAACCACCCTTGAAATAACTGTGTCGCACCAGGGAGAGAACTCAACATGGAAAAGAACGCACTTGTGCACTGGGCCATCATGGTGGCGCCGAGGTAGGCGGTGGTTCCCGCGGCGCACGTCGTGCACGTCGCTCCCGCCGCCAGGCTGGGCGTCGTCGAATAGGAACCTGCAATATCAGTACACGTCAGCCTCATTCTGTCAGCACGGAGGTGATGTGCGTGTGTGTGCTTGTGTGAGTGTGTGTGTGTGAGTGTGCGTGTGTGTGCTTGTGTGTGCATGTGTGTGTGTTTGCTGGTATGTTTCAGCGAGGGTTTATGTTGATGAGCGGACTGTTTCCTTTGGTTTGCTGTGCTGAGAAGATTGTTTGAATTTTTGATGCAAGCCATGTTTGTGTGTGAGGTGCATTTTGCCTGATGTGTGCCCTTGAAGGGAATGGCACCCAGAATGCGGGTCAGAACCGTTTGTCCTGAGCGTTTTCCGTGGGGCTGCCCTTCCGCAGGCATCTACCACATTCGCCCGTGTGCAAGCAGCTCATTTTGCCTCGCAAATTGTCAAATGAATATAATTTATGTGTCTCTTTTCATGGGAAGGATTCGTCATTGTTTCAACGGCATCTGGTGTCACCAAAATGAAGGAGAATGTTGGGGTGGGTCTTGTACTTGTGGCAGGACTCACACACACGTGAGTACGGCAGGAGTATGTGCAGCACGTCGCTACTCTGGCGCGTCGAATGCAGCCAGTCAAGCGGTTTTAACATTGGTGACGCGCGGTCGTTTTCTTGACGTCGGCGTCAAAATTTACCATTGAACTCAATGGTGGTATTTTTGACATCAGCCTAGAAAACCACCACGCGTCACCCAATGTGAAAAACCCTTCACCACAGTGTGCCATCCAAAGGCTGAGTGAAAACATTGTTGTGTCTTTCCTTTTGAGGAGGCTGGGTGCAGTACGTACCATAGTCGCAGAGCGTGCACGAGTAGATCATGGCTCCCAGTGCTGGACCAGCCACCGGACCCGTGTAGCCACCGTTACCCGCAGGGCAGCCCAAGTTTGCTGAAAACATCAACCAGAAAGTTTGGATGTTGCTGATGATTGTCTTGTTGGCGCGTTGCTTGTTGGTGGATACAGAGGTGCCCGCTGTTCAGGCCGGGTTCACAAGCACTCAATTCGTCGCGCGTTGCGCCCTTCCACAGTGGTCAGTGAGAGAGTCAGTTTTTAGACTCGCGCAGAAACACAGAGGAGCAACGCGGTGTAAAGCAGAGTCAAATGCAGGAAGACAAGACGGAAAACTCACTGCACACGGCCTCGAGGTGTTTCACATTGTCCACACAGAGCTGGTTCCCAGCCACAGTCGAGGTCCACTCCAGCTCAATCTGCAAAGCACGCAGAAAGTGAATTACAGCCCTGTTTTTGCTGGTTTAGCGTGCTGGTTGCAAGCGCAATGTGTACAGAACAAGTTGGCTTTCCTATTGCGGCTGAGGATGCAGGAACAAACGGACGGTGCACTCACTACGGCTTCACTGAGGGTGCAGGTGCAGTGGATGAGATACTCACCGTGTGCTCGTTGGTGGTGTAGACGTACTGGACGAGCATCGTGTTCCAGTCGGGACCATTGATCTGAGCCCCGTTCACCTCGTACAGAATGTTGTTCGTTCCACCTGGAGAAAAGTGTTCGTCACTCCGCGTATGTCCCGGTCTGATTCGTGCCCCTGTTTTCTCCGTACAATATCTCTCTCCGTCTTTCTCTGCCCTGTTTGTCTCTCTCCCTTCTCTCTCTTTCTCTCCCTATCTCTCTCCAACTCTGTTTTGTTTCTTCCTCTCTTCCCTATCTCTTGTCTCACTCAATCTCTCGTTCTTCTCTGCGTCTTGTCTTCTCTTCTCTTCACTCTCCTTTCTCTCCCTCGATCTCTCCCTCTTCTCTACTCGTATTTCACACTATTAAATATCGATGTCTCTCTCTTGATCACTCTCCCTTTATCGTCTCTCTCGCCCTGTTGAACGTTTTCATTGTCTCTCTCGGTCCCATCGTATGTGTGCTCTGTCTTTCTGTTGTGTGTCTCCTCTCCAGCTCTGGGGACCAGAGAACTGGTCTGATACTGAGGGGCTTCTGGAAAAATGGAACATCTGCCCTGCCTGCTAACCACGTTTCACAGAAATATGTGGATCGCTGGAAGAACTTCCAAGGGGTCATTCGCATCAGAATTCTTGCAGGAATGATCAACGGACCACAAAGTGATCTGAGTGAATTTGACGATCAAGAACCTTTCCCCGACACACACACGAACACATACACACACACATACACACACATACACACACACGCTTCTATGCACGTTGACTGGCTGGAACATCTGCAGTGGCGGGAGGGAAGCAGACCCAGGTTGGTCAAAGGGACAACTGCGCTGGTCGAATAATTGTTCACGTTTTTGCTGCTTGTTGACACAGAGTTTTTCTTACCGTCTCTGAGGCGAACCCTGAAGATGTGAGTCGCCTGGCCGGATCCTGCTCCTCCTCCCAACTGCAGTTGGAAGGTTATGCTGCAAAGAAAGACAGCTTGATGTGTTGGAGTGAGGAAAAGATGCGACATCTTCCGTGTCAAATTGAGTACAATGTCCGCAGTACCTGAGGGTGTGTGTTGCAGGTTTGTAAACACCCTCCTGTGTGCACGTGTGCACGTCTGAGTGTCCGTTTTCGCTTGATAGGGTGTGTGTCGTGGAGAAAGTGCTTCTGTGCGTGTGTGTGTATGTGTGTGTGTGGTGAGTGTGGGTCGCAGTGTATGAGTGAGTGAATATTTCTGTGTGAAGGTCTCACTCAGTGTGTCACAAAGTGTCGTGCCCGGTGTGCCTGATCCTGTGAGCTTGTGTGTGTGTGTGTGTGTGTGTGTGTGTGTGTGTGTGCGTGTGTGTGCGTGTGTGTGCGTGTGTGTGCGTGTGTGTGTGCGTGTGTGTAAGGCATGGAGGAAGGAAGATAAATAACGAGATGTGGAGAGAGAGAGAGAGAGAGACAGAGAGAGAGGAGAGAAGAGAGAGAGAGAGAGAGAGAGAGAGAGAGAGAGAGAGAGAGAGAGAGAGAGAGAGAGAAGAGAGAGAGATAGATAGATAGAGAGGAGATGAAAAGAGAGATAGAGAGATGGAGAGAGAGTAAATAAAGTAAGAAAAAGAGAGAGAGAGAGAAAAGAAAAGAAGTATAGAAAAAGACGAGAGGGTGT
>JAAUXT010005178.1_pt1 | contig 16452 bp, 13 predicted proteins | sample 7278171 | NCBI WGS metagenome assembly JAAUXT01 (sample SAMN14350112, study PRJNA611818) | marine sediment metagenome | isolation source: surface marine sediment (1.8m) | place: French Polynesia: Moorea | collected 2018-08 | reverse complement strand
TTTTCTTCACGCGTTGCATGAAAACACCGTAAACAAAATGAGCGCTCGAGAGCTCAAGCATGCACGCAGTACTCGTACACGTATGCTTGGACTGTTTTCCTGTGGAACGCGAGAACCACCAAAACTGCAGTCATGCATTTGGACGACAGGGGCTCTCAAACAAGTGTGAAAACCAAATGGTTCATCACCGACCGAAAGGGCAAAAATGGGACATTTTGCTGGAAAAAGGTGCACTGTTTTGAAGATATATCCGGATGGCCAAAAGAACGAAGCCCGAATTGACAGATGAGGTCTGTGGGGACACTACGACGGACTATGGTTGAGGCGTGTCTCTCAACCGCCCCCATACCGCAAGTTTGTGCCACATGCAGGTGCAAACAAACTTCAGTTCGTACGAAGCGCGTCCCCTCCCCTAGAAACCCTCGTGAGTGTGCTGAATCACCCGGTTCCTGATGCAGTGTCACCCAGCTCCGGCGTTGCCAAAACTGCAGCGAAAAAGAATAGATTTCGTCTGGCCATCATGGCATCTTCTATAAATTCTTCTTTGTGGAATCATACATGAACGTGTGTGTTTCTGGCTGGCAACTCCTCTGACATTTCAACAAGGATGGCTTCCTCTTCAGACTGGTGAAATTCGCCAACGTGAGATTGTCTTCTTTTGCAAAAAAAGAAGGAATGAAAGTCTGACAACGCATCGAAGGACACAAAGTGGTCTACACTGACAAATTGTGAAAGACGAAACCCGAGAACTTTTTCAATTTAAAGCTGCAGGTCTTGCTGTTTGGCAACTCAAACTAAGCAAGCGTGGCAACTCAAACTTTGCAAATTTACGAGCAATTTATCTGTTCAGCTCAGAAGGTCCCCTGTCCAGACTTCGTTTCCAAACTTGGCTCAGTCGTGACACCTCTCCAGTGAAATCACGCATCTGGCTGGAAAGTTCAGTTGTCCAAAGTTCTTGCCTTTGACTATGTCGTGCCATGTCGCGGGGCCAGTGACTCGAGTTCCTTTCAGATACACTCAAATGGAGTTTTTCCTTCTCGTATCGTGTCACGGACGGTCACGACCAACAGTTCACAAAGAATCGTTGGTCACCACTCGCATTTCATGCAATGCGTGTCAATTTTCGTCAACAGATGAGTTGTTCAAATATGGCCAGTGCTGCGAGCAAGCATTGCAGCCTGAAGCATTTCAAAATCTGGTCACACCGCATTGATAACTTTGCGATCGCCACCCCAAATCAGGGTTTCGTGAGCAAGAACACAGTTGTGGGGACAGAAACGCAAGCGCAACGGAAAGAAAGCTGGAGGCAAAGGAAGTTTAACGCACAGGCGAACCACGGACACATTTATATAGCTGGAATGGTTATTTGGCGTGCCCTTGCATTTGAGCACATGTATTTTAAATGAGAATAAATTCAGGTCGAGACGAACCAGGCCCATCGTCCGGATGTTGAGGCTCTATGAGGGTCAGTCTGCAGGCATGCTGCGTGCACTTGAGCATGCTGTGATTCGAGAGGCAGAGGTCACCAGTCCATGCAGGCTGCATGGCAAACAAAATGTGCAATGGTCCTGCAGAGTATAAAACACAAAACATTTTTCACCTTATTCAACTGAACACAAGGTGAAGTTTTGAAGTTTCAGAAAGTTTAAGAAATCGTTGTGTCAACGAAAATTGCCAAAAAGTTGGAGAAATTTTTGAACAGTCCATTGAAAAGGGCAAAAATAATTTTCCTTGCAGCAACACCTGCAAAAACAGAAATTTGACTGGCCATCTGGGCTATTCCCTAAATTTTACCAGCCCAAACCCAGTTTCACGAGCGTCCGGCTGGAAGGCCAGTGCTTCTCATGTCAGTCAAGCTCTGCATGTGTGGGACCACAACTTTTGTATAGTTGCTCCACTTGACGAGGTACGAGGCTTTGGAAAGAAGGGAGACAGGTCCAAGGTTGAGTGAAAATGTTTGCATGATCCTCTCGTCTGCTCAGTGACAGTGTGTTTGTTGCTGATGGTGAGGTCACAGCTGTTCGGCCGTGGTGCTCAGAATGTTGCCTCAATGGGCGCATTTTGGACACGTTTGCGGATGAACTGAACTTTGACACGCACGTAGAATTCTCGCAGTGAGGGGCAGGTGCAGCGAGCATCCTTGTCTCCGTGAATTCACAACACATTTGCCCAGAAGAATTTTGTCGCTTCTCGAGCGGATCAAACGTGCAGTTTGGTCTTCCACGGTCGGACTCGTCAATCACCACAAGAGGGAGGTAATCAAATGCAGTTGTGTGAAAAGATAACTTTCCACTTCGGGAAATAGTTGGATTGATGCATTTTCAAGAAAAAAAACTGCCGTAAAAAGCCTGAAGTCGATCCGTACTCGACCGTCAAGTGGCATGCGTCGCTGCTGCTGGTATATATCCTTCCTGTGATCTTGTGTGTTCGGTGCACCACCCTGATATTCACAAACACACATACATTATTCACCAGAATTCATTTGTTATTCAAGCGTGTCTTTGTGTTATCTCTCGACAGGATCTTTGTCTTGGACCCTCCCATTCTGATGTGAATAATTAAATCACAAAAAGTCGCCGTCCAAACGGAGTCGCTGTTGGATCTCAATGCACTGTTCGATTTCGAAAAATTCCCATCACAAACACGAAGACAAACCCTGCCATGCGAGTTTTTTGCGAAGCAAGGAATCACCAAAAACATTTGGTGTCGTAGTGAGCACTGAACAACAAAGTTTTGTGTTGAAACCCATCCTTTTGAGTCTTTCAAAGAGGTCGTCGGTTGAAAACAGGGTTTGATCAATTTGATCCTCTTGTTTCACGGGTTGCCTTTGAGTGAAAACTTGCAAAACGCTTGGTGCATTGGCCCGTTTGTTCCAACGAAATTTCTTCCCAAACAGGACCGTCGTATCAAGCGATCCGACGTGTGCTGATGATTACGGTCTTCTGCATGCATGTTGGCAGAACAGCAACCACAAAACAAGTGTCTCTGCCATTGTACCACCAGTGCAATATCTTCAAACATGAAATCTAAGAGCACGACCATTCATTCTCTGGCCAGTGATTGCACTCCCCATGTTTGCAGACATTTCACTTATGGTGTAAGTCAACTATTTCACTCATCAGTGTTTCAATATGTGAAAAAAGAACTTATGCTGCGCACTCGTTCATTCCGTAACAGATAGTGAACATTGATTCGTGTAATATCTGTGACATAACGTGACTTGCGATCTTCTGGGCTCTAGAAAGGACATCGTTCGTGTATTTCCAGGACCAACATGAGGAGGGAAGTTGTACTGTGGACGACAGCGACCGCTGCGTCTCTGCTGCTGCTCAGTGTGGCGGCCAGGAGCCCGCAGGTGGGTGCGCACACAGACACCTGCATTCACCGCACTCAGAACTCGAACCTTCACCGTCCACATCCACATTCAGGTCTCGACCAATTCGGCATGAACTCATCAGCGGAATGAAACTCGACTTCTGCTCTCACAGCGACAAGTTTTGCAACTCATTTTCCAGTGTGCAAACGAGTCCGACATATGAGGTGAACAGCCACAAACGCAGTTTTTGTCGAACAGGCACCTCCTGTCTGCATGTGGCAAGTGTGAGGAGTTGAACAAATAACGGTGAAGCACACACATGAAATGGTAAGCTTGTGTTGTGACAAAATCACCTGTCACAACATCTTGAAGAAGGGTCGCACCAATTTAGAGAACTTTGTCTCTTGGTCCACGGGAGATGGGGCTTCTTGACGTCCTCTATCACTCGCTGGTCGGGCAGAGCAGAGCACACAATCACACAGTATTCTGCCTGCGGATCTAAGGAGGGTTGGTCGGAATCGTTCAGAAGCATGTCTTGAAATACCACAGGAAAATCCGTCCACAGCCCGCTTGCGTGCATACCGTGCATGTGCCCCTTCTTTCTTTTTTTTTGGGGGGGGGGAGCGATCAGAGAAGCAACTTCACCTTCGAGTACGAATCAGTGTGATTCTGCCTGAGGCAAGTGGAAAGAGTTTCAGTTGCTGACTTCTGTCTGGGACTCGGAGGTTCCTGTGCTACCGCAGGATGACGGCGAAAATCCTTGTTTTTTTCGTTGCGACATGCAGGTGAAAAGATGTCGCCTCAACGTTGCCTGAATCCGCTCCACGTCGGGTCCTCTGGCGTGACTCCATGCGTTGGATGAGTGTTTCGACCTGAAAGTACCTGATAGCCCCACTAAAATGCTCTCGGCGCATTCAAACTGGCCTCTCAGCTGTCCCATGCTGTGACTCCCTGTATTCTCTTACACCTAATGCAATCTGGCCATTACCAGAGCTGCACTCTCAGAACGCGACGTTTTGTCCGAGAGGGCAGCCACAAACGGTTCAGGTGCTCTTGCCAAAACAGCATCGAAAGACAACGTCGCGCTGCTGCTGCAATTTTCCGCTGTTCGACGGACAACTGTGTGACTTGATTGTGCTCCTGTTTGCTTGCGTACATCTCAGCGTGGGGAAAAGCTGAGGCTATTGTACCGAGTTGGGATTGGCAAAAAGATTTATTTATCCGCAGCGCTTATTTGGGGTTTTTTTCTCAGCTCTGGTCTCATTGAGCGGGAAATAATGTCCGATTAACCCAGTGTTGCAGTCATCAAGTTGTTTGCACGGATCACAGGCATTCATCTGTTTGTTGCCATAGGTTTGCTCGGAGGAAGATCTGTGCAGACAATGCAAACAAATAAAGTAATGGTGCAGGGATGTGCAGAAAATGAGGAAATAATGACAACAACGCACCGATCAATGGGCTTCAGCCCCAGAGCTCAGGAACATGGTTTGAAGTGAAAGTCTCTTTGTACTGACTGGGTTGTAGTGTACGAGTGTACTGAAAAGCCTCCAGCGCTTTACCCCGCTGCGTCAATGCAGACACATCCGAAATACAGCAAAGCACACTGGATGTGTCTCTCATTGTGTGCCTCTGATTGCACAAACATGACCAAAACCTTCCTTCCAAAAGTGATGGAGCTTTATCATTTGCAAAACCTTCCTTTCTTGAAAACAATGTTGTGACAAAGCTGTTTTGTCTCAAATGTATTTTTGTAATCGAACTGTAAAGAATAAAGCCTTCCTTTCTCAAAACTAGACTTATGATTGAGCTGCCAAAATTGCAACTTCTGCTCTTTCTGAAAATTTCAAATTTGCTACTTTGGGGATGTGTGGCATTCTACAAAAATCAATGCATCACCAAAAGCAGCCAGAATCTCAGACATGCATCACTTGATATGACACAAGGGTTCCATTTTCCGCTTCTTCAACTGGGCATTCCTATGACACAATAGGTGCAGACCAACTCATTGTAAACCATGCAGTGCAACTTTTGCACGCATCAAAATTGCTCAAAATTGACCCATCGCAACCCTTAATCGTATTCGGTGTGTCTTGGGGAAAGAGATCTCGGGGACCTGTGCTTGTAATCCCAAAGGAACCCCGTTCTATCCCCAAATTGAGCGTTGTGGTGATGCAACGACCCAGCTGGTGTGCTCTTGCGACTCTGGAGTTTTGTTTTTGACGTTGCATTGTTTGGATGTGCCACCTGGACTTCCGATCAGTGCACTTACTGTGCTCCTGCACGAAAAAAGTTTGCTGGCGGCACCATCTCCGTGCTCCCTCTGCGCCACAAAAGGATTTCATTCAACTGGAATGTCTCACCTGTTCGGCAAACTCAAATTCAATGTTCAAGTTGCGTGTTACAATGTTGTGCTCCCATGTCCACAGATAAAAGCAGCGGAAGAGGAAAGAAAAAGCGAGAGGGAAATACAGTTGCACTCAGCGCAACAACCAGAACCATCCGTTCGTTCATTGGCTCTCCAAATGGCTTTCTGATCGGCGGACCAATGCCAGCAATGGACTGTTGAAACTTTAGAAAAACTTGCGAAAAACGGGGATAAGGTTTCACTTTTCTGCTTGAGTGGCGTTTCATGAATCAGTGAAATGGTCGGCTCGGTTCAAGTCAAAAGTGAAGGTGACCGCAGACCAGCTCACAAAAGCTCAAAAAAGAGTCTCTTTTCGAAGGAAAAGCCTGCCCACCAATTGAATTGGTTCTCCTTTCTCAAGCAAGTGTGCAGCAGCCACCAACCAGTGGCCTTGATCAGTGAAAGACATTTGCGCATTCGATTCTCGCAATGATGTTGAGTGCAGGGAGAGCTCAACATGCACTCCAGCTTTTTTGCACTTCACGAAGGCCGCTGCGGACGTCTGACGAGGGAACATGCCTTTTGAATGAGGTGCTGTTTTTCATGTGTGCTCAAAAACAAAATTGTGGACAGGCGAGGCCAACGTCATGTGTCACAAGCCATTCTGGTTCAGCTGATGAGGAATCCCTTCAAAGACCCGAGTCACTTCTGTTTCAGAAAACACGACATTCTCAAGTTGAACTCGTGCTGGCTTCTTTGTGGGAATCCATCAGGTGTCGAGTTACGTCCCATCCTGCTGGTCTTCGCTTTTGGCTCTGTCCAGATGAAATTTATTGGCACGGACCTGCAGCCCCTGTGGTGTTCTTTCTCAAAAGACACATTCGTGTTATCATCGTTTGTCTTTCACTCAAACTGCAGCCCACAGTTATGAAGTCGAAGAATAAAACCTGGAATTTGTGTCGCCAGCAACGTTTCTGCGGCAAATTGGTGCGGACGTGCAAACAGAGCAAAGCCCTAAAAAGGCAGTGAGCTCACAGTGTTTGCAATCTCGTCTGAAGGCCAAGTCTCAGAAATCAAATCTAATCAGGTCACAAAAACAAAACACATCGTGAGCACCTGTTGTGTGCAGAGTGGGTCCTGCTTCCGTGATGCAGGGGATCGAGATTAGAGAAAAACAGGATTGCGGAAGATCAGACAGACAGACAGACAGACAGACAGACAGACAGACAGACAGCTAACAGATGAGCAGACGAACACAAAAACGCAGACAGACCAACAGGCAGACAAACAAACCATCGGACTGACTTCCTGACAGAATAGGGAGGTTCTGCAACAAGCAGCGTGGACGTGAACGTTAACGTGAAATGTCAGGTTCCACGCCACGTCATGACGTGATAACCTGCATTTTCACATCATGAATAATCTTGCGCAGGCAAAAACACCAGGCAACTACTTTCATAATGACAACCCAAAATGTCTCATGAGACCAAAAGTTTACACTTTAAAGGTTCCTGAACTGTGAACTGGCCGTCAAGTGTCCAAGTTTTGAAGTCTGTCGGTACGGCTCATGACCAGTTCTGCCTGCAATCGAGAAACACTGCTGGTTTGTTCAGTTTTGGAGAACAAGCGCGCAATTGAAACAAAACACCGCCAGAGAATCATTGAGGGTGCCAGAACAATCAGATTGTTGGAAATGCAATTGCACCCCACAGATCGTTTTGGACTTTCCAAACGTTTTTGTCCGTGCGACGGAACTGTTGTGATTGTTTGGTCAATTGGTTTCAAACTGCTCCTCACAGATCGTGCAGGAAGGTGTGAGCAACAAATTGTATTCGAGTGCAGGGTTCATTCACCATTGCTGCCTCCTTCTGATTCCCCTGGGACCTGCCCTTCTGTGGGAGATCACTGTTGATTGGATGAGACGGCAAAAGAAACAGAGATGTATACGCTCTGAAAAATGCTTTCCGGGTATCTTGTTTGTTGGACCGAGTTTGGTGATGTCAGCGGGGGTTCAGGACGAGCGTACTCCTGAGGTGTCTGTCGGAGGCGGAGGATTGGCATCAATGCCGAGATTGTTCCTGAAAGTGAACCATTCATTGTCGTGCCAAACAATGAAGTGTTTTACAGATCCAAACACGGGAGTGTTTTGAGAGGAAAGAAGCGGGTGTAATTGGCCTTGTTTCCTCCGGGGGGAGAACAAAGCGACGTTCTGTTGGGGGACGCGCTGCTGTGTGAGACTGAATGTTGACACTGACGTTGACGTTGAGGCACTATCCAGGAAAGCCACCACAACACACGCAACCACAGTGTGTTCCTTAATCCATCCACTCGTGAGTGCGCACGTGCAGCCATCAGCATGTCGAGCAACTGCCTGCGAAAGGCACAAGAGGAAGAGCACAATTTCAATTCCAGTCAGTCCCCTGTGTGAATTGGGCAAATGTTCGTCGAGTAGACTCCAGACGGTCATACAGATCGCGTGCACACTGCTCCACAACATGTGCACGCATGCAAAAATTGAAATTGTGAGTTATCGCAGACTTTCTTCCTTCTAGGCCAACCGTCGTGCGTTTGGAAACAAAAACGAAAATGCCCTGCGCCTCGTGGTGATTTGTTCAGGTCGCCAATTCAGGTCACTCTTTCGGGTTCCTTTTGAAATTGCCTCTCCGCAACTAAAAAAGAAACAAGAACCTCTGAAACATTTGACCCAGAAAGGCCACCAACAACCCAAGAGCTCAGACGAGCAACATGGATAATTTTTAGGGCTTTATTTATTGTGGAATGAGTTGGGCCACTTCTTATATTTTGCTCCTTTTTGCCCAAACCCCCAAAATCCTGACACAAATGACCACAACCCCGCCAGGCCTTGCGTGCTTTGCAAACTGATCATCTCATATTTTGACCCGGCATTTCAAACGTTTTGCACAAAAATTTGAAAACATCACGTTTTGTTCTTTTGAAGCGAAGAGCAACCCGAACAAGCGACCCGAACAGATCACCCCAAAGTCGTTTGATCCTTGGCCCAAGATATGTTCCACTCCAGTTCCAGCATATCTCTGTTGGCTCATAGTGCGGAATCGGCTTTTTTTCGTTCCTGCTCCAAAGTATCTTGGGGCCGCTTGTGGTGTCCGCCAGAACAGACCAGAGACTTCACAGGGCTCTCTTTTCAAGTTGGGATGAACTCAAACAGAAGCATTTTCGTGATTGCTCAGTGTTGCCATGGCTTTGGCTTCACGTCTCGTCGTCTCTGCAGCACCGTCTTTGTTCTCCCTCAGCGGCGATGACACCATGTTCATGCAAACCCAGCTTGATCAGTGCACTTCCAGTGTATCTTCCGTTTGTCACAGAGGAAAATTAACAACAGGAAACTCTCTGGTATGGAAATAAGCACCAGGAGAAAGCAGCTGTTGGGAACTTTGTTGAAGAGCCTTTGGAGCGTCCCTGAAGCCAACCACGAAACCTAATCAGGGGATAAGCAACAAACTGTCAAACACCTTGGAGATAGGATGTTTGTGGAGTTCATGAAGACTCCAGAAGATGCCTTTGACCAGTGGGATCTCTTATCTCCAGGAAATGCTGTGCTGTCATGCACACTTGTACTGCACTTTTGCTGCACTTTGGTTTTTCCAAGACGAGCCTTCGATTTCGCAGCGGAGACTCAACTGGTGTAAAGCGTACCACGAATCTAGCTGTGTGAGATTGAGTGGGTCTCCTCCGCGTTGACAACCTCTCACCACAGGGGCCTGATTGGGTGTGAGACTTTGTAGTTCATCGAAATCGCCATATCTGCAAACGACCATTTTGTTCAACGTGCGATGATCCAACCGACAGTGCTTTTCATTTTCACATTTTGTGCAGCGAAGTGATTGAATGAGCTCCTGACGACTCCGCCACATTTCCGCGATGCAACTTTATGTTTGCTGCATACGTGTGTTATGAGAAATGTCTCCCTCGACACCTACGCCGTGAACACATGGTCATGAAGGTCGGAGGAACCACAAATAACTGCAGTTATATGTGTGCACTGTACACAAAAGGTTCCCTTTCGACTTGGAGGATCCAGAGTCTGGGCGGGAGTTGTTCCGCACCCCAGCCCCGTCTCCTTCTCTCGAACAATTGGTCGTGTACCTGAGGCTCGGATTCAAGGGACCCTGGAACATTGCAAGACACAAATGACGAAGTGCCTGTGTCAGTCAGTCAGTCTGTTTCTTGTCTTCTTTCTCAAGCTCCTACATGTGGGAGATGCGTCATATGTGCTTGCCCTACATTCATTTTGCAGGCATGGTGATGGTATTTAATGTGGGAAATTATACACAATTTATTGGTGAGACATTCAGGGTGAGCGATTAGGCATCAACATGCTTCTGCGCTGGAATATCAGCATCTGCCGTCCTGATAGCATGGAAGAGACAGACAGAGTCTGTTGCGTTTTTCTCAGACAGTTTCCGTTGTTTTCAAGTGAGAACGAAGGAACCCTCAATCAGTGGCAAAATGTCTGGAGACCCATTCCTCAGACATAGAATTTCACCGTTGCTTGCTGCACCCCACGGACGGAAGGACGGCTCCACAACGTCAAAACGGTATTAACGACTCGGAGCTCGGTTGCATACTAATGTCGCCGTTGTTTGGCCGGAAACAAGCGGAACCAACCATTTGCGGCGCAACGCGAGGGAGCGATTCTGTTGTCGGGTGCGGAGCTCGTACAGCAACAGGAAATAGTCTGCGTCAAGTGCTCCCAGGGTTCAGTACAGGAGAATCGCATCGCGGTAGCGTTCCTCAGAACGTCAAGATAATTGCACGGGTGTGGCGCGCACGGAACATTCGAGCACCTCCTGCGTGCGCCACGCAAATGCAAATCTACAAGGACACACACGCAGTGCTTCTTGCACCCAATGTTTGATACACACGGAGTTTTTCAAAGGCCTTCTGAGCACAACAAAGCATCCGTAAGGCTCCTTGTGAAGTCTTTTTCTGCCTGAGACTTGCTTCCTGGCTGATCTGAGGTTTGACGTGAAGCAGGATGGAATCAGTGGGGTCTTAAGAACGCACGTCACTGCGTCACTTTCGATTCGTTTCAACAACTTCTTGTGTTCTCTTGTCTGCTGGATGCGCTTTTCAACGAGCTTTTCTCTGTGGATCTGACAGCAAATCTCCCATGGCGAAATGAGATGCTGTTGCTGTTTTCAGACTTCCCCTCATGTTTGGTGAATGTGTTGGTTGTCAAAGTCAGAAAAGACTGAGCCTTCCACCAAAAATTCGACTACGACAATGAAAAATGAGAATCCAAACAGCTGGATTTTTATCGTGAAGTACCCGTGGATCTTTGACCGGAAGCTTTGTTCATGAGCGTCATCACAAAACAGTCCCTGACGTTTGGCGCGCATGAAGGTGGCACAATTTCGTCAAAACCTCCAGCGCATCCAAATTGCCCAGAGAGTCAGGCTCTCCACAAGTCCCTCTCCGCCAATTTGTCCACTTTTGCATGAAAAATGAGAAATTCTGAACCTCTGAGGGTCGGACACCGGTCGAGACTGAGGTAAGCCCCTCCACCTCCACCTGGATCCGCTAGAGAGAAACGAAATCTGAATTTCTAGTCGATGGACCCTGAGGAGAAGGTGTTGGCAGCTTCCATTGACTTCGTGGAAGCCTCCATTACTGATCAATGTGTCTGAGTAACAAATTTTCATGCCGGCATATCGACATCAACAAAATGTAACCTGCTCCATCCTTTCGGCAATTTCGGGAAGACTGCCTGCTGCTTGGCTTTTTGTCCAATTTGTAACACAACTCTCAGTGACATTTGTGACTCTCAGCAGTTGAAGAGCACCTGGCGGTTCGTGAGGTGTTGAATCTCGAGCCTCGAGGAAACCGGTCTCGCAACCAATGTGTTGGTTTTGCCTTATTTATGGAGCGGTTCGTCGGGTGTGGGAGTGATCGGACCCTCAGGATGCAGCGCCCACACTTCTTTGTTCACACCCGACACCGTCTGCAATCACACAGCTTTCGGATTGTCTCGCTTTTGTGGTGACAGAGATCTTTTTTTTGGTTGAGTACAGAAACAGAATTCCAAATGGTCCCCAAAATGATTTTCACACAAAGCCAGAAGTTGTTACACAGAAAGGGGGATTTGGGGAAGTACTGGAGCTGCGACAGTGGTCCGACATATTTTGTTCACCTATCGATATCAGAATGATGCACTGCAGGGCCTTCTTGGTTCGGGCCTTGGTGCCGGCGGCGGCGTTGTCGCCCCGACTTCCCCACGACACGCGGCGCAGATGTCCCCGTGACTCGAGGTGCGAGCATCCATGATGTGAGGCTGATGTCATGAACAGTCAGGAGCGGATTCTACAGGGAGCGGACACTTCAGAAAAACATGTGAACTTCGTGTCATCACATGCTTGAGTTTGGCACAGACGGACACGCACATCTGAAGCAACGAAGTAGCTTATGCACTCCGCCCTTGTGTTGAGATGTTTGGTGTTGAGACAGTTTATTTCTTTTTCGCTGTAGACGGCCGGGAGCTGGGCTCGCGAAGACGAACTGGAGAAGGCGCAAAACGCCGTGTACGACCGCTGTCTGCTGGAGCTGGGAGAGGAAGCGCTGCCGCCCAAAGACAAGGGTGAGGCGAGGGGAAGGACGGGGTGGGAAAGTGGGGGTTGTCGGGACAGGCAGGGCGGGGTGGGGTGCACCATGGGATAGGCCAGGGTGAGGGTGAGGGTGGGATGGGGAGGGGAGGTCAGAGTGGGTTGGGGTGGCGTTTGGTTAGGCAGGTTGGTTCAAAGTGTGGTAAGATGGACAGGGCAGCAGAGGGTGAGGCAGAGGCCCCAATCCAATGAAAGTGACTTTCAAGGTGATTCTGTTTTGCATAGATCTGGAGTGAGCGAGAAAGGGTTGTTGTGGAGTTTCAGGGACAGACGGAGATTGGAGAGAATTTGCTGGTGTGGAGTCAGGCTGGAAAGGAGAAATGTGTGGAAGAGCGTTGTCTTGCATTGTGAATGGAAGGAACGTGTGCATTGACTTTGTGAAGTGGTGTTTGAGCGGAAGAGTGGGCGGACGGAAGCGAAAGGAAAAGTGACATCAAAGTTCCGCTGCCGTATCAGCTGAAACAAGAAACAAAAACATGGAGAAATGAGAGCCAAAAATAGGAAGCGAAAACACCGAGAGAGGCCTTCTTGTTTTGTTTTCGTTCTGTTTTTGGTTCGCCTTCTCCTGAAACACAGATTATCCTTCACAGCTCTTGCGGTGACTTGCGTCTGTGGTTTGGCGCTTCACTTTTTGCTTCGGTGTGTTGAGAACATTTTTACAAAGTTGTCGCCACAGACCCCAATAGATCTATTTCTTGACACAGGCTCCTGGTGTTTTGGCGCTTCTGCCCGTCCTCCGCCAACAAGGCACACAATTTCCAACCCTCAAATCCAGGGCGAGTTTACTGTTCAACAGAATAACTTCACTTGAACCCTTGATCACGAAGCTACTGTTTTGAAATTCTCACCAACACACAAGCAAAGATTTACAACAAGCGCGATTTTCTTATTTCAAATCTTTTGCCCAAGACCACGTTACTGGTGTGAAGCTGCGGACAATGCTTGTTGCGCGAAGATTTCGCAGTCTTTGACACTTACATGTACTGCCTGATCTTGAGCCTTCAGCAGATGAGAAACTTCTGGCTTTGGCAGAAACGGGTCAAGGATCCTCCCAAGTCCCAGGAATGAATCCCCTCAAAGGAAAGAAATAGGCAGGACTCTCAGGGCTGTCGACTGATCAGGAAAACTTGTTCTTTCGCGCCGCCAAATCCAGTTGGCAGAAGGAAAGTCCCAGACCTGCGTTCAACCTCCAGAAGGGTCACACCTCAGCTCAATTGAAGTCTCAGCCCCCGGACTGAAGACTTTGGGATCATTTAACCTCCAAAAGCAGCCATTTGTTATGACTGTTCTGTTTCAAATTTCACTTTACATCCACAAGACAGTCCATTTCAGTGCAGACTGAAAACCGTGGTTTTACGAGGGGGTCTTCAAAAGAAACCGCTGCAGGGTTTTTTTTCGGAGCGATTTCTTCTGTTGTTCTTCATTTCCTGAGGATTGCAAGTGATCTGGTCGATCCAAGCACATGCAAAAGAGCAGGTCAGTCCTGCCAGGTCAATTGGTAAGACAAATGATGCGACACACCAATCTTAGTTGGTTTTGTGCAGCGGTTTCTTTTGAAGACCCCCTCGTATCAGAGAGTTTTTCTGGGTTACTGTCTGGTCTGAACAACTGGGAGGGAGAATCGTAAGATACTGATCAAGAAAGAACTTTGCGCACTGCCTGTTACTAGTTCTTCCTGGCCGCGAAAGGGAATTTAAAACTTTTGCACGACACGTATTTTCCCAACAATGGAAATGTTAATTTCACGTGTGTGGTGTGTGTGTGTGTGTGTGTGTGTGTGTGTGTGTGTGTGTGTGTGTGCAGAATTGTTGGAATTTGATGAATCCCGTGCCAATTTTTCCTGTGGTATTGTGTAACGATGATTCATGGTCGTTGCAAACGACAAGGTTTTCCAGTCTCGAGTGACAGTCTCTGTCACCTCCAAAGCAAAATGAACAATCTGTTGGCGTGGCAACTTGGAAAGGCATCAGAAGTAAGAATGATTCCGTCAGAGAGTTGGGACAATTGTGTGTTATGACAGGCCCTGGCAAAGAACACAACATTCCTTTCACTCAATGTCTGACCTGTGCAAACGAACCTGATTGAAGTACCAGGCAGATTGAAGACGAGTGGGGCAGTTCGGGTGTGAAGAACTCACGCAAAAATTCAGATCAAACAGCTCGAGAGCTCGAAGTTCGTTCACAGCACTTTTCAAGCAGCCAATGGAGATGGTTTTGTCTGCATTCTTGCGCAAACGAACTTGTACCCAACTTCCCCTCTCATAAAGACGCATTGGTTGTGTCGAATTGTTCAAACTCATTGTTTCAGGCCCGTACTGTGACATCGCGTGGGACACCGTGATGTGCTGGCCGGCCACTCCAGCAGGGACTGTCGCGTACCAGCCGTGCCCACCCCTCAGGGGACTCGACACCACCAGTGAGCTGTCTGTTTGTCTGGCTGTCTGTCTGTCTGTCTGTCTGTCTGAGACTTTTCACCTTCCATGAACAAGGAGTCCGTGAATATGACCAGGGGGTGTTCAACATGGATCCCATCAAAAACGATGTTGACTCCACCCTGGACCCAATTATCTCACTCCAGCAGCTTCCAGTGTGTGTCTTCTGACGAAGTGAGAGATTTACGAACGCTCAGCAGTAGAGTCTACGTTCACGAATGTGACCGCATTTGCAGGAGGATACCTTTCCCATTTTGAGGAAAACTAGTTGGGCGATCTTGTGACAACTTTGGGAGCTGTTCTTTGAGAAAGCTGGTCTCCTGCACTGATGCACAGCTCGCGTGCGTTTTGCAGAGGACGCGGAGCGAACTTGCGGGGCTGACGGCCGCTGGCAGGGCCGCACCCCTTTCGACCGGAGAGGCAACGGCTGGACCAACTACATCAACTGCTACAGCAGGAGACTCATGCAGGTGCGAAGCGCGCTTGTTCTTTTCGTTGTTTCCTGCCCTCCACCCGGACGAAGCTTCCAAGAAATGAAGATTTTGATGTGTGTTTGGGATACAAAACATGCTTTGCCGTAGTGAGGTATTTTTCTTTCATGATGCTTGTGTCATCACACTCCATGCTTCATTTGCACAAAAAGAAAAATATGCTGTGATTCAAAGTTAAGAATGGAAACTTTCTCAACGACTCACTCTCAGCAGCTTGCAGCCACGGTTCTCTTTTCTGGACACCGCTTGTCACACACTCACTGCAGTTCGTTCTTTCTTGTTGTCTCAGGTTTACAACCGTCTCATGACTGGACCGTGAGTGGACACACAACCGGGATCACGACCCAAGATGCACCGAAGTGACCCTGCAGGGACGCGCACCCATCTTTCCCCCGCCCACCCCCGCTCTTGTTCTTCCCAGTGACCTGTGACCTTGTGTGATTCTGCAAACAGTTTTTGTTCAATAAAGCGGCCATTTCGTTTGAAGCAAACACTGGTTCATTTGTTCATGGTCATGTTCACCACACTGGCGTATCCACCCGTACAAGAAGCACAAGTCCATTTGTCCTGTTGAGCACCAAAACTGGGGAGCGTCTTATACATGGGTTTCAATGTCACCCCACACCCAGAATAAACGAGTGAATTGTGAATTTTGACACTGAGAATGGTCGAGCGAAGAAGTCAAGAGTAAAATGTTCTCTTGGGTGAAGTGGAGATCGATTGTCTTAGCAGCAGAGTGAAACAGAACATGCACCTGACCGAAAGTCAGAACTGGACTGGACTGAAGGTCAGGCTCAGGGACAGTTTACGCTCAGGTGCAGGCCCAGGCTGTAGGGCTCAAGGCCAGGCTCAGTGCCAGGTTCACACTCACTTTCAGTCACACGCTCACGCTCAGACGCAGAACAATCAAGACGCAAGAAACGGTTGAACCAAACGTAAAACACAAAGAACAACACAAAAAGACAGTTTCTTTGTGGTGCAAGTTCACGTTTCTGTTGCCAAGAGCCTGTCCTTGCCACCAAGCACATGTTTGTGATGGCTGCACGGCTGGAACAATCGGAGCGAATACTCAGCACTCGTTTTTGGTCTGTCCCCGACATGATACAAAAGGAGAATCAAGGACAAGTTATTGCAAACTGCAGACAATTTGAAAGATAGTTGATGGTCGCGGTAGCGGCCATCTAGGTCTCGCTGTTGGCTTAAAAACCCTTAGCATTCATGTGTGCGTC